>TBL_comb47_HYPODRAFT_10004425_pt1 | contig 16157 bp, 23 predicted proteins | sample TroBogypolimnion_40_FD_10682 | JGI IMG/M metagenome (IMG submission 10682)
TGTAACTAGATAATGGCAATCATAACAGTTTCAAATACAGGAGGTAACTGGAACGCAACAACGAGTTGGGTTGGAGGAGTTTTGCCTCTATCTACTGATACTATTGCTTTTACTGCAACCTCTGGAAGTTTGACCGTCAATGTTGCATCAATCTGTGCTGGATTTGATATGACTAATTATTCAGCAGGTAAGACTATTACTTTTACTTCTACACTTACTATTAATGGTCCTTGGAACTTGGGCAGTGGAGCTTATACACAGGCAGGAGCAAGTGGAATTATAATGCCAGTTTCAGCAACAATCACTTCTAATGGTGTGACTTGGAGCAGAACATTAACACTTCAAGGAACTTCACAAACTTTTACTCTATCCGGAAATGATTTAACAGTAAGTGGACTTCTTACTCTATCACCAGTCACTACTATGGCATTTGTAGGTGCATTTAATATCAATGTTCTTGGTGGATTGACCATTTCTGGAACTACTGCTGCAGTTATTTCAGGTGCTTCTACACCTATAATTATTAAAGGTGGAACCTGGAATCATACTGTTGCAAGTTACATTCAGAATGCAATTACAATTAATCCATCAACTACTGTAACTCTTGGTGCAGCGCAATGTGTTTCTTCTCCAACATTAACATACACAGCAGGCGTTGGGAGTGTTACAACGGGTACTGGAACATTATCATTAAATTCTAACATAACATTAGCTACTAATGGAATGACTTGGTATAGCATAAGTATAACCAGTGCAATAGCTACAACATTGTCTAATGATTTACATTATTCTGGGACATTAACTACAAATATGGGTAGCAATGGAGGTTGTTCATTTTCCGGAAGTACTATCTATGGTGGAGGTGTAAACTTTGCTGGACAATTTCACTACATAACTGGATTGAGTGGATGTACTCTTGTCTTAAACACATCAGGTACTTTAAATGGATATGTTGGTGCAGTTACAGGATTTGGATTTCAATTACCTGTAACAATTAATCATAGTGGAACAACAACCATAAACAAATGCTATATGGGAATAGGAAGTAGTCTCACCTTAGTTAGTGGTTCTGTAGTAATGGGTTCTCCGGGATTGCTTGCATTTAATGCATCATCTGGAAGTGTAACAGTAACAGGATTTTCTGGAGTGACATTTACAAACGTTTACTTTCAAACAGGTGCAACTTTTATTTTTGATTTTACTAATGTATCAGGTACAGTTACAACTTTTGGAAATTTTACTGTACAAGACTCTTCTGGATTAACGATTGGAACTCTTCAAAGTTCTACCGTTGGAACTATGACTCTTCAATCAGGACATACTTATACAATAAAAACTGCTTTTTCATATAATACAGCAACAGCAGCTGGTTTATGTGCAATTAAGACATCTACTCCTGGAACAAAAGCTATCATAAACTTAGTTTCACCTGCATCTCAAGATATAGGATTCACAAACTTTACGGATATAGATGCAAGTGGAGGAAAAAGAATTTGTACATACAAATCAACATTGTCAAATACAATAAATATCATCAATTTACCAACAGATTTTCAAACAATAGTATATTAAGAAATGGCAATAATAACGGTAAGTAATACAGGAGGTAACTGGAACGCGACGGGTACTTGGGTTGGTGGAGTTTTGCCATTAACAACAGATACTATTGCCTTTACTGCAACATCAGGAAGTTTAACAGTAAACGTAGCTTCTACTTGTGCTGGATTTGATATGACTAATTATTCTGCGGGTAAAACTATTACTTTTACTTCTGATTTGACAGTAAATGGTCCTTGGAACTTGGGTAGTGGAGCATATACTCAAGCGGGTGCAGGTAGAATAATAATAGGGGCAAGTGGTACTATTACTTCTAATGGTGTTACTTGGAATAGAGGTATTGTATTTGGCTCTATCGGTACCGGCTCTATTATAACTTTAGCAGGGGATTTAACTGTTAGTGGATTAGTGTATATGAGCCCAACCGTTACAATGTCTTTTCTTGGCTCATATAATATTAATATATTAGGAGGTTTATCATATATATCGGCAGTAAACACTACAAGTTCATCTACAACTTTTATTTTTAAAAGTGGCACTTGGAATCACACCGCCGCAGGTTACTTACAAACTCCAATCACTATTAATCCAACCGGAACATTAACATTAGGAACTAATCAATATATTGGTAATACGACAATATCATATTCAGCAGGTGGTGGCTCGTTAGTAACAATAGGTAGTACATTAAATTCAAATGGAGCATTAACATTTTCGTCAAGTGCAAGTGTTATAACTTGGAATAACATTACTTTATCAGGAACGAGTCAGACATTCACATTAGGTTCAGATTTAAACGTAGGAGGATTGCTTACTCTATCACCTGTTACAACTATGGTATTTGCAGGTGCTTATAATATTAACGTGCTTGGAGGTCTAACTGTTAGCGGAACAGCAGGTGCCGTTATTTCAGGTGCATCTACACCTTTCATTATTAAGGGCGGTACTGTTAATTATACAGTTGCAAGTTTTATCACAAATACTTTTACAGTAACTCCCTCCACTCCTGTAACCTTAACAAATATTTATGCAAATGGAAGTACAATCAATTATGTGGCAGGAGTATCGACAGTTACTTGTAATGGAACTTTATTTATAAATACAGGAACATCGACATTTAATACAGGTGTAATGGTGTGGAATAATATTTCAATAGGAGGTCTTCCAACAGCAACTTTATCTTCTGATTTTCATTGGTCAGGAACATATACACCTGCAAATACAGGTGGAGGTTGCACGTTTAATGGAAATTATGTTGTTTATGGAGTTTCTTTTAATTTTACTATATCAGTGAGTCAATATATAGCTGGAACAGGAGGTGCAACACTTGTTATAAACGCAACGGGAACTATAAATGGTTATGCAGCAAGTGGAGGAGCAAATACAGGGTTTAGACTACCGACTAATATTAATCATAGTGGAACAACTACTATTAATTCTATCTCTATACAAGGTGGGTTTCCTTTTACTAGAACTTCTGGATCTATATCATTTTCAGGCACATTATTTATACAGAATGGTACTTGTACTTTTACTGGGTTTGCTGGAGTGACTATTTCAAATGTGAATATAAATTCAGGAGGCATAGGCTGTACAGCCATATTTGATTTTACTACTATAAGCGGAACTCTAACAACTGCATATAGCCCTATCATTCAAGATGCTTCTGGTTTTACAGTAGGTACATTTATTATGGTTACTACATCAGTACCATTTAATATAGTATTAGTCGCTACTCATACATATACTATAACAACCTCTATTACTTCAACTACAAGTACAGCAGCCGCGCACATAGGATTTCAATCATCATCTCCTGGGACTCGATATACATTTACATTACAACAAGGAGCTACTCAAGACCTTCCGTTTATTTATTTTACTGATGCAGATGCAAGTTTAGGTAAAACAATAGCAACCTACAAAGGAACAATATCAAATTGTCTAAATATAAAAAATCTACCACTTGATGTTCAACCAATTGGAGCATAAAATAATCAAACAAAAATGAATAAATACGAACTAATAGGAACACCCATCTTAAGTAATGAATGGGACGTTTATACAACAGATGAAAATGGAAATTCTGTACTGACTGATAGTTACTCAGTTACAATTACTATGGCGTTTCATCCAACAGATGGAATTGCACCAGATTTTACAAAATCTATAGTAAGCACAAGTACAAATCCACAGACCGGAACTGAAGTAAATGCACAGAGGCAACAAGAAGTCCTTGACTTCATTGCATATATTAATGCATAATCTAATTGAAGATAAATAACATAAAATAAATATATGGAAAATCTTCTATCATATGAAAATTGGAATGAGATCAATGAAGGTGGATGGTCAACCGCAAAAACTCAAGGAACCGCTTTAACTCCTAAAGTTATTAAGCTGATAGTCGATCAAATAAAAATCATTGATTCGGAATTTAATTCTCATTTACGAGAGCTGGAACTTCCTTCTCTAGATTTTTCTAAACCTATAGGTTCAGGTACTTGGTGGCAAGAGGATTTGAAGAATGAACCAAACAAAACTTATGGTGATGTTGATTTTATGGTTGCTTATCCAACTCTCAAATTAACCTCAGGAAAAGAAAGAGAAGATGAAATTGCTACAGTCAAACTGTACAATAAAGAGTTATTGATGTTTTTAGAAGCTGATAAAATTGCAGGTGTTGATATAGAAGAAACAAAAAAAGTTTCTACTCCTGATTCAATTAAACTCATAATAGAAGTTGATATAGAAGGAACTCCAGGTTGGGTTCAAGTTGATATGGTAGTCACTCATAAAGAGTATTCAGAATGGGCAGTGTTCCGTATGACACCAGAAAAAGGAATCAAAGATTTCGTTTTGGGTAAGTTGTATTCGGCATTCGGTGAAACGCTAGAACTTTCGATTCAACCAAGAGGAGTTAGAGCTAAATTTATTGGTGATGTTATGGTTCCATTTTCTAAAAGATCAGGAGTAGAAGAAAGACTTCTTACTATGGATTCCAAGACTTTTATGTCAGATATTGCAAGATTCTTTTGGTTACAGGATGAAGGATCGAAAGGAAGAGATTTTATTCCTTCAAAATCTCTTGAACAGTGGAAAGGCATGGATCCTTCATCTCCTAAATTTTCTGATCTTTGTGATGGAATAAAAGCAGTTGCCGAAACATTAGAACAACTTGGTGAATTTGGAGCTATTCTCAAATATCGTTCTGCAAAAGATTTTCTATCTGCAGTTGTTAAACAATACGAAAAACGAATGATGGAAGGATATAATTCACCAAAATTTAAGAAGGCTGATTCTCCGGCATCGATTGCTGTTATGAATAAAACCAGAGATCTCATAGACAAATATATTGATCTATCAAAAAATCTACTTAAATGAAAAATCTACCAACATACGAAGACTTCATAAATGAAGTTTCTGGAGAAATATTTCATCCAAAAAGAAATAAACCAATGGAGTTTGACCCTACAAAACATCCGGAATTAGCTTCTGAATTTTTTGATCTGATTAAAACTGCATATTCTTCAATCGGAGGACATGATAAAATTCAAAAACCTTCGGATGTTTTTTCTGATCCTGATTGGAATTGGTGGGAAGGTGTAGATCTTCATGGCAGTGAAGATTTTGATCTTATCATGTTTGGTCAAAAAACTAAATATGGAGTTAAATTTTCAGGAGTTGGTCATGATGGTACATATCAAGCAAAAAGAGAATATATCAAATTAAGAGCTGAAGATTTATTACATCCAGGATACTATATTGAAGTATCCGGAAAAATTGCAGAAATTCTTTTGACTGATTATAAATGTCCTGTCGTTGATAATCAAAAAGATGTCGAAAAAGTCCTTGGTAAATCTATTGAATGGAAAGGAAAAAATTCAGAAGATTCTAAAATGCCAGGAGATGGATGGTACGAACGAATTATTGGTGGACATTCACATTTAAAAATAATGCTAGGAAAACCTAAAGTATGATACATTTTTTAAAATACAAAGAATTTGTAAATGAAGGATCATCTGAATTATTTCTATATAGAAACACAGATGAACCATTTTTATTAGAAATTCTAAAAAAAGGAAAAGTTTATTCGAGAAATAAAAAATTTGTTTCTTTAAGTAAAGAACCGGATAGCGGCGGATTGGATGAATATGGAAACGTTAGAATAATTTTCAATGGAAATTTATTATTTAAAGAAGGAGCAATTGAAATTTATTATGATGATCCTGAATTTTGGGAAGAATATCCAGAGATTGCAAAGCATGTAACAGGATTTAGAGATGCAAAAGATTATTATAAAGATAAAGGATATAAAGGACCTGAAGAAGCTAATGAAAATGGAGAATTGACATGGGAACAATACTGCGAAGGTTTTAGTGATGAGTCTGAGGTTGTAATTCCTTTTATAAAAATGATGCCTAATTTAATTTCCTCAATTCAATCTAAAGATAAATTAAAAAAAGAAACAATAGATCTTTTAGCAAAATTCAACATATCAATATAAATATGACCGTAGCATTCTTCCATGGACTAGAATCTCCACATCCATCAGATAAAACAATAGCATTGCATAAAATTTTTGATTCAGTATATGATCCTTCGATGGATTATACAAATCCAAATCTTTTTAATGAAGTTCTTGAAGGAGTAAAAAAAAATAATTGTGAATTACTTATAGGTTCATCTATGGGAGGTTGGTTTGCTTATTGCATCTCAACTTTAACTGGAATTCCAACTCTTCTTTTTAATCCTGCGGTTCAAGGTCGATCTATAGAACCAACAGTAAAAAGAGGATCAACTAAAGCTTTACATACAATTGTATTTGGAAAATCTGATGATGTAATTTCTCCTGCAAAAAGCCAATCATGGTTCAAATCAAATGGAGTTGGAGAATTTCATTATAATTTTGAATCTCATGGTCATCGAATTCCAATTGGAATTTTTACAAAGTGGATAAAATCTCTTAATGGTAGTATGTCCGAAGATACAATTCCAAGTTTTGAAATATGGAAAATGTTAACTGAAATGAATGAAATGGAAATTCCTTCAGGTAAATGGATTGATATGGATATGTCAAAAATTGATAAAGATGGTATCGATTTGATTTGGAAAATGTATTCAGAAACATATGCAAAAGCAGGACTTGATTTTTCGGCAGATGATGCAAATGAATTGAAGACTAAGTATAAAGCTACGTATCTAAAAGATGTAGATCACGATCATCAACCAGATGCCTTTATTATTTATAAAGAAACTCCTTATGGAAATAAAATATCTCTTTTAGGAACTAACGACAAAAAAGAAGCTAAAAGAGATTTGATTCATAAACTTATAGAGTTAGTAAATACTAAAGGTTGGTTTATCGAAGCATCTATGAAAATGGAAGAAATTCTTTCATCTTCCGGTGCACCGGTAGTTAAAAATGAAAAAGCAATAAATGATATTGTTGGAAAACATAAAAAACCTGAAATGGAAAAGAATGGATATTATACAAGATTCCTTTCTAAAGTTGGTAAACGAATAACAAAAAGAATTTACGGAATTTTAAAATAAAACAAAAAAATGAAAAAAATAAAAACATTTACAGAGTTTATAAATGAAGCAAATGAAGAATCTTTTGAAGAGTTTGCTAGTAACCGATTAAAAGGAGCAACAGATATAACAAATTCAGCTAAAGAAAAAGGTGGTGATGCTCTTCTAACATATCATCATTTTAAAGTTAAACTTCCATATTATAAAACAGAAGTAGAAGGTACACTAGATTTAGATAAAGCTAGACAAGAATACATTTCGTTTTTAGAACAATTATATACAAAAACAAATACTGAAATGAATATAGAACAAATAGATTTTCAGGAGTTAGTTGGTAAATTAGAAGTTTTAGGAGAATTATTAATAGAAAGTAAATCAAAGAAGTAAAATGAACGAAGAATGGTCAACCGAAACTCCTGAAGGAGTTGATTGGTCTTTTTTACCAGAAGGTATGAGAGATTTTGTAACACCAAATCCAATGGCATCTAGACCTACTCCTGGATTTGGATTAACCGTTGAAGATGAAATGCCTAAGATTATAAATGCACAAAAACATTTGTCTGATGATGATAGGCAATTTATCAGATCTGCTGCTAATTCACCAGTTGATCTTTTTTATAAATGGTTAGTTATTAGAGGTGAATCTCCTAAATATTCGGAAATCAATTCAATATGGACTTCCGTTCCGGCAAGAGATTTGATAAACCGAATAAAAAACACAATCAAAAGAGCTAGACCTTATTGGATAAATGACGACATTTCACCAGTAGATGGAACTGAAACAATAAGTTATTCATATCCATCTGCACATGCAATAGGTGCATGGAGAATTGCTTTATTTCTTTCTAAAAAATATCCTCATTTGAGAAGTGGACTTGAATCATTAGCCGATAGAATTTGTTTATCTCGAATTCAAGCAGGAGTTCATTATCCTTCAGATGTTGCACCTGGAAGAGCTATTGCAGAATGTATGGATAAAAATGGATATTAATACCAGTGAGTACTTTTAAGATTTTCTGACTCTTTATATCTTTCGAAGGAGAAATCAATGACAGGAAGATAATGGTATAAGACTCGATTCAAAAGATCGAGTCTTTTTTAGCATGAATTGTTAATAACTTTTTTCATTTTTTTGAAAAATAAGTTCAAAAATATTTTTTACTTTCAAATCTTTTTATTATTTTTATACTATACAAATTAAACAAAATAAAAAATGGAAATAACAGTTCAACAAATTATCGAAATCGTTTCTAACGTTACTAAAATCTCAGTGGAATCCATTCAATCACCATCTCGAAAAAGTAACATCGTTCAAGCTCGCCATTTATCTATGCATTTTTCACGATGGAATACAAAATTATCCATGCAGAAAATTGCAAAACTACACAGTAGAGATTACCATGCAACTGTTATTCATGCAGATGAATGCATTAGTTATGATATTCGCAAAAATGAAAAACTTAAAACAATCTACAATGAAATTGAATCTCAAATTAAAAACTTTTAAATATGAAACCAAATCTAAATTTCTATAATGAATATCAAGCGGAAATTCCAAAAGAAGATAGAATTCGAGCATTGAGTCTATTCAAAAAAATGTCGGATGCAAAACCAGGACTTCTTCAAGAAGCAGAGGTAAAAATAGTTGATTCTGCAGATGGATCGCTTTTGATTTTTATTAAGAATATTTCTGCATTAGATAACAAAACTGCTAATGTGATTAAAAATTATATCAATACAATACGAGCAAAAAATTGTTAATAACTTTGAATCAAAAAATTTTTTTCTTTCAAACTTTTTTATTATTTTTATACTATACAAATTAAAAAAATATATCTATGCGTATAATTCGTCTATCGGAAACAATGATTAAAAAAGCTAAGCTAAGACTTGAATCATCTCCATACGGAAATCAATTCAAATTTAATGAACAATATTCAACTGGACAAACAATCAAAGGTCTTTTTAAATCAGAAAAAGATTTGATTCTGGAGTCTCCAACTGAAGGTACATTTTACATTCAACCAATTAATTCTTCAACTTCATCTATTACATCTAAACCAATAGAGAAAAAACCACTTCAAATTAATCTGGTAAAAATCGACGATCTCAATTACGATGATCGAATTTTTATTCCTATGAAAACAAATGATGCAATAGATTTTATGTTTTCCTCAGAAGGTGGTATAATGCCAGCTACAAACTACATGGTTATAGGTGATCCAGGTGTTGGAAAATCTACTCAAACTCTTGACTTACTTGCAAAAGTAGTTAAAGCAGATCCTACCAGAAAAGTTCTATTTATATCTGGTGAAATGAATCAAATAGACATGTTTGGTTATGTAAAACGATATCCGGCATTTGGAAAAATACCTACTCTATTCTTATGTGATTATCTCGATGAAAATCCAAAAGAGGTAATGGAAGCAACCTTCAAACAAGGTTGGGATTTAATTCTTATAGACTCATTTATAGAAGTTCAAGAATCAATTCAAGCATCTGCCGGTATAACCAGAACTCATGCAGAAAAATGGTTAATTGACCAAATGGTTCTCAACAATCGAGGATTAAATGATACAACCAAATTTACATCATTTCTTGCAATTCAACAAGTAACTAAAGGTGGTAATTTCGTTGGATCTAATAAATTAAAACATAATACCACCGGAATGATTGAACTTAGATATTCATCTGAATTTAGTGGAGATCGATATGCTAAAGTAACAAAAAATCGAAGAGGATTCAAATATGAAAAAATCTATTTCTCTTTAGATAAAACAGAAAGCGTAGAATACGATCAAAAAAGAATTGACCGAGACATGGAAATTCAAAAACGTCTTAGTAAAGAAAAAGAAATTCTTCTTAATGAGGAAGAAAAATTCAACAATCTTTTTGGAATCAAAAACAAAGAAGAAATTTTAGAACAACAATAAAAAAAAACAATCAATTAATTTTATGGCACAAGAAAAAAATGCAGGTAGACCTTTAATGCGTCAAAAAACAAACATCACTCCGGCTATCATTGAGAAATGGGTTTATGAGTATAAATTTGACATTCGTCATGTTATTCATGAATCTCAAATGAAAGAGGAAGATTTAGGCGCTAAATTCAAACACAATGACCGTGAGTTTGAAATCGTTGGCATGGGAAATATGCGAACAATCATGTTAAGAGAAACGAGAGAAGAAGGTGTCTTCTATTGGGAAGCTTCTCGTCATTTTGTACAAATGAAACTAGAACGTTTTAACAGAGAATATGTTAAATTGCCAAATGGAAAAACTAGATTAGTCAATATGCTTTATACTGACAATCAATTATTACTTCCACCAAAGAACAACAAAAGAAAAACAAAATCTAAGGATGAAGAAATTCCTGAAGATGAATTAGAAACTGTATTGATTGATAATGTTGTTATTGATGAAATTGCAGATGAAACAACCGAAATAGAATAAAAATGAAATATATTTCAATAGACGTCGAGACAACAGGTATCGATAGAGAAAATTGTCAAATCCTGTCATTTGGAGCGGTAATAGAAGATACAGAAAAAAATCTATCATTCGATGAAATTCCAAAATTTCACTGTGCAATTCTTAGAGAATCAGTACATGGAGAGCTATTTGCTTTGAATATGAACAAATCTCTAATTGAGAATATCGTTCGTTATCAAGATGCAAAAAATCAAGATGAAAAAAATGATATCGTAAATGAAACTGGTATGATATTTTTACCAGAGGAGGAAGTAGTTAAAGCTTTCTTTAGATTCTGTTTTGATAATGGAGTTATTAGAAATGTAAATTCAAAGACTGAAATTTCTAACGGAAGAACATATCCGATGTTGAATTCTTCTCTTCAAAAAACTCATATCACGGTTGCTGGAAAGAATTTTGCAACCTTTGATAAGGTTTTTATTGAAAGACTTCCGAGATGGAAGCAAGTATTTGCGATACGTTCTAGAATTCTAGATCCAGCAATTCTTTTTATGAATTGGAAAACTGATGAAGCACCACCATCACTAGATCTTTGTAAAATCCGAGCATCTGTTGCAGGAACGGTTTCTCATAATGCAGTAGAAGATGCATTTGATGTAATAAAAGTATTAAGAACTAAATATTAATCTAAAAAATGAAAATCATGAAAAATGAAAAATTGACAATTGCATTTCAAAAGATAAAAGCCATTCTATCGCATGTAGGAAAAGTTGCTATTATTGTTTCTGCTCTTTTTATTGGATTTGTTTCTTGTGAAATTTATCATCGAATAAATGAATCCTCAAAAATAAAAGCTCCAATGGATCTTAAGACAGTACATCAATTAAAAGGAACATCAGTTGCAATTAACGAAAGAAGTGAATTACTTATCATCAATCGTCAAGATGGAACCTATGAAATTTATGATGATTCTATAGGAAGAGTGATTTTCAATTTTTATGCATCTAAAATATACACTACAGCAAATGGAAAATAAAATAGATTATGTTAGTGAATTAGAAAATCCTACTGATAGAGCGATAGATGAAGCTAGATTCTTGATAGAATCCTTTGATGAATGTGGAGCAATCACAGTTGACTATGATAAACCTTATTATCGTCTTTCGTCTGAACAAATGAAAAAAATATCAAAAGCTTTATATTTGGCTGAATGTGAAATTTCTTATTTAAGAGAATAACTTAAAAATCTAAAATAATGAACTATCAAAATTTGTATTATGCAATTGTTGTATTTGTAATTTTAACTTTAGCTCTTTTTTATACAACTCCGGCATTAAAAGAGAGGAATAAATGTCTTCTTTGTGTAAAATCGGAAGTGATAACTTCTGATGCTCCTCCTTCGTTGAGAATGTATGATGCTATTGTAAAATACTCAAAAAAATACAAAGTTCCTAAAAAATATGCATTTGGTATTGCATATCAAGAAACAAGATATTCTGGACCTTTTGATTGGAAATATAAACCAAGTCAAACATCTAATGTAGGTGCAGTTGGACCTATGCAAATTATGCCGTCTACTGCAAAAATGATGTGGAAAGATAGTGTATTTAGCGAAAGAGATCTTCAATACAATATTGACTTTAATGTAAAGACAAGCATGAAAATTCTGAGATATTTATATGATCAGTATGGTGATTGGAAGAAAGTATTTGGATATTACAATACAGGAAAACCAATAATAAATGACTATGCTATAAGCGTATTTAATCACGAACCAAATTGGAGCATAAAATAATTAAGAGCATTCAATAATATCATTCTTGAATCATTAGATGAAATAAAATATAGCTTATAAGGAAATACTTAAATGGAAAGAAGATTCAATATATTGACAATAGGTGACGTGCATGGTCGTTCTACATGGAAGGAGATTATTTTTGGAGGAGAAACTGAATATTTCTGGTGGAAACAATCCATAGAAGAAGGATACGACGAAGAGAAGACGTATGAATTTCAAAAGTTTGACAAGATTATTTTTCTGGGAGATTATGTAGATTCTTTTGATAAGTCGAATGTTGAAATTCTTGAAAATTTAAAAGATATTATTCAATTTGCAAAAGCATATTCGAATTTAGTTGTTCTTCTTCTTGGAAATCACGATATTCAATACATAGTAAAGGATAAAATCTGCTCTGGTTATAGAGGAGAAATGTATCATGATTTGTATTTGCTTTTTAATGATAATAAGAATCTATTTAGAATTGCATTTTTAGATGAATTTCCAAATCATTGGCAAGGAACAGATTATGTTGTTAAAACTCTTTGGACTCATGCAGGAGTAACCGGTGGTTGGTTGAATGAAATAAAAATCTTGTTAGAAGATGAAGACTTTCGTTTAAAACCGCTTTTTGAGAATTGGCAAAATTGGAAATTGGATGTTCTTATAAATCAACTTTGGAATTGTCGAATAGTTGAATTGTTTAATGTTGATTCCTCTTCCGGTGGTAGTGATATTTGGGCAGGACCTCTTTGGGTAAGACCTGAAACTCTTAATCGAGAAAATATAGAAGGCTATGATCAGGTTGTTGGACATACCTCATACAAGAATATACGAACAGTAATTACACCAGACCTAATGATGGAATGCAATCCAATAAAAAGAGACATGTTGGTTTATGCAGATTGTTTAGGAAGTGGAGATTATTATCACTTAATAAGATTGAAAAAATGAAAAGATGTAAATTATTAGCTATGAAATTAAATTATTGGTTTGATTATTTGATTGGTCCATATATGACTAATGGAAGAAAGATAAAAAAATTAGAAGATCATTTGATTAATCAAGAAAAGAAAATTCATGATTTAGAATCAGAAATAAAAAAAAATTGTTAATAACTTATTTTCAATAAATTTTTTCTTTCAATCTTTTTTATTATTTTTATACTATACAAAAAATAAAAAATAATGAAAAAGAGAAAAACATTCATGGCAACTCCTGATTTAATAGGCAAGTATCTTAATTTACATTTATATACCGATATTTATCCGATTGGAAAAATCATTGGTATCAAAGGAAAGAGTACAGTCATACTCGCAAAAGTTACTCATGAAAAAGATCCTGAATTCAAATTGGAAATAATTCCTGGTGGATTTTCTGGACATTGCGTAAATAACGATGAACAAAAATGGATTTATCATGTAGATGAAACGGTAACAAAAGAAAAGAAATTAACCGTTGGATCTCTTAAAAGAGGCTTATACATAAGTGATACTCCTCTTTATCATTATGACTATAATTTTTAAATAAACAAATACACAATAACAAATGGCATACAAAGCAATCATAACAAAATTAAAAAATGTAAGACCTCATTTAAATGCGGATCGAGTAAAATTGGCCACATGTCATGGTAATCAAGTGGTAATTGGATTAGATTCCAACGAAGGAGAAATAGGAATCTATTTTCCTAGTGATGGTCAATTATCAATAGAATTCTGTAAAGCAAATAATCTTTACCGAGATTCCGATTTGAATTCTGATCACAATAAGACTGGTATGTTCGATCTCAATCGAAGAGTTCGTGCTCAAAAATTTCGTGGTGAAATTTCCGATGGATTTTGGGTTCCTCTTACTAATCTATCATTTATTAAAAGTCTACCTTCATTAGATGAAGGTTTTGAATTTGATGAATTGAATGGAGTTCCTATTTGTAACAAATACGTGAATCAAGCAACCTTAAAAATTGCTAGAGAAAATACAGGAAAGAAAACAAAAACTGCTAAGAAATCAATTATGTTTAAAGAACATTTTGATACTGCACACTTTGGAAAAAATCTTCATGTATTCTCTGATGATGATACACTTATAATTTCAGAAAAGATTCATGGTTGTGTAAAATGGGATACTATAATCGAAACTTTAGAAAATGGTCCTATGCAAATAAAAGAAATAATTGATAATAAATTAAATGTCAAAATAAAAGCATTCGACATAGAAAAAAAAGAAATAGTTTATGTTCCTATCGACGATTACTATACAATTCAAGATGAAGGTGAATGGTATGAAATTGAATTAGAAGATGGATCTATTATTCAAATAACCGGTAATAATCCTGTATGGTTACCGGAATTAAATGTATATAGAAAAGTCGAGGATCTAGAAGGTAATGAAAAATTGTTAATAACTATTTAACATTAGTATATCTTTTAATTAAAAAGTATTTATATTTATAAAAAATAAAGTATGAAAGAAGTAAAAATAAAAAGTATTAAAAGAATACCTAGAGAAGATCGATATGATTTAACCGTATCATCGACCAGTAATTTCTTTGCTAATGGTATATTAATTCATAACACTTCCGGAAGAACTGGTCATGTGTTAATGGAACGTGATTTGAAATGGCATGAAAAACTTGCAAAACGATTAAAAGTTAATATTGCCGATAAGGAATGGATTTATCTGAATGGAACACGAAGAGTTGTTATGCATGAAGATAAAGAGAAAGACAAAAATCCGTTCCATGATCCAACTATCAGAGATAAGGCTTATAAACTTTTCAAAGATAACTTGCGTAAAGGTGAAACTGTATTCTATGAAATCGTTGGCTATGAATCTACTGGTGCAACAATCATGCCATCAGTCGATACAACCAAAATGAATGACAAAGAGTTCACTAAGAAATATGGTAAACTTATGACATACTCATATGGTTGTGAATCTAAATTCTGTGAAGTTTATATTTACAGAATGACCATGACAAATGAAGATGGTTTATCTATTGATTACTCATGGAATGACTTGGTAAAGCGTGCTTCTGAATTAGGAGTTAAAGTCGTACCTCATATTCGTACATTGACGCTGAAAGAACTTAAAGCAATTGGTACCTCTGAAGGTAGAACTTACAATGATGACCGAGATATCCTTGATGAATTCGAAAAGTTAGTTGAAAAATACGCTTCTGGTCCTTCTATTCTTGATCCTAATCATATCAAAGAAGGAGTTTGCGTTCGAATTGAAGGTGGTATAGATAACCGTACATTCAAGTTCAAAAGTTTTGAATTTAAAGTGCTTGAAGAAATAGTTAAGGATTCTGGAGTAATCGATGCAGAGGAAGCTCAAGATGCATAATTTTTAAAACCATAAATATGAAAATATCAGTTGAATTAGAAAAGAAAGATTTCGATGCAATGCATGATGTTATCTTTGAAGTTGTTGATGTAATGCCAACTAATGTTCAGATCCAGAAAAGGATCAAATGAAAATTCGAATAATGAAAAAAATCATCAATGTATTTCCATCAATTGTAAAATAACTTTTAAAAGTTGAAACTTTTAAAAAATCACATACATATAAGATATATAATTTATTAAAAATAGAACAATGAAAACTTCAAACAAAACATTTGCATTTATCGTGATTGAGAAAATGAACTGGGATTTTAATTATGTCGGAGATAAATGCGCATTGAGGTTTAGAAGTTGAAAGATATAAATAAAAACATTATATCAAAAGTTCTGAACCTTAAAAAGTTCAGAACTTTTTTTTTTGTATATAATGGGACTGTAGCTCAGTTGGTAGAGCACCGGCTCTTCAGGCCGGCCGCAGTGGTTCGATTCCACTCAGTCTCACAATA
>TBL_comb47_HYPODRAFT_10004426_pt1 | contig 16155 bp, 14 predicted proteins | sample TroBogypolimnion_40_FD_10682 | JGI IMG/M metagenome (IMG submission 10682)
GTAAGGTTGCTCAGATAGCCGGTGCTAAAAAACAGGGCGCGTGCACTTGGGATGTGCTGCTTTTGAAAAGAGGCTAATTGTGTTTCAAGTAGTTCATGCGCCACGCTATGACCGCTGATGAGATGAGAGGCTCCGCTGCCTACCCCATATTTTTGTCCGCCTTCAGCAAGTGCTTTAACCAGCGCAGGATGGTTCGCAAGCCCAAGATAGTCATTGCTGCAAAAGGCCCTTAGCTCTCGTCCATCCACGAGTGCTCTGGTATCACAGGGAGATTGTGTTGCTCTGAGCTTGCGCTTAAGTAATTGCGATTCTAGATCTGCAATCTGCTCTTGCGCCAAATGTAGGGCGCTAAAGATATTTGAGGAGTTCGTCATGCCAATGTCTTCTCAAGAGCGCGTTGTACAGCGCTGCCTAATTCCATCGTTTCTGCAAATGACAAAATATATGGAGGCATGACATAAATCGTATTACCGATTGGTCTGATTAATATGCTTTGGTCCAGGCTATGCGAAAACATTTCTTTTGCAAACATTTTCGAATTCTTTAGGTAATCACTCTTTACATCGAATGCCAAAATCATCCCTTGTTGTCGCCAATGCTCAATTCGATAATCTGTCTTAGCCCAAGCAAAAGCTTTTGCTAAATCTTGTGAGCGTTCAATATTTTTTTCTAATACTTTGTCGGCTTCAAAAATCTCTAGACAAGCTAGTGCAGCTGCGCATGCCAGTGGGTTACCAGTATAGGAATGAGAATGCAGAAATCCTTGTTGAGTCTGATCGCCATAAAAAGCTTGATATATCTTGTTCGTAGTCAGGCAAAGAGAGAGCGGAAGATAGCCGCCACTAATGCCTTTAGAGAGCGTTAAGAAATCTGGCCAAATACCAGCGTGTTCGCAGGCAAAAAACTTGCCGCTTCGACCACAACCTACCGCGATCTCATCGGCAATGAGATGGACTTCATATTGATCACATAAGACTCTTGCTAAACGAAGATATTCGGGTGAGTGCATGGCCATTTGTCCAGCACATTGAACTAAGGGCTCAACGATGAGCGCAGAAATATTTTGATGTTCTTTTATCAATAATGCTTCAAGTTGCTTGGCTGCATGCTTAGCCACATCTTCTGCACTTTCACCAACTTTTGCTTTACGTGTATCAGGGGAAGCAATAGTGAACACATCTTGTAAGAGCGAGCCATAAGCTTGTCGAAAGATGGCCACATCAGTTACTGCTAATGCGCCTAGCGTTTCTCCGTGATAGCCGTTTTCTAGGCAAATAAATTTTCTCTTCTGCGTCTTACCATTGAGTTGCCAATAGTGATGACTCATCTTCAATGCAATCTCAACAGCGGATGCGCCATCAGATGCGTAAAAAACGTGACCCAAATGATGCTTGGTTAGCGCAGAAAGTTTTTCAGATAATTCGACTACTGGCGGATGTGTAAATCCGGCAAGCATGACATGCTCAATTTTTTCTAGTTGCGTGGTGATTGCTTGATTGATGCGCGGATTGGAGTGACCAAATAAATTTGTCCACCATGAACTAATGGAGTCGAGCAGTGCTTTTCCGTTTTCATCATAGAGCCATGCACCTTTACCTTTTGTAATGGCAACTAGCGGAAAGGACTCATGCTGTTTCATTTGCGTGCATGGGTGCCAAACAGCAGCTAAGCTGCGATCAACAAGTGGGGCTTGATTTAAATCAGAAATAACCTTCATGTTTGATATTTGAACACTAGTTTTTCCAAATTCAGGGCTGTATCTGTTATGTTTATGCCTTGAATCTACCTATTTTCTGGAATTAAGCCATGCAGGACACTCAAACCATTGAAAAACCCCTAGCTCAGTTCAAATCGAAGACTGATTTGCATCAGGGTGCAAATGCCCTAGGTACTGAAGCTGGCGAGTGGTCAGTGGCTCAAATTGAGGCTTTATTTGCTCTTCCTTTCAATGAGCTCATGCACAAAGCTCAAGAAACGCATCAGTCCCATTTCCCTGAAGGTGATGTGGAATTAGCTACTTTGCTGTCAATTAAGACGGGCGGTTGTCCTGAGGATTGCGCTTACTGCCCCCAGGCCGCTCGTTATGACACCGATGTAAAAGCTGAGAAGCTCATGAGCTTAGAAGAGGTTCTGGAGGCCGCAAAGGCAGCTAAAGCTGCTGGTTCAAACCGTTTTTGTATGGGTGCCGCTTGGCGTGAACCTAAAGATCGCGATATCGAAAAAGTTACCGCCATGATCAAGGGTGTTAAAGCTCTGGGTTTGGAGACTTGCGCTACCTTAGGCATGCTGGAGGCTGATCAGGCTCAAGCGCTGCAAGAGGCTGGCCTAGACTTTTACAACCATAACTTAGATACCAGTGAAGACTTTTACCGCTCTGTGATTTCTACCAGAGGCTATCAAGACCGCCTAGATACGATCTCTCATGTTCGTGCGGCCGGTATGTCTGTTTGTTGTGGTGGCATTGTGGGTATGGGAGAGTCTAGGCAGCAACGAGCGGCATTTTTAGCTCGCTTAGCCAATTTAAGTCCTTATCCAGAATCAGTGCCAATCAATCATTTGGTACCAGTAGCAGGCACGCCATTGGCTGAGCAAAAGCCCTTAGACCCATTGGAGTTTGTGAGAACAATTGCGGTTGCTAGGATCACCATGCCTAAGGCCCGTGTACGTTTATCTGCTGGGCGTCAAGAACTTGGTAGGGCAGTTCAGGCCATGTGCTTCATGGCTGGGGCCAATTCCATTTTCTATGGTGAGCAACTACTCACTACTGGTAATCCTGAGGCAGAACAAGACCGTGAGCTCTTGGCAGAGTTGGGTCTGAAGACCAAACAAAGCTGCAAAGCAGAGGTTTTGGTCTAAGGCTCCTCAAAATGTCCCCGATAGATCGCTTTATTCTGGAGTTTGATACCGCACTTCGGTCCGTGGTCGGGGGTGCAAATGCCCACAGGCCCATCCCAGGATCTGACACGGGTATTCATTCTGCGTTAGATGCCGCTGAGCGTAAACATGCAGCAGGACTCATGCGCGTAAATCACGTAGGCGAAGTTTGTGCACAAGCGCTCTATCAATCACAAAAATTAGTCGCCAGAAATCCAGAAATTCAGGAAATGTTGGATCACTCTGGTCAAGAAGAAATGGATCATCTTGCGTGGTGTGAAACGCGTTTACAAGAGCTCGGATCGCACACTAGTTATCTTAATCCACTTTGGTATGCGGGATCCTTTGCAATCGGCTTTGCAGCTGGCTTAGCGGGTGATAGGTGGAGTTTAGGTTTTGTTGCGGAAACAGAAAAACAAGTTGAGAATCACTTGGAAAGTCATCTCGAAACATTACCAAAAGAAGATCAACGTTCACGTGCAATTGTTGATCAAATGCGTCTCGATGAAATTGCTCATGGGCAAGCTGCAAAAAATGCTGGTGGTGCAAATTTGCCCAAACCAATTCAAAAAATAATGCAGGCTATGTCCAAAGTAATGACCACGACTGCTTATAAAATTTAAAACCAAAATATGTTTTAAATTAAAGAATCGCTTCTCAAATAATTTTTTAATATATTTTTTACTTATTACTGGTTATAAATACAGTATATTTACTGGTTATCTAGCCCAATAGCTAAGATCGCTCCTTAAGTATATTTTCCAAGCCATTGTTTCAAGTAGCTATTTTATTATCACCATTTTCTCAACACATGACGCTAAGTGTTTGTAAACACTAGAGAAATTCCCAAAAAAACTCTCAAAAACACTTGACCCTCTTAGTGCGATCCTCTAAAGTGGGAGGAAGTGTGAAAAAGTGGGGTAAATGGTGTTTCAAGGTGCGTCAGCTCTCAATTTGGATGCAAAAGGCCGCATGTCTGTGCCGGCAAAGCATCGTGACGCCTTGTTGGTACAAGGCGAAGGCCGAATTACGCTGACAAAACACCCCGACGGCTGCTTACTTCTCTTCCCAAGACCAGAGTGGGAAACCTTCAGAGCAAGAGTTGCACAACTTCCGATGGATGCCCATTGGTGGCGCCGTATTTTCTTAGGTAATGCAGTAGAGATGGATTTGGATAGTGCTGGTCGTGTCTTGGTCGGTCCAGAATTGCGCTCAGCAGCAGGAATTGAAAAAGAAGTGATTTTGCTCGGCATGGGTAGTCACTTGGAGTTGTGGGATGCGGCAACTTACGCTGCAAAAGAACAGGCCGCTATTGCAAAAGGCATGCCTGAAGCACTCAAGCAATTTAATTTTTGATGACAGGGTGCTATGAACATAACTCATCGCCCAGTGTTACTGGCCGAGGCGGTGACGGCGCTAGTTGGCGGCCCACTGATTCAAAATCAAAATGCTTCAAACAATATTTTGGTAATCGATGGAACCTTTGGGCGCGGCGGTCATACGCGAGCACTACTCAAAGAATTAAATCCTGCTGCACGAATGATTTCATTCGACAAGGATTTGGATGCAATTGCAGTGGCGCAACAAATCAACGATCCACGCTTGAAAATCGTGCACGACAGTTTTGCGCAAATGGATCAGTACGCAGAAGCAGAATCAGTGGATGGTATTTTGTTGGACCTGGGAATCAGCTCACCTCAGGTAGACGAAGCGCATCGGGGATTTTCTTTTCGCCGCGAAGGCCCGCTCGATATGCGCATGAACACCGATCACGGTTTGACAGCAGCAGAGTGGTTGGAGCAAGCGTCGCCGGAGGAGATCACACGCGTGATTAAGACTTACGGAGAAGAGCGCTTTGCATTTCAGATTGCGAAAGCCATTGTGGCTAAGCGCGAAGAAGGCCTATCACCAAAAACAACAACTGAACTCGCCAATCTTGTGGCGAGAGTAGTGCGCACTCGTGAAGCTGGGCAAGATCCTGCGACTAGAACATTTCAAGCACTGCGGATTTTTATTAATCGTGAGCTAGAGGATTTAGAGTTGGGCTTAAAAGCAGCCCTGAAATTATTAAAGCCTGGCGCAAGACTTGCAGTCATTAGTTTTCATTCTCTCGAAGACCGTATCGTGAAGCAGTTTATGCAAGCCCATACAAAAGTAGAGGTACCACGTGGATTGCCTGTACGGGAAAAAGATTTGCCACAAAGTGCATTAGAAATTATTGGGCGTGTTAAGCCAAGCAATATCGAGATATCTGAGAATCCTCGGGCGCGCTCAGCAATTATGCGCGTAGTAGAGAAGCGTATGGGGGTAGCAGTATGAATCGTGCTACGTTAACCCTTCTTGCTCTACTATTAATTTGCGCCTTATCACTGGTAGCAGCTCAGCAGAGTGCGCGCAGACTATTCATTCTTCAAGAGCGTGCCCAAATTGAAGAGCGTAAGTTAAATCAAGAGTGGTTACGCTTGGAGTATGAGCAGCGCAATCTTTCTAAGTCTGCACGTATTCGTGACGTTGCCCGTAATCAATTGCATATGTCCCCGATTTCTCCTGAGCGTACTTTGTATTTAAAGGAGGCTAAATGAGGCCGGTTGGTTTCTCTACTACGCCTAATTTAGTGTTGCGTCTGCCAATGTGGCGGTCGCGTTTGATGCTATTCCTCTTATTCTTTGTATTCATGATGCTATTGCTACGTGCATTTTGGATTCAGGGTCCGGGCAATGCGTTCTATGAGGCAAAGGGTGTGCGTGGTACTCAGCGTGAATTAGAGTTACCTGCTAGTCGCGGAAAAATTTTGGATCGTAATGGTCAGGTGATTGCAACTAGCTTAGAAGCTAAGTCGATTATTGCCTATAACGATACGGTGCCGGATGATTTGGCTGCTGACAAAGTTAAAAAGTTGGCAAGCTTGTTGCAAATGAGTGAAGCTGACTTGCGTAAGAAATTGAAAGAAGAGCGCAAACAGATCTTCTTAAAGCGCCAAGTAGATCCCGAAGTTGCGCAGCAAATTAAGCAATTGGAAATTCCGGGCATTGGTCTTAATAATGAATATCGCCGCTTCTATCCAGAGGGTGAGGCAATGGCGCACGTGGTCGGCTTCACTAACGTGAACGATAAAGGTCAAGAAGGCATGGAGCTTTCTCGTGAGGCCGAGTTAGCTGGTCATCCAGGACAAAGACGTGTGGTAGTTGATCGCGCTTGGGTAGGGTGGTCGAGGACGTCGCGATTTTGCAGTTACCGCAAAACGGTAAAGACCTGAATCTTTCTATTGATAGCAAGATTCAGTTCTTGGCATACAACGCTGTGAAAGACGCAGTAATGCAGCATCACGCTAAAGCGGGTGGTGCTGTGGTACTTGATACGCAAACCGGTGAAATCTTAGCTCTAGCAAATTACCCAAGCTATAACCCAAATGATCGTCGCTATTTAACAGGCGAACAATTGCGTAATCGTGTGTTGACCGATACCTTCGAACCTGGCTCTACTATCAAGCCATTAACCATTTCTATTGCGTTAGAAAAGGGCGCAATTAAGCCCGATACTAATATGGTGATTGGTGCGAAATATTTAGTGGGTCCTAAACCTATTACAGATACCCATCCTTATGACAATTTAACAGTCGCGCAAATTATTCAAAAGTCGAGCAATATCGGCACTGCCAAGATTGCTATGAACAACCTCTCCCCTGAAGAAATGTGGGACTTTTATACGGCAGTTGGTTTGGGTCAGTCACCAAAAATCGGATTTCCTGGTGCAGTTGCTGGAACGGTACATCCATTTAAAAAATGGATGCCTACGGATCAGGCGCGTATTGCGTTTGGCTACGGTATTTCTGCATCACTCTTTCAGGTGGCGCGTGCATACACAGTATTCGCTCGCGACGGTGAGTTAGTTCCTTTAACGATTGAACGTAGTCCTGAATTCAAGCCTGGCACTAAAGTGCTTTCGCCTAAAACTGCAATCGAGATGCGCAACATGATGGAAGCGGTAACTGAGCCTGGTGGTACCGCTGTCAAAGCGCAGAGTGAGGGCTATCGTGTTGGCGGAAAAACAGGTACTGCACATAAATTAGTTGGCAAGGGATATGGCAATTCTTATCGCGCTTACTTTGCTGGACTTGCTCCAATTAGCGCACCTCGAATTGTTGTTGCGGTAATGATTGATGAACCTACCGGCGGTAGTCACTACGGCGGAGATGTTGCAGCACCTGTGTTCTCAACTATTGTTGGAGAAACACTGCGTTCATTAAATGTCTTGCCAGACAATAATGTCAAGCAAATGGCACTGGAAGAAAAGAGTGCGCCAGAAATTCAAACTGCAAATGCGCAGGCTCAACGCGTGGCTTTGAAGCGATGAGGGTGGACTTGAAAATAGACACCAATCATTTGATTGACCACTTGCACACACTAGCGAATTCCTCCGCAAAAATGTGTGCAGATAGTCGCCAGATTCAGCCTGGCGATATCTTTTTTGCCTATCCAGTTGGGCATGGAAATGCCCTGCGTGATGGCCGTCAATTTATAAATTCTGCCCTAGAGGGAGGTGCAGCTGTTGTAGTTTTTGATCCAGCAGGAATGAGCACGCAATTTATAGATCACCCCCAATGTTTTGCCGTTGATCATCTTGCGGAAAAAGCAGGTGAGCTATGCGCTCAATGGTACGAGCATCCAAGCAAACAGCTAAAAATTATTGGTGTTACTGGTACTAATGGCAAAACTAGTATCACGCAGTGGCTTGCTCAAGCGCTAGATGCTAGCAATCATCGCACTGCAGTTTTGGGCACGCTGGGAACTGGCTTCCCTGGCGCATTAGTTCAAACTGGCTATACCACCCCAGATGCCCCTAAGTTACAGACCCAGCTAGCGGAGTTGCATAAGGCTGGAGCAAAGCAAGTGGTGATGGAGGTATCCTCGCACGCCTTACACCAAGAGCGCGTCGCCGGGACTGAATTTAATTGCGCAGTATTTACTAATTTGACGCAAGATCATTTGGATTATCACGGCAGTATGGCTGATTATGCCGAGGCAAAGGCAAAATTATTTCAGCAAGCTGGGCTTCAGCATGCTGTCATTAACCTAGATGATGCTTTTGGTCGTGAATTAGCCATGAATTTATTGGTGAAAGATAGCTTACAGATTTGGGCATATGCGCTATCGCATTCTGCATTTCAAGGCTTTGAAAAATTTGGCGATCGCTTGCAACGCATTTGTGCAAAAGATACTGTGCTGTCTGGTTCTGGATACGACTCTACTTTTACTTGTGAAAGCATAGGCAGTGTTCAACTACACATTCCTTTACTAGGTGAATTCAATTTAAGTAATGCCCTTGCAGTTTGGGCTGTATTACTTACACAGGGCATCAGTATTGAAGATGCAGCTAAGAAAATCAGCCACTTGAATCCAGTGCTTGGTCGTATGGAGTTAATTCCTCTTGGTAAGCAGCACAAGGCAGAAGGTTTACTAGCGGTTGTAGATTATGCACATACGCCGGACGCTTTGGAGAAGGCTTTACAAGCATTGCGTCCAATCGCCGAGCAACGCGGCGGAAGATTGTGGTGTGTATTTGGCTGTGGTGGAGATCGAGATGCAAGTAAGCGGAGTCTGATGGGTGCTGTTGCTGAACGTAATGCAGATCAGATTCTGATTACTAGTGATAATCCCCGTTCTGAAGATCCGCAACTTATCATGCAGATGATTCGCAGTGGTATGAAGGCAGATGCACAGAATATCCAAATGATTACAGATCGTGCATCAGCCATCATGGCTGCAATTCGTCAAGCAGATGCATTGGATATTGTTTTAGTTGCTGGTAAGGGTCACGAAACTACCCAGGAAACTAATGGCAAGAGATTTGATTTCTCTGATCAAGAACATATTCGTTTGGCAGCTGGGGGCGGAATCTAATGTCTATTATGACAAGCCTTTCTCAAGCGCAAGCGATGTTGCCAGGAAGCATCTTAATTAATGCTTCTGGAGCAAGCGCCAAAGAAATAGTGATTTCTCGAGTCGGCACTGATAGTCGTCAGATTGAGCGTAATGAATTATTTGTGGCATTAGTAGGTGAGCGTTTTGATGCACATGACTTTTTATCTGATGTAGCTAAAGCTGGCGCTGGTGCAGCTCTCATTAGCAATCAAGACCAATGCCCAGCAGACCTTCCGGCTATTTGCGTTTCGAATACCCGTGTCGGCTTAGGTAATTTAGCAAAAGCATGGCGCGCAACTCACCCGATTCCTTTGGCATTGGTTACTGGTAGCAATGGTAAGACTACTGTTAAAGAGATGATTGCTTCTATTTTCAAATCTGCGGTAGGTGAGCAATATACCTTGGTAACTAAAGGTAATCTGAATAACGATATTGGCTTGCCCTTAACGCTCTTGAAATTGCGCTCTACAGATCGACTTGCAGTGGTTGAGCTTGGCATGAATCACCCAGGTGAAACTGCACAGTTAGCCGCAATTGCACAAGCGAATATTGCATTAATCAATAATGCACAGCGTGAGCATCAAGAGTTTATGGTGACGGTCGCAGCAGTAGCAGAAGAGCACTCTGATGCGATTCGTGCGTTGCCAAGTGATGGAGTTGCTGTATTCCCGGCAGATTCAGAATTTTCGAATGTTTGGCGTGAAGCTGCTGCGGGTCGTAAGGTAATTGACTTTGTACTAAGCTCTGCCCAGACCAAAACTACTGCTGCGGTAACGGGAAGTCTGTTAAGTAATGGGCTTGTACAGATTCAAACTGAATTAGGTACTGTCGAGGTTCAGTTAAATACCTTAGGTAGTCATAACGTCCGTAATGCACTCGCTGCAAGCGCTGTAGGAATCGCTGCAGGTGTCAGCCTTCAAAAGATTAAGGAAGGTCTTGAAGCTTTTTCGCCAGTAAATGGACGCATGCAAGCTAAAGCAATTGATTCTCATCGTACGCTGATTGATGATAGCTATAACGCTAATCCTGATTCTGTAAGAGCTGCTATTGATGCCCTAAAGCAATCCGGCAACCTATCATGGTTGATCTTAGGTGATATGGGTGAAGTTGGTAATCAAGGCCCAGAATTCCACCGCGAGGTTGGTGCTTATGCTGCTGAGCAAGGCATCTCAAAATTATTTGCTTTAGGTGAGCAATGTCAGTTTGCTCTTCAGGGATTTAATAAGGCAGCTAGTACGACTTCATCCAGCGCTATCCATTTTTCAGACGTAGATAGCTTGATTGCTCAATTGAGAGATGCATTGCATGCGCAGTCTAGTGGCAGCAATCAACATCTCAATATTTTGGTTAAGGGTTCGCGATTTATGCGCATGGAGCGTGTAGTACAAGCCTTGTTAGAGGAGGCTAAAACATGCTCTTAATATTGGCGCAATGGTTACAAGATGATTTCGGATTTTTCCGAGTGTTTAACTACATCACTTTTAGGGCCGTGATGGCAACAGTAACTGCGTTGCTTATTGGCTTAGCTGCAGGACCATGGGTCATCCGTAAATTAACCGCCTTAAAAATGGGTCAGGCAGTGCGTACTGATGGTCCACAAACCCATTTAGTGAAATCGGGCACTCCAACCATGGGTGGCGTTCTGATATTGATCGGTATTTTCATTTCATGCATGTTGTGGGCCGATCTCAGTAATCGATTTATTTGGATTGTAATGATCGTTACTTTTGGATTTGGCTTAATCGGTTGGGTAGATGACTATCGTAAGGTGGTTTACAAGGACCCTAAGGGCATGGCTTCAAGAGAAAAATTCTTGTGGCAAACCTTAATTGGTTTATTTGCAGCGATCTATCTTGCATTTTCTGTCTCTGAAGTGAATAACCTCAAAGTATTGCAATTATTTTATGAGTGGCTGAGAAGTGGGTTTGCCTTAGATCTTCCTGCAAAAACGAATTTACTGATTCCATTTATGAAAGAAGTCAGCTACCCATTAGGAATACTGGGCTTCATTATTTTGAGTTACTTAGTCATGGTTGGTAGTAGCAATGCTGTCAATCTCACCGATGGTCTTGATGGCCTCGTCATCATGCCAGTCATTTTGGTTGGCGCTGCCCTAGGCGCATTTGCATATGTGATGGGTAATGCTATCTATGCCAAGTACTTATTATTTCCTTATATCCCTGGCGCTGGCGAATTGCTAATCTTCTGCGGCGCAATGGGTGGTGCTGGTTTAGCTTTCCTCTGGTACAACGCTCATCCAGCACAAGTCTTTATGGGTGATGTGGGAGCCCTCGCCTTAGGTGGTGCGCTTGGCACTATCGCCGTTATTGTGCGTCAAGAAATTGTCTTATTTGTAATGGGCGGAATTTTTGTTGCTGAAACAGTTTCAGTGATGCTCCAAGTATTTTGGTTCAAGCTCACTAAAAAACATTTTGGCGAAGGCCGCCGTATTTTCCGTATGGCTCCATTGCATCATCATTTTGAATTAGGTGGCTGGAAAGAGACACAAGTAGTTGTGCGCTTCTGGATCATCACTATTCTTTTAGTCTTAATTGGCTTGTCTAGCTTGAAGTTACGGTAAACCAAAAGTAAATATGTTGATTCTAGAAAACACCTTTGCAAATTTAGCTTTCATGGCTGATGAAGGCTATCAAGCACCACACCGATTCCTGATATTAGGTCTGGGTGAATCTGGTGTAGCTATGGCAAAGTGGTGTATTCGTAATGGTGCGCAGGTACGTTTGGCTGATACTCGTGATCAATCTAAATTTACTGAGCGCCAACATGCCTGGCTTGAAGAGCTAAAAACTGCTGGATTGAGGGATATTTGTTTCGGCCCTTTAAGCGATGACTTACTCAAAAATATTGATGTGATTGGTATTAGCCCAGGCCTTTCACCGCTTCAAGAGCCAACCAAATCATTCTTAGAGAAAGCGGATCAAGCGCAAATCGATGTTTGGAGCGAGATTGAATTTTTTGCTCGTGCAATTTCCGCCTTAGATCGCATGGCTAAAAACGAGGAGCAAGATTCGGGCTATGCTGCTGCGGTGTTAGCAATCACTGGCACCAATGGAAAAACAACGACCACTGCATTAACTGGGCAACTCTGTGAGCGTGCAGGTAAAAAAGTAGCTATTGCAGGAAACATTAGTCCTGCAGCTCTAGATAAGCTGATGAGCTGCTTAGATACAGCAGATCAAATTGAAGATATGCCTGATGTATGGGTGCTTGAGTTATCAAGCTTCCAACTGGTTTATACGCATACACTTAATGCAACTGCTGCAACCGTTCTCAATCTCACTCAAGACCATTTGGACTGGCATGGCGACATGCAGGCTTATGCAATAGCTAAAGCAAAAATATTTGGCGACAGTACGGTATGTATTTTGAATCGTGATGATCCTCTAGTAATGAGTCTTCTTTCTGAAGAGCAAAAGGTAGAGAAATCTATTGTGACTTTTGGCTCCAATCGTCCAGATGAGCAAGGCGCCTTTGGCATTGAGCATGATTTACGTGCAGGCGGAATTGATTGGCTGGTCTGGGCTGAAGTAGACGAGGATGTTGAGCCTAAACCTAAACGTCGCCGTAAGTCTGCCGCTGTTGAAGAAGAAGAGCCATTGCGACTTAAGCGCTTGATTCCAGCAGATGCCTTGAGAATTCGTGGCCGTCATAACGCATTAAATGCCTTGGCAGCACTTGCTTTAGCACGCGCTGCTAATTTACCAATGAATGTGCTTTTACATGGCTTGCGTGATTATCACGGTGAACCACATCGGGTCCAAAGTATTGCGATTGTGAAAGACGTTGAGTATGTGGATGACAGTAAGGGTACTAATGTAGGTGCAACTGTTGCCGCATTAAATGGCCTTGGTAGTAATGAATCTGGCAAGCGTATCTGGCTAATTGCTGGAGGTGAAGGTAAGGGACAGGATTTCAGTCCATTGCGTGAGCCAGCCTTACGTTTTGTTAAAGGCATTTTCTTGATTGGTAAAGATGGGCCCGCAATTGGTGAAGTTCTAGGTTCTGGTATTCAAAGCACAAATTGTGGTGATCTGAAGTCTGCTGTTCAGGCTGCGGCATCACAAGCAATCTCTGGAGACTTGGTATTACTCTCTCCGGCTTGTGCAAGCTTAGATCAGTTCCGGGACTATATTGAGCGTGCTCAAGTATTTGCTGCAGAAGTCGAAGAATTGGGAATGCAATTTGAAGGAGTTCAGGCGTGAACTTAAAAGAAAAGTTATTTCCTGAAAATCGTCTTGATCTAAACCGTTTCTGGAATTTCTCGCGCGGCGGAATTGATAATTTCCGTACTGGTTTACGAGATGCGGTTTCAGGTGTAGAGCAGACTCGCTCGCGCATGATGGATTACGACCAGTTGCTCGTTTGGGCCGTTCTCTCGCTAATGCTGATTGGCTTAGTGATGGTGTACTCCGCCTCGATTACCTTGGCTGATGGACCGAAGTACGCTAACTACAGTAGCAATTTTTTCCTGATTCGCCACTTCATTTCTTTAGCAATTGCCATTGGGGTTGGTATTTGGACATTCAAGATTCCTACTAAGGTATGGGATCGCTATTCGCCAGTGATTTTTGGATTTACGGTTTTATTGCTGATAGCCGTTCTGATCCCTGGTGTGGGCAAGGGTGTGAATGGCGCTAAGCGCTGGATTCCATTGGGCTTAATGAACTTTCAGCCATCTGAGTTAATGAAATTTGCTGCAGTGATCTTCGCCGCTAGCTACACCGTTCAGCGTCAAGAATATCTTCATTCCTTTGTTAAGGGCATGCTGCCTATGGGTATTGCAGTTGCTCTAGTCGGAGGCTTGCTCATGGCTGAACCAGACATGGGTGCATTCGTGGTGGTTGCATTAATTGCGTTTGGAATTCTCTTTTTGGGCGGCATTAACGCTAAGTTGTTTGGTGGCTTGATTCTGGTTGGTTTGATGAGTGGCGCAACCATGATTGCGCTCTCCCCGTTTCGTCGTGGACGGATGTTGGCATTTATGGATCCATGGCAAGTAGATAACGCTGCTAATAAGGGCTATCAGTTAACCCACTCACTCATGGCCTTCGGTCGCGGCGAGTGGTTTGGTACAGGACTTGGCGGTAGCGTCGAAAAATTACATTATTTACCAGAAGCCCATACTGACTTCATCATGGCTGTGATTGGTGAAGAGCTTGGCTTTGTTGGTGTTGTCGTCATGATCTTTTTGTTTTATTGGATTGTGCGTCGCGCTTTCTTAATTGGCCGCACTGCTTTGCAGTTAGATCGTAGCTTTGCAGGTCTTGCTGCTAAAGGCGTCGCAATTTGGATTGGTTGGCAAGCATTCATCAATATGGGCGTTAATCTCGGACTGCTTCCAACGAAAGGCTTGACCTTGCCATTAGTAAGTTACGGTGGCTCAGGCATTTTGATGAACGCAGTTGCTTTTGCGATGCTGCTGCGAATCGATTTTGAAAATCGCATCTTGATGCGCGGAGGGAAGCTTTGACAAAACCCTCAATTCTAGTGATGGCTGGTGGTACTGGTGGGCATATCTTCCCAGGACTTGCTGTCGCTGAATATTTGCGGATTTGTGGTTGGAATGTCTCTTGGTTGGGCAATCAAGCGGGCATGGAATATCGTCTTGTGAAGTCTTGTGATTTTCCTTTTGAGGCAGTCGAATTTGGTGGTCTACGCGGCAAGGGATTAAAGACGAAATTGATGCTACCTATCAACTTGATGCGTGCATGTTTCCAAAGCTGGAAGATTATGCGTCGCTTAAGACCTAATGTGGTTTTAGGAATGGGCGGCTATATTACTTTCCCTGGTGGCTTAGTAACTAAATTTTTGAAGCGCCCATTAGTGTTACATGAGGCAAATTCGGTGGCCGGGAGTGCTAATCGTGCGTTGAGCAAAATTGCAATGCGCACTCTAACTGGATTTCCGGAGACAATGGCAAACGCAGAGTGGGTAGGCAATCCTATTCGTGAAGAGTTTGATCATATGCTTGCGCCTGCAGCTCGTTATGACCAGCGTCAAGGCCCACTGTCAATCCTGGTTGTGGGTGGTAGCTTAGGTGCTGCAGCTTTAAATGAAAATATTCCTGCTGCACTAGCATTGATTCCTAAGGAATCTCGCCCTAAGGTGATCCATCAGGCTGGGGATAAACATTTAGCAGATCTGCAAAAACGCTATGCTGAATTGGAGGTAGTTGCAGATATTCGCCCATTCATTGATGACATGCCAGCCACATATGCACAGGCTGATTTAGTGATTTGCCGTTCTGGCGCTATGACAGTTTCTGAAATAGCGGCTTGTGGTGTTGCCTCCTGTTTGATTCCTTTCCCGTATGCAATTGATGATCACCAGACTGCAAATGCAAAATTCTTATCAGATGCTAAAGCGGCGGTTTTATTGCCACAGCAATCTCTCAATCCACAAGATTTAGCAATGATGATTCAAAACCTCAATCGTGAAGAATTAAAAGAGATGGCATTACGCGCGCATGCTTTAGCCAAACCACACGCTACCCAGCGAGTAGCGGAAGTATGTTCAGAATGTGCGGGGGTAGGAATATGAAGCATATTGTTCAGCAAATTCACTTCATTGGCATCGGTGGCGCTGGCATGAGTGGTATCGCTGAAGTGCTGCTCAATCTAGGTTATCAAGTTTCAGGATCAGATCTTGCTGATGGTGCAGTTACCAAGCGCCTTAGAGAGTTGGGTGCAGTCATTCATATTGGGCATGATCCTAAGAATATTGGTACCGCTGAAGCTGTAGTCATTTCTACCGCAGTTGCTGGAAATAATCCAGAGGTATTGGCTGCACGCGCAGCGAAGGTTCCAGTGATTCAGCGTGCAGTGATGTTGGGCGAGTTAATGCGTCTTAAACAAGGCATTGCAATTGCTGGCACACATGGCAAAACTACCACCACTAGTTTAGTTGCATCGGTATTGGCTGAAGGCGGTTTAGACCCTACTTTTGTAATTGGCGGCAAGCTTAATTCTGCGGGTGCTAATGCACGCTTAGGTCGTGGCGACTTCATCGTGGTTGAAGCAGATGAATCAGATGCTTCATTCTTGCAGCTATTCCCAGCAATGGAAGTAGTAACCAATATCGATGCTGATCACATGGATACCTATCAGCACGATATGGCGCGCTTAAAGCAAGCATTTGTACAGTTTATTCAGCGCATGCCCTTTTATGGTGTGGCGGTACTATGTATCGATGATGCAAATGTACGTGACATCATTCCATTTGTATCTCAGCCGGTGCTGCGTTATGGCATGTCAGATGATGCCGATATTCGCGCAAGTAATATTCGTGCGGAAGGCACACAGATGCATTTCACGGTTGATCGTCGCACGGTACGCAGACA
>TBL_comb47_HYPODRAFT_10004428_pt1 | contig 16151 bp, 14 predicted proteins | sample TroBogypolimnion_40_FD_10682 | JGI IMG/M metagenome (IMG submission 10682)
GCGCAAAACATCATGACCTGGAGGTCGCCATGGATGCCATGGGTGCGGCAATCGCATTTCAAGTCTGGCTGCTGTTTCTTATGGCCTGCGTCACGCGCTGGCACTGCCGCTGCGAAAAGAGAAGACGGGATCTGGTCGACAGGGTCCACGCACTGACGCTGGAAGTCATGGAATCCCAGGGCGCCGCCTATCTATGGCTCCAAACTCCAAACTCCGCGTTCAGATTCAAGAGCCCGATGAGGAACCTTGACTCGCTAAGTGGAGCTCAGGAAGTCCTCGACGAACTCGGCAGGCTTCATACGGAGACGAACGATGGCTTCGCACGTACCGACTTTTCCAGCTTCAAGTGAAACAATGCGAGAATCCGCAAGATTAGGAGAGTCAAGCGGATTAAACCGCCTCCGGCGGGGACAGCTACGAAGAAGACACCTGGATTTACAACACCAAGACAGACGCGATTGTTAAACTATAAATGGCTGGAAGCATCACGTTTGACGTTGCAGCCGTTCAGGATGGAGAAGCTTGCAATGAGAACAGATTTGAAAAACCTGCACAAAGAGCTAACACCTTCCTGCTCAGGCGCCCCCGGACGCGACCATCAGCCTGATCGAATTCGGGACCTGCCCGAGGATGAGCGGGGACCGTTTCTCGCATGGCTTCATGGACAGACACGCCCGATGATCGAGGGGCTTCCGCCCGAGGAGCAGGACGCCTCTTTCAGACACGACTACCGGCGCTGGAAGGCCGGCCTGCCGGCAGACGATTAGCACAGAGAACATGATGCAGACCATTTCGATGACGGAGTGCAGAATCCATTTTTACGCAATAGTTCGCAGGGTTATGAACGGCGAGAGTTTCATCATCACCTACGGCAGGAAGAAGGAACCAGTCGCAATGCTGGTTCCCTTCGAGGCCGAAGAAGACAAAGGCCCGCGCAACCTCGGCTCCGGAAAGGTCGAGGATGACTCACCGTAGGCTTCGCCCGTCTCGGCGGCTAGTGACTGGGAGGATGAGCACCCGCTGCTCTACGCAGGATCTGAATTAGACGTACTTACGGCGGGCAAGGAACGGGCGGCACTTTCCCTAGGGATCTGGCAGAGGCGAGGGCGAAACGGGAGCGTATTTGCTGATGAAGGCCGAGCTAGTGCTGTGGGTGGTCGCATCCAGATTCGTGCAGAGCGCCTTTATTTCGGCGCTGCTTCTGAAGGCTTTTTCGGGAGTAAAAGATGAAGACGAAGGAGCAATCCGGCATTAGTGCCACCCTCAATGCTCAAGTCACTGCCATAAGAGCCGATGGGATTACGCTGCTGGCCGGGTCCAGGGAGCTGATTCTGGCGTTCGAACACTTCCCGTGTTTCCTGAACACACGAGTGCGGCAGATCCTTCACGTCGAGATGCCGTCGGGAGACCGCCTCTTCTGGCCGGACCTGGGCATCAGCCTGGAAATCGGCAGCATACTGCACCCTGAGAGCTATCCGCTGCTAAGCCGGAGCCTGAGGAATAATGGCACAGCACCCGGGCCCCTTCGCGGAGCGCCCGGCGCTGTCATGGTGGCGGCCGAGGCGTTAGTTGAACCGCACGGCGCCTTCACGGATCGGGGGCCGGAGTTTAAGGCCCAAATGCAGGCGGCGAAGCGAGTGATGTCCAGGTATCGTAACGCCCTGCGCAAGCTTGCCATGGGGAGAGGAGGGCAGGAATCGAAGTCCCGTGGACAGTCAAAGGGGCTCCTGCTCCGGAGCTGTTGTGAGGTCGGCAGCGTAGCCGGTCCGGTGGAGGAGGCCTGGGACGTCAAGGGGCTGCCAGGTAGGGGCCGCAAGCCGAAGGGAGCTAACAAGAGGGCCCGGCAGAAAAGGCGTGGCTCCTTCCCCGCTCACTGTATTGTATGGGAACCAGATATTCGGCGGATTCAGCATTGGCCTTGGAGCATGCCAACCTCTGTGACCAGGGCCTCGAGCGCATCCGCAGCGGGGAGGAGAAGACCTTCAGCATGGAAGACGTGGATGCGAGTCTCGACCGGGGAAATTAGAGGTGGGAAGGAAGCAAAGAGACAGGCGGAGAAGGCAGGCCCGGAAGGAACCTCGCTCGGGCAGGTCGAGACGGTGACCGCGTAGGACGATCTCTTCGAACCCGTGTGCAATGGGGGGGCGGGAATGAAACCTTCGAAGCACGATATGGGGCGGGTCTCCAGGAAACCAGCAGAGCCGACGGCGTCTCGGCTTGTCATACGAGGCGACCTGCCGTACGCGTGCCGCATCCCTTATCCCGAGAATGGACAATTCAGGTGGAGCAAAAAAAGGTGTGCCGGGTATCGGCCGGCGCGGCGAAGGGAAGCCCCTCGACCCGGCCCAGGATTGGCATAATAACGGCGGCGTGGTCGAGGTGGCGCGCGACGCGATCCCTGGCGGTTTTGAACTCCATTGTGGCTCCAGGGAAGGCCTGGCCCGGATCGCTGGGAAGCGCGAGCAGGCTGGCGCAGGGCCGGCTAGGCCGGGCCTGACGGGACAGGCTCTCATTGATGCCATGCAGGTCTCGCCCTGCCGGGATCAGGAACTCGAACCTGTGTGCATGCTGATGCCGGTCCGGGACGTCGAGCTTTAGTCGGTGATGGAAGAGAAGGTGCCCCTGAATAGACTTCGGCACTGGGTGCAAGGACCGGGCGTGCCGGGACGTACTGCGTTAGATCATGAAGGAGCTGGTTGTCCATATGTGACACATCGGCAGAGGCCTTTGCGAAAGTTCGCGCCATGGCTGGCCAGCAGGCCAGTTGTTTGAGATCTGCTGTAATGGAGCAGGCGTCGACATTTTTTTGTTGACTGAGGAGGTTTTAGTGGGTATTATTTGAAAGTGTTAATATATTCTTCCAACTTGGAAGACCGGAAATGAAAATTTCCGCAAAGCCCCCGCGATTTCGCCCGCGGGCGGTTAAAACAAAATGTTGCCCGCCACCGCCGTGACGGGTATCTATTGGGGACCTACGACTGAGGATGGCATTTGCCGTACTGATCATCTCAGTTCATCCCCCGACAGGTCAACGGGTCTAACGTCCTGCGGCGCATCCTGAATCGCTTCTGAGCCTTCGGTACCTTGCCGCCTTCTGCGACCTTCCACCGTAGATCCCGGCCCCCAAAGTATTGGGATAATGATGGAGCTTTGCGGAGGCTGAAAACAAAATTTGACTTCCTTTCCGGAGGTACAACCTCGGAAGGCCCGATAGCATTCTTCCCAGAAAGCTCCCCGCGACTTTTCCTGGGGACGGTTAATAGGAGAGCCCGACACAGGGATCCCTTTGGCGCCTGGGCAATGGGTCGCACTTGGTTGGCTTCTGCTCGCCTTAACACGACTAATAAGATGCGTCTACCCTGCGCCTCCCTCTCTCCAGAGGTAATTTGCATCATCTATCGTATGTTCTCACCTATTTCATCGAACGCCCCCCCCTCAATAACAACGAAAATTAATGATGACATGACCATCGGGCTACACCATTGGCGCCCCATTGTTGAGGACCACCGAGTATAGGGTCCTCTCTGCACAATACAAGACATCCCCTCCAGTATGTCGGAAACCTTTTCCCGACGGCGTCCTTACCAACGAGCACTGCTTTTCCCAGTGCCCATCCTGGGCTGGCGCAACTGCGTGTGAGCCAAGACCACCTTCGGCAGGTGCTTGACCGCATGGCGGCGCGCTTCGACCACCACGTCCAGTCGATCAAAAATCTGAATGATCCTGCTAGGTCGCCACCAGGGGGCCGATATGGAAGGCGATGGGTTTGCCTGCCAAGTTGGCTCCTTCATATTTGCGAAGTTGAGGCAGGCCACACTAGGAACAATTGTATCCGGTGAAGGTATCGCCGTCCACCGCGACCACCAGCGATCGACTATCCGCGCAGATCGCGCTGACTGCTTTGGCCAGGTCGTCGAACTTGCCTCAGACCCAGGTCAAAGGTAACGGTAAAAAGCAGCACGACGCGGACGCTCTACACCTAATACATAGGAAAAGGAGGCTTTCTGTCAGCGACCTTTTTTCACTTCTCGGCGCCAGCGCCGACTTTCGGTGTCAAAGGACCCAGGTCCCTGCCATATGTTTTTATTCGGCCGAGCGCTGTTCGTCGCCATGCTCGGTACCTGTGAGAGACGTTGCCGGTATGTGCAATAGGGTGTAGGAGAGTTGGGCTCAGACGGGTTAGCCTGGAGTGCTGGCACTTCAGGCTCAGGAGGCCCTGGCCTATATCCAGGGACACGGGGGCTAAAGTTAATGGACAATCCTGAATTGGACCGTAAATGCATGCTACACATCGGGCTCACCGGGGCGAGGCGCCGGGAGCTCTTCCTGCTGGCAGACGTGCTCAGCGAGGACGGCCTGGTGCGTGCCTTCCGGCGCGCCTTCGACAGGGGCAAGGAGCTCAAAAGGCGCGACCCGGGACTGCCCCAGGCGCTCTGGCTCTACCTCGGTTTCCTGCTGGAAGTCGCCTCCAGCTGCCGTGACCTCCCGGCACGCACGGCGCGGCGCGGGGTTCCCGGGTCAGGGGAGGGGGGCGGCGCGGCCGCCGGGGCGAAAAAGAGGCACCACTCGCCCAAGGAGCGCTTGGCGCTCTCCTATTGGGCGGAGATCCACGCCTGGCGGGGAGAAGGGCAAAGCTTCGCCAAGATAGCGAAGCTCCTTTGGAGCGCCCACCACAAGAAGATCTCGGGAGACTGGCTGCGCAAGCTCTGGAACGAACGCGAGACTGGGCACGGCGCAAAAGGAGAGGCGCCATGATCTACGACGACTGGAAGGGGGCCTGGATTATCATCGCCGAGACACTGCACGCGGTCCCCTACCTGCACCAAGACGGCCAACCGAAAGCACAGGCACTTGACCAGGCGGTTTCCAAGAAGTGGGGGGGCTCGGCGGGACTCCCTTCCCCATACCCGCAACACAAGGGGAGGCCCTGCGCGGCTCGACGCCTTATCGGGGCGCCGGGGCCGCTTCCGGTACCAAAGGCCACCAGACTTTTTTCTGGCGCAAGGCCCATTGCGTAGGGCGGTGTAACAGAGAGCCCCGGATCCGGGAAAACGTGGCTTGTGGAGCCCGGGCGCGCAGAGGGAGCGAGACGGCACGGCAGGCAGTTCTTTGAGGTTTTAATTCGAATGAGGTAAACATTTCAGCCTTCGAGTGCTTTTGCTTTTCACCGTCCCTTTTACGGGATGCCTTGGTTACGGACCGCTTGCTAAGGTCAAGCAAGGCGGCCAGGCATCAAAAAAAGAGTGCCCGGCGAGCACTTTAAAAAATCAGCCAGTGCCGCATGCGGGGTTTTCGGGCGCCAGCGCCCGGCAGGCGGCGAGAGGGCAGTCAGGGCGGGTTCCGCGCTACCGGCGGCGGACCGGGATGTAGGGGAGAAGCTCCCGAGTCCGGCATGCATCAGCATCCCGCGGGCTGCAAAAGGCTACAGGCGCTTCTGGCAAACGGATCACGGGGCCGATCCGGCCAGAATACAGGGACAGCGGCGGCAGTAACGGAGGAGGCGGCAGGCAGTGCGCGCTCCCGGCCCGGTCCCACCTACAAGGCTTCCAGGTTTCAGGCTTCACCGGTACTGCGGCCGGCAAAACAACGCACAATCTCTCAACGGCAGGATAGCAGGGAGCAGCAAGCAGCAAGCAGGGCAGCAGCAAGCAGGGTAGGAAAATCCAGGTTCAACATGCGCAAAAAAAGGGGAGAGCCATGCCTACCGGACGCCATCGTTTCCCAAAGTCCCTGCGCTACCAGGTGGTGCACCTGCTGCAAGCGGTGCGCGCCATCGGCCGGACCAAGCAGGAGGCCCCGCTCGATATCCGCTCGCTCGCCACCTGGCAGATCTACAAGGAGGAACTGATCCGCCTGGCGGATTTCCTGAAGCCCGGCGGCTTCGCCTCCTTCCTGGACCCTGCCGCCACTTACGCCGGGGTGGCCCGCTACCTCGTGGACTACCTGGAGCACCTCTCCCGGCGGGGCTGCTCGCTGCAGACCCTGGAGCGGACCCTGGCCGCCCTGGGGATGCTGGAGCGCGCCGTGAACCGCTACGGCGAGCTGCACGGTCTGGGGCTCCCTCCGCTGGAGACCGGAGAGCTCAGGAGCTCCTGCCATCGGAGGGCGGTGGAGCTGCTGCCGCGCTACTCCACCTCCTACGGCAACCGCGCCTATCCCGACCCGCAGGCCCTCATCGCCGCGCTTCCCGACGAGACCTACGCCCTGATGGCCAGGCTCCAGCTGGAAGGGGGGCTGCGCTGCTGCGGCGCCGGGGCGCCCAGCCGGGTCAGGCTGGCGAACCCGGTCAGCGCGCAGTCGCTGCGGGGGGTGCTCCCCGACCCGGTGACCGGGGCAAGGGTCGGCTCGCTGGCCACCCGGGAGAAGGGGGGAAAGGTCACCCAGCACTACGTCGCGCTTGCCACCTACCGCGAGCTGGAGCGCTACCTCGAGCGCTTCGGGGAACTCTGCGCCGACTACTTCGGCTATCTCGCGGCGCTGAACCGCGCGGCCCGGGCCACCGGCCAGCACGCCCCCGGGCGCGGCAGCCACGGCCTCAAGCACAACTTCGCCCAGGCGCGCTACCTGCAGTGCGTGGACGCGGGGTGGAGCCAGCAGCGCTCGCTTCGGCAGGTGAGCCTGGAATGCTCGCACTTCAGGCTCAAGGAGGCCCTGGCCTATACCCAGGGACGCGGGGGCTGAAAACCCATGGAAGGCGCCAGGCTGGACCGCAAATGCGCGCAGTTCGCCGGGCTTATGGGGGCGAGGCACCGGAGGCTCTTCGCGGGGGGCTCAGCGAGGACGGCCTGGCGCGTACATGGTCGAGGGCAGGGAGTCTCCGAGGTGGCGGCTTTCAAGGGGATGGGGAGAACAGAGCAACCGTGGGCCTTAAGCCCGGGGCGGACCCAGAAGCCGCGGGGGAAGCTCTGCTGGCAGCCGGGTGGGAAGGTCGTTGCCGGGTGCTAGATCCTCGAACTAAGGGCAAAGGGTACACTTCCCGCGACGCGACATTTGAGAAGGAAATGGCGTCTCGAGGTGACACACAGGTACCTTTGCAGGAACTGGAAGGGAGGGAGCAGGGAAATCGGGATAGGGAGGGTGATGGACTTATTTCATTGGGAGTTTAACAAGGGGCAACCACATGCCGAGCCTGACCGAGAAACTCCAGGAACAGATCCACGAAATCGGATCAGCCGACCTCAGGGAGTTTTGCACCTGTTTTCTGCTAAACCGTGATCGCGCTGCAGACCTTGGTGAAACCTTTGAGCGAGAAAGAAGCCAGTGGGAGGTACACGCTTTGGCTGCCGCTTTCTGCGCCAGGGCGCTTTGCCGCACCTACCACATGCCAGAAGAAGAAAAAGACATCGTGCTGGCAGCATGTCTATGCTGTGACGCTATGGCTGTTTTCGGGCCGCCCTTGGTGCCAGAGGATACGGAGATACCTCCGTGCGTCCTTGACCTGCTCTCCATTATCAATCGCCTGGTGGGGGGGGCTGGGGTCACGCGGCACCGGGCGCTTCTGCACGAGGGAGACCGTGCCGATATCGTTTTCGCGCTCGCATTTTTGCTCAGGAAATCCATTTTCTCCATGCCGGTCTTTGCCCAAGGCGCGGAATCCAGCGTCAGGCGAAGGGTTCGCTCAGGCAGGAAGCTCAAAACCTCGCGTTCAGGGGGGATTCACTTCGCTAGAGGCTGAACAGTTCCTTGGCGCGAGCTTCAAGCCGATCGAGGTCGATATGCTCCATGTGCATCTTTTCCGTTACCTCCTTCAGCGCTTCCGTCCTAGTGGTCTTGGTATAGCGGGAGGTCACGATGTGGGCGGTCGAGTGCCCGAGCATGTCGGACGCGATTTTGAAATCGCCAGTGACATCGAAAACGTTGCCGCCGAAAGAGTGCCTCAGGCTGTAAAGGCACTTCTTGGGGTCGGTCGTCACGAAACGGCTTTCGAAGCCGAGAGAGGGCTTGCCGTTTTGTGTCTCGTGTCTATTGTACCAACTGGAAAAGGATCTCGCGGAATCCTGAAAGAGGATTTCCCCGGGCAATCTCTGAACCCATTCCAGAAAGCCGATGAGAAGTAGCGAGTCGCAGATGGCGACCGGCCTCACCGTGGCCTTGGTCTTGCCTTTACGGAGCCGGAATATCCACATCCCCCTGTCTGTCTGGCAGATGTCGCGTTTGGTGAGGCCGATGATGTTGCCGAGGCGCAGCCCGTGGAACAGCGCGATCAAAACAATCCAGAATCTTTCCGGTCGGGGGGGGCCGGCACTCCACAACTGCTGAGTGCAAAGGGCGTCAATGAGCCGGACGATGTCTTCCGCTTCATAGGCGGAGCGCTCTTCCTCTGCGGCGGTTTCGGTCTGGAATCGTTCATTTCGGTAGACATTTGCGCCAGTGACCATTCTGGCCTTGAGGGCAAACTCCACGACCGCCAGCATCCTGGCGATATACATGTTGGCAGTTTTCGGGTTGATGGTCTGGTAGTTCGTCTCTTTTTCGAGAATGCTTTTAAGCGGGCGTTCGCCATAGCGCTGCTGCCGGTTCAAGGGGTACCTGATGAGCACCTTCTTGAAACGCGTGAGGGATTCCATCGTATTGGCTTCAGACAGTGTGATGTTGCCCAGGATCTCTTCAATGACCCGGAGTTCGACCTCCATGTCCTTGAGGGTGCCTGGCTTCACCCTGGTCTTGGAGGCAAGATAGTACTCCCGGTATTTTCCCAAAACTGCTTTCAGGTTGAAGACGGAGAGTTCCAGGTCTCTGGCGGCGGTCTCTTTGAGCCGCTCGAACGGCTCCCAGTCGCCGTGCAGCGTGGCGCTGTCCGCGGCAAGGAGCTTCCTCTGGGCGCTCATCAGGGGAAGTACTAGGGATCTGATTTCCCTGGCCGGAACCTCTATTCCGTACGTCTCCAGGAGTTGTCCTGCCGGTTTCCTGGCCGCCTCCTCGAACAGGGAGGTGTCCCGCTCGGCGATGAGCTCTCCCAGATCCTGTGCCGCCTCCTGGAGGAAGCTGGATCGCTTTTGGCGCGCCAGCTTCGCCGAGAGCCCGTCCACCGAGGCAAGTGCAGCGAACCCTTCCTCGACGGCCTGATTGACCGCATTTGCTTCCGCGGCGCTTGTGCCGTCAAGGGCAATAGGTTGACCCTTCGCCCGTGCCTCGAGCAATTCCGATCCTTGCTTGAGGAAGAGGGCCACCAGCTTTTTCTCCAGGTCATTGGAAAGCATGCCTGTCCTCAACTGGCAAAAGAGCTGCTGGGTGCGGTACTCCCAAGCGTCGGCCAGCAGGCGCGCAGTGCGGGCGTCTTTCGCCTTAACGGGTTTCCATATGGTGGCAGTGGGAAATAAGTGAACTATATCACGTGGGACGCGGACCACAAACCTGAAGCGGTTGCCGCTGGTGGAGAGATGGCGGGAGCGCATACAAGAATACCCCGAATGTTTGCCAGAAAGTTAGCCAAAGCTAGCAAACAGCAATCGGGGTATCTAAGTACATGAAGTTGCTTTAATGGTGGGCGATGTAGGGTTCGAACCTACGATGCCGTGTGAAGGCATAATGCTAACACAATGTTATATGTCTTTAAGTGGTGATAACATGCCTAAAATACAGAAAAAAATATGGGTAGTGCGGTCAGGGTAAATCAATTACTCACCTTAAAAAACCCGTTAAAGCCGGACACAGTGGTCACAAAATGATTGTAAGTCAATGACTACTGCCCTATAATTCAACCATGATCGAGAACCTGACATGGTCCCAGAAATCTGTCTTCGAACTTCGCCTGCCTCTGGGGAAATATGCCGATCTATGTATCCCTCCAGAGGAGTATCTGCTCGACAGATTCCGACTCGGTGAAGGTGGTAAGGAGGTGTTTACGAGTGAAGCAGCGATGCTGCTTACCAAAATACACCCGATAATAGTTTGGTCAACAAAAAATTACTGCGTCTTCGGATTAAGAACCTTGTTCATTGCCTCCAGTATAATTCCAACCGCTACCATTAGCGTAGGTATCCTTCCACCAAACACACCCGAATCCAAGATTGCGGATTTCATCCTCACTGACGCATGGCTGACAAGGCTGGCCTTCTCAACCAAGATGCCGGAAGGAAACCTCTTCGGCTCCTGGAAAGAAATGCCCAAAAACCTCATTAATGCCCTGTCTCCAGGTCTGGACTTGACTGTTAAGGATCTTGCAAAAGTCCTCAGTATTTCTGTACCGACACTCTACAGAAACAGCGGGACTAAAAAATGACCATTGAACGAGTAACTCTCGAAAATTCCCAGACCCTTGGTTGGCTCCTTGAGGAAATTCACAAATTCACTGTTCTTGAAAAAAACGATCTTGTCGGCCTGCTAAAATTAATCGATGCCCCTGCTAACCTTGGCGGCCTTTTCCTCGTCTTGAAAAACCTGTCTCAAGTGCTTGAAAAGGCGAAGTCAATTCAGGAACTCGGCTGTCTTCTTCCCCCCCTAATAGACTTTAAAACAACAATAGACACATGCAACACCCTGACTGAGCAAGAGGAATCGCTGCAGAAATGCCCCGTTTTGAGCCGGCTCTTCTCAGACAGTTCTAGTTCGGTATGGCGGCAACTCCGTGGCAGCATCGGAACCTATCCTTTATTTTCATGTCTTAGTTTTGCTCCCAGGCGTCATGATTCGCTTGATTTTTATTTCCAGTTGCAAGCCCAGGTCCTGCTTGCATCCCATTTGGTAATCCAGGCAGAGGAAAATCTCTCTGATTTTAAAGACAGTTTTCTGTCGGTCCGCAAGCTTAGTGAATCCGTATTTTCAAAGGAACTGCTGACGCTTCCAGGGAAGTTGTTGTGCAGCGAGGACTACCTGTCTTGGATTATGCAGACCCAGATCGACTGTCATGTGTACAAAGCCGGAAAAATTCTGCAGAGTGCCTATCACGGCAGGCGGCGAAAGCCCGTAAGTACGAGTAGGGACTGCCAGCAACATGCTCCGGAACAAACACCCCTAATCGACGATTTGGAGGACTACGAGAACCCTGCTGCAATTTGGACCGGAGAGGGCTTCGTCCCTCGAGGCGTCCTTACAGAAAGTGAGACCGATGAGTACTGCTTGTTGGGGGGATCCGCTTCAGAGTATACGGGCGGCCAGGATGATGTCCCCATTCCCATTGCCGATGAACGGGTCATCTCAAGGCCAACACTAATGGAACTGGCTTTTCAGGGCAAACAGCGCAGTAACCAGGAGGCATTGAAAAATCAGCTAAATCCCTTGGGCTGGAACGAGCTAAACCAGTACGATCTACATGTCTTCAGCACATTCCTTAGTGGGGAGGGGGTGGCAGCCCCGGAAGACCCCCAGTATTCTTTCCTTAGGGACTGTCTTGCCCTTATGTTTTGGCTGAGTGCGCCACTAGAACGAATTCTGAGGTTGAGGAAATTTAATGGGGCGCCGAGCCCCGATTCACCAGAGGGACTCTATCTTAAACAAGATGGAGCTCTGATTGCACGGTTGTATTCTCCCGGGCCCCTGCTTGAAAGTCATGGTATTAACGGCACTTCGATGCTTGCCTACCAAGTCGAATACCATTGTAACATCCCGCTCCCGAGAATCGCTAATACAGACAGTCTTCTTAATGGATACCATACATCAATCGTATTCAACCCACAAGAGCTCAAAGCCGCTGAATTTCAAGGCGAACACATTGATAGCATTACCAAGCAGATCAGAGCAGAACTGGGAAATCTCAACAAGACGCACGGCACTAGACTAAGCGTTGGCAGGATCTGCCATTACTGGCTGCACGCCCTCGGACGCCAATCAGGGGAAGATCCACCATCCGCGATGCTGTTTTTCGGTCATCAGGAGAAGTTTTCAGTCGCTCGGCTCCATTATACTTGCGCCCCAGCGCAGCGGATGGAACAAACCTATCGGACTCTTTGCTCGGATCTGCTTAAGGAGTTGGGTCGTGTTGCTGATTTCCCTGATGAGAGCGTCGTCAACCGGTCAATATATCTTGGCACACCGTTTTGCCCAAGGCCCGAATCCGTCAGGACTTTAGTTAATAAGCTGCGTCTGGCCGTGGAACAGTCTCGGCCTCTTGGGAGAGAGTTCAGCAAAGTCAAGAACTTTCATGGTCATTTTGCCCTCTATACCGCATCGCTGATTGCCTTTGCCACCACCTACCGGGCGGTCAGGGACCCATCCCTCTACGAGAAAGATATCAATTTTGGTAGTGGATTAGGCGTGATATCTGACAAGGACGACAATACCTTCTATCATTCAAGGTTCGTTTGGATAGCCGATGTCTGCCGGCAACAGATCAGGAACTATCGGCGGCATCTTCAGCGTCTTTACGAATTGTTCGGTTTAACCAGCCCGGCTCTTTTCCGCCTTTTTAGAGAGTTTGACCAACACGGCCGACCTTTGCAGCTCTTTTTCATGCCAGGTGCGGACGACTTAGTAGAAGAATTGAGGCCCGCCCTTATCGGGCAAGTTCTCAAAGATCTTCACAACTACGATCTACCTGTCAACTCCCATCGCCATTATCTGAAGTCGGAGCTACTGAAGAGTGGATGTCCGTTGGAAGTCATTGAGGCTCAGCTCGGCCATTGGGAACAGGGCCAAGAGCCTTGGAACAGATTCTCCAACCTTAGACCAATGGAATTCTGCCAGCAGCTTGATCTACATCTCACCTCGATCCTTCGGCGTGACGGATGGGTCGCTTTAGAGGGTTACGATCATTGAGGCCGCCACCGTCCAAGATATGGCACGAAGCAGCGGCGCGAATTGCCAGGCAAGACTCAATTTCTGAGTTCTCTGATCATCAGGAAAAGGTACTCGAATATCTATGGGAGCATTTCCCCGGGCTTTATTTGGGGAATCCCCACGAAAAACATCCCAAAGAGACTATTCTCGACATCTCACGCCAGATCAGTAAAAACGTTGCAACTTCCGGCAAACGGCAGCGATTTGATTTTCTGGCACGAGCATTTGAAAGGGGAAACTTGTCATTGCCGGGATGGGATGTGCCTCTTGGGCCGGTTTATGTGAAAATCAACCGGGAAGAAAACTATTCCCGACAGGATCGGTTCCGACCCTTGGGGCCTGCTGAGCATTTCATTGAAGCATTTTCCGCCTCCTTGGAGTTGCCCGATATTTCCGACCGTAAGGTGCTTCTTGGGCAGGTTTTGGTTTCTGCCATTTTTTTTGGTGGGCTTCTCAATCGTAAGTGGCTCAAGCCGTTCCAAGAATGCGTTCAGGATAGGCGATATTATCAGGAAGGATCTATAGTCTGGATCGAAATGGTAGAGAGCGGTACCGGCGAACGATTCGGATCTGGTGCGGAGGCGGTAGGTCAAAGGACGCGGCGCTTGGTGCCCGACCATCTGACGCGGCTGCTACTTTACCGATATCATCGTCTGGGAAGCGATGTAAACCAACAGACGTGTGATCCCTGGGACAACATTTCAGCTTTCACCAACAGCCAATCTTTTTCTAAACAGCAGATTCCGACGTCATTGAATGAAGTTTTCACTTGGGCTTTTGCGCGATACTTAACCTTTTTGCCCCATTCCCTCGTAGCTTATGCCAGCGGAAAACTTGAGGCTCAGTCGCTTCCTGTTGGCCCTTGGCTACGCACCGTCAGTGGTAAGGCTATACCAGTCCCCAAAGCCGTACCTGAGGACTTGCCCACAAATCCTGGAGTAGGGCCAAGTATAACTGTGCAAAATCAGGCGCACAAGGCAGATCAGCAACAACTACTTTCCGATCTGATGAAATCTCTGCGTATTAACAAAAAGACCACGAAAGGGATTAGGCGTAAGCTGAAAGCTTCCGAAATAAGCGGGAAGATCACTCCGCAAAGGGCACGGCGCACGATTACAATATTCATGCACAACAACAAACCGCAGATGAGCGCCACGTTGCAGCTACTTCTCCACTGGGCATTGAGCCTTTTAAAAGAAAAAGTCTCCCCTCTTGAGCGTAGGCAAAAAGATTCGATCCGTATGAAAAGTGTTGATAGGTATGTTCTCTCCATCGGTTATGCTTTGCTGCGGGTGGCTGGGGACCGTCCTATCCATAAACTAGAGCCGGAGAATCTGGAGATGGTGTATGAAGAGGTTATCTTGCGTCTGGGCAAGAATGGGTATGCCCTTAAGCGACTCCGGCAGTTTCATGGCTTTTTACGGGCGTTCTACGAGAGAGAAGCGATGGAGTGGGGAGAAATGATGGGGGCTGGCGCTAGACCCTGCTCGTCGGTGAATGCCAACCTAATCACATCCTATATTTATGGTGCCGTTCTAAAGACGCTTGGATGGGGAAGGACGGACCTCACCCGGTGGCAGAAACTGCATGTCATCGCGGTGGTACTACTTTACCGCTGCGGTCTTAGGCCTTCCGAGGTGCAGGCTCTACGTCTAAAGGATGTCCAAGGGGTAACCCAGTATGAGATTCTGATCCGCAATAGTCAATTGAATGACATTAAAACAAATGCAGGGATCCGCAGGATCCCGGCTTCATACATGCTCTCCGGTGAAGAACTTGAGTTTTTCTTGTCCTATTATAAAATGCGCCTTGAGGAAAACCAGTATTTTGGGAAAGGACTCCTACTCACTCATCCTGTTCATCTTGAGGGGTTATTGTCGGACGAAGAGCTCTTTGAACCGATCCGGAAACTGTTAAGAGCGATAACTAAGGACGAAAGTCTTCGTCTTTACCATCTGCGGCATTCATTACTGACCTGGATTGACGTGGCACTTCATCAGGACCAGAGTCGGAATGAAGTTGAGCTGCCTGAGTTTCTGCCGCCTCCTGAAGAGATTGAGGCAATACGCTGCTTGTTTCGGCACCTATATGGCAACGAATCAACGGGACGCAAAGATCTGTATCTTCTCGCGATGCTTGCAGGGCACGCCAGCCCGGAGACCACTTGCCACCACTACTGTCATCTTCTGGATGTCATGCTTGGTCACCGCCTGAATACTCCCGAAGCGTGCATCCGAGTCAATTTCCGGCAGGTTATGGCCTTAACCTTAACAGGACTGCAACGCACGGCGGTCTATGACCTGCTGGGTGTGCCTGACGAGGTCAATTCGCTGCACAATGTAGTGGCCAGTCAAATTCCAAAATTTAAGGATGAATTGCGACACCCCTTGATGGGCACTGCACTTCCGATGAAGGTCCCAAGAACTGCCTCCATACTGAAATCGCCATTACCGTCCTGGGAGGAGGCCATCGGTTCGAATTTGGACAACAGGAAGCTGATGGCGCTGCGTCGGGCAAAACACGAATGGGACTATGCTGCAGCAATGTACGAGGCCATCAGGGGGTTGGATGGCAGAAGAATGAAAACGGCAATGAAAGCAGTGGCCTACGTGCGTGAGCACTACAGCGAGCGCCATGGGGGTATAGGAGTAGCTCTTCAGTCGCAGGCGCGGCTCCTCACGGATTTACTGAGTGCAAATGGTTTTCCGGAATCTCATATATTTGCTATTTTCCACTCAGCGAAAAGATTAACATTAGTAGAAGCTGAGGAGTCGAGAAGAAAATGGGCAGATGCGCTTGGGATTGTAGCTATCGGGATAACTTCAGGCGAATGTGTGGCAGATAAATTGCGGATACGGAGTATGGTTACGATAAAAATAACCTCTCAACGCTCTGTAAAAAAAACCAGAGCTCCGAAAATGAGCTCTGGCTTCATGGGGGCGATGGATTTGCTCAATCAAAGTTTACTCGTTCCATAATAACATAGTCTAAACGTTGATGCCTACGATTTCGACCAAATGGTATGCTACAATTTTGTTGCTTAAAGGTGACCGTTCAATTAGGGCTTTGGCTTTTATCTTGTCGCCTTTTGCTATTTTAATATTGTGGTTGTTAAACATTTTTATCCATTGCTTGTCAGTAATGAATACCTTAACTGGAGTACCATCCAATATAAATTCCAGTTTATTCTGGATGTCTTCGAAAGCAATTTTGTTGACAATAAAATTCACATCAATGCAGTTACTGTCAATATACACTCCTCCTAATACATCTATTGCTTTACGCTTCTGAATGGCTTTGATGCAATAAGTTGCAGATCTAGCAGGATGTTGAAAAACACCGCCATTTGAGATAGCAAATTTAAGCATTTTTTGGTATAGTGGCGCGCATAATTCGCTGTAATCGTTGAGGATAATTATGCGCGGAAATGACAACTC
>TBL_comb47_HYPODRAFT_10004430_pt1 | contig 16148 bp, 12 predicted proteins | sample TroBogypolimnion_40_FD_10682 | JGI IMG/M metagenome (IMG submission 10682)
CCCTCATGACGGTTGCATAAGTCGATGGCCAGTTTTTCAAGATTGTATTTTAGAGGATCGATCGTGTCCATCAGGATAAAATCGTTCCCAAGTCCGTGCATTTTTTGAAATTTCATGGTCTGTTATCCAATATATGAATGAGTTACATTATTCTCCAGATTTTGAACAATCTGAGTTTGAGCAAGTGCCAAAATTAACAAAATTCTTAAAAATCAAGATCACAATTCCTTTCCTGTGCATCGACCACTGCCCCAAGACCTTTATAAAATCCGATTGCAGGAGCGTTCCAATCTGAAACCTGCCACCTAACTTTATGACATCCAGATGATTTGGCAAATCTGATTACCTGATTGATCAGGATTCTGCCGATTCCGGCTCCACGATATTTTTCCCTTACATAGAGATCGTCCATATACAGCGATTTTCCTGTCCATGTAAAATAGGCAAAGAAATAGGTGGCATATCCTAAAATCTCATTCTGCGGATTTACTGCAACAAAACAATTGAAATACTCCTTTTCGTCTATCATTCTTTCCACTGTATTGACCAATCTTTCATCAAGATGTTCAAAATGTGCAAATTCCTTGAACATCTCAACAATTGCACCAAAATCCTTTTCATTTGCCTCCCTGATCGCAATATCCATAATTAACTGATCGTTTTTTTTAACTGTTTTTCTTATGCTTGATTACATCCATTTTTCCGTTACAACACATTTTTTATATCCCTGATGTTTTTCTTTAGGTTATTTATTTAAGCTATTACCAATTGATTGCTTCTGGTGCTTCATTAAATAGATTTTGAAGTTCCGGCATAAGAAAGCGTTGCCTTATCATTTCCTTCCAAAGTTTTTATTTCACAAATTTACAAAGAATTAGTCACTCAATTAAATTCTGTGACAATTTCTCTTCCCGTTTTCACAAAACCAATTTCTCTTTTATTATTTTTGAACTCTCTTAATTCATTAATCGCGTACAATCTTCTCACCATGAACAGGAACTGGTTTATTTGGGAAGTAATTGATCGCTAACAAATTAATTACCAAATGAAACAATTTTCCTTTTTTTTGATGGTTGGTTTAGTGGCCATCACATCCTTATTGGCGGTGGCACAGGACAAAACCGAGCGTCCGGGACCACAACCGGCACCCGAAACGGGTGAGAAATTTAAGATTGGCATGGCCGGTTTTACATTTCTTAAATTCGACATCGACAAGGCCCTCGAAACTTTGCAACGGGTTGATGTTCATTATCTATGTATCAAAGACTTTCACCTTCCTCTTACAAGCACTGACGAACAGATCGCAGCTTTTAAGGCAAAGCTGGCTGCAAAGGGGGTAACCGGTTATGCCGTCGGCCCGATCTACATGAAGTCGGAAGCAGAGGTTGACAAAGCTTTTGAATATGCAAAAAAAGTAGGCGTAAAGTTGATTATCGGGGTTCCGAATTATGAACTATTACCCTACGTTGATAAAAAAGTAAAAGAGTATGATTTTAAGCTTGCAATCCACCTCCATGGCCCCGACATCAAAACGTATCCCGATGCGGAAGATGTATGGAACCATGTCAAAGACCTTGATCCACGGATCGGGATGTGCCTCGACATTGGCCATGATACCAGAAATGGAAAAGATGCGGTTGCCGACCTCAAAAAATATCAATCACGTGTATTCGACATCCATATCAAAGATGTTACCGGAACCACGAAACTGGGTTATTCGCTTGAAGTTGGCCGTGGCGTGATCAATTTCCCTGCATTTGTTAAAATGCTCCGTAAGGTTGGTTATTCGGGTGTTTGCAGTCTTGAACATGAAATCAATATGGACAATCCATTTATGGGAATTGCCGAGTCGATCGGTTATTTCAGGGGCGTAATCAAAGCGACGAAATAGACAGCGTAAATCGAAATGCCGATCATAAAATCAGATATCTGGTTAAACATGAAAATCCCGGTCATATTTTGGCCGGGATTTTTGTATTTTTGGATCGTGAACCAACAACATATGGTTCGTCAGGATAGATTGTTATTAAAACAATGTATGATGTAATTAATTCATTATGAGGTTTATAATTTTATTCTGTGTCGTTGTGGCCCTTCTGGTTACAAGTTGTCGGTCAGGAACCAGAAAGGTCAGTATCGATTCTGCCGCTTCAAAGGAGTTGGTTGCCAATGTCGCATGTTGTGATAAAGGTCCTGTAAACCAGTTGACCGATGCTGAAAAAGCCCAGGGATGGGAACTGATGTTTAATGGAACGAATAGTGACGGTTGGCGGGGGTACAACAAAGAAAATTTTCCGGCTGCCTGGACAATTGAAAACGGACTGCTCAGGTGCAAAAGCCAGGAAAGCAGGGGAGAATCGGGAAAGGCGGATGGGGGCGATATTGTGTATTCGAAAAAGGTTTATTCCGATTTTGACCTGCGCCTCGAATGGAAAATTTCTGAAGGGGGAAATTCAGGAATTTTTTATCTGGGAAGGGAAGTCGCTGATTGGCCCATTTACAAAAGTGCGTTGGAGATGTCGATCCTCGACAACGAAAAAAATCCTGATGCCTCCAGAGGAACAAATGGGAACCGAAAGGCTGGTTCGCTCTACGACCTTATTCCGGCAATTCCTCAGAATGTTCGCCCTGTCGGTCAATGGAACTCTATTGAGATTATAGTCCTTCATGGCAAAGTTGCGCACAGGCAAAATGGGGCTACCGTTCTTGAATATGAACTTTGGACCCCCGAATGGAAAGATCGGGTAAAAAACTCCAAATTCCCTGGAATGAACCCTGACTGGGAAAATGTGGCCAAAGAGGGTGTGATCGGGTTACAGGACCATGGAAATGATGTGTGGTTCCGGAATATAAAAATCAGAAGGTTGTAATTGCACCAGCCAGTTAAGATTCAACAACAACAAACCTGTTGCGCGATTGAATGATTTTTTAATTTGGCACGATAGTAAATCCAAAAGAAAGTTGAAAATTTGCAGTCAAATTGAGAAAATTGAATTTTGTAAGATCAACACAAATAGTTTTAATATGATTAGTTTGTAAATTAAAAGTTTAGTTCAATGAAAAGTACAGTTTTGATTTTGTTAGTCAGTGTGTTTTTTGCTGTTAACTGCACTGCAGTCCCTAAGAAAAAAGACAAAGGGGTTATGAATGCCCTTACCGCTGAGGAAAAAGCACAAGGTTGGGTCCTTCTGTTCGATGGCAAAACAAGTGAGGGGTGGCGCGGGTACAACAAGTCAGCTTTCCCGACCGACTGGAGTATTGAAGACGGAGCCCTTAAATTAAAAGGTTCAGGTAATGGGGAAGCAGGTGCCATAACTGGTGGGGACATTATCTATGGCAAGAAATTTTCGAATTTTGATTTGAAAATCGAGTGGAAAATTTCAAACGGTGGCAACTCCGGTATTTTCTATTTGGCGCAGGAAGTTCCCGGTAAGGAGATCTGGAGAACTGCCCCTGAAATGCAGGTCCTTGACAATGACCGTCATCCTGATGCCTTATTGGGCAAAGACGGAAACCGTAAAGCTGGTTCATTGTATGACCTTATCCCTGCAAAACCACAAAACACAAAACCTGCAGGCGAGTGGAACAGTGTGGAAATCATCTGTTACCAGGGTACAGTTGTCCATAAACAAAATGGGGAAACGGTTCTGGAATACCACCTTTGGACCCCGGAATGGAACGAGCTGGTGAAGAATTCCAAATTCCCATCTTACAATCCCAACTGGGCCAATGTTGCAAAAGAGGGGTTTATTGGGATGCAGGACCATGGCAACGATGTGTGGTTCAGGAACATCAAAATCCGTCCGTTGTAATCTGAAATAAAAATATTTCATTTTATAAGGCCGGGTTCCAAAGGGAATCCGGCCTTATCTTTTTTTCCATTCTCCTGTCTCCCCGTGCCCCAATCGCTATGTTCCATGCTCCCAGCTACCTNCTAATATTCGGGCGAATACCCCGACTCGTTCAGTATTCTCTGGTAATCATTGTCTGACATCAAGGAAGGAAGTGTAACACGAGAATTTTTCTGCATGTATTTCTTTACAATCTGCCAGCCTAGCCAAACACCGGTTCTTCCCGGTGAGTCGTTTGTAAAAGAGGAGGTAAATGGAGCTGCACCGATGAACCTGAGAATGTTCATCCGCTCGGTATTAAAGAGCAATTTGTGTTCAATCAGGTAAGTCCACATTCCCGGTTCGTTTTTTTCGCACCATACCAACTTTTCAGGCAGATACCCGATTTTGAGGTAATCGGGATCATCGGGGAACATCGCATCAAGGAAGTACATGATTTTTCCCTGATAGACCATATTCGAGATCAGGTTATTTTTGGAATCATCGTACTCAAATTCCGACAGTGCCCATGAGTAAAGCACATCAAAAGGTATTTTTTCGCGGTGCATGTTCTCCTTTTTGTATTCTGGAAGTCCGAGCATATCGTAAAATTGGCATTTAGCGCCCAGATAGTTATCAAGGCTGATGCCGATGGCATTATTGGTCAGTACGACCGACTGGTTGAAACCTGACATAATTGCAATAATCTGTGGTATAGGCTTTTGTGGAAAATAGTACTTGTAATGCCTGAACCCGTCGTCCAGTTTTTTTTCAAGATCAGAAAGATCGTTGAATGCGGAATCGATTTTTATATGCGACAGTATCCTCATCGAATCGGTGAGGAACGAACTCAGGTAACCGAGGTAAAGCGAATCGGAGGGGTCGCCGATCGAGATCACACTTTGGTTATAGGCATCAAAAAAGGAACCATACTTTTTTTTGAGTTCAGGCAATTTCAGCTTTGCATTATCACTGCTCACCTGAAATATTTCCTGGTCCAGCCTTTTTATTTTTATCCCGATATTTATCCCCGAGACATTAATTTTCAAAGGGTTTCTTTGACAACAAACCATTATGAATATCAATGGGATGAAAAGGAAAGCTTTTTTCATGGGGCACAATTTTACAATTTTACTACTTTTGTTCTGTTCTATGGCGTAAAAGTATAAAATGAGCGGGATAACCTGGATCAAAAATTTTAATGACATGAAAAAACTCTTATCTGTTTCTCTTTTACTCTTTGTTATGGTTTCGGCTTATGCACAGAATAAGTTTAAACTTGCATTTCTGGCGAGTCCGCAGGTCTCATGGCTGACCTCTGATTCCCACGACATTGGTAGTGGAAAAAATTTCCTGGGTTTTGGATATGGGGTTGAAGGTGATTTTTTCCTTGGGAACGACAATTATGCCTTTAATACCGGCTTGACCATGAGCACGGCCGGAGGTTCGCTGCTTTACAAAACCTCCATTAATTTTAGTGGCAGGAATTTACCTGCCGGTACTTCGGTCGATTATTTCATTAAATTTCTGGAGGTTCCGCTTGCAATAAAGATGCGGACGAAAGATTTTGACCGCAAGCGGTTCTTTGCACAGTTCGGCCTGACGAATTGGTTTAATATCAAATCGAAAGCCTCGAGTAGTGATGGGACTTTCGATAAGGAAACCATCCATGACGAAGTGAAGTTTTTTAATATCGGACTCAATGTGGGTGCCGGCATTGAGTATGACCTTGGTCATGGCAATTCACTTACCGGAGGGATCGTCTATTCAAATGGTTTCACCGATGCCACCTCCAATTCATCAATCAAAGAGGCCACTACACTGAAAATATGCAGGTTTCGCCTCGGATTTATCTTTTAAACAAATTTATTGCAAATGAGAATAGCTCTTGCCCAGTTGAATTTCCATATCGGGAATTTTACAGCCAACCGCGACCAGATTATCGAAAACATTGAAAAAGCCAAGGTTCAGGGTGCCGAACTGATTGTTTTTTCGGAGCTTGCAGTATGTGGGTATTACCCGAACGATCTGCTCGAGCGACGTGAATTTATTGACCAATGCATTGAATCTGTCAGGATAATTGCCGGCCACTGTCGGGGAATTGCAGCACTTGTTGGTGCACCAAGCATCAACCCTTCCCCAAATGGGAAGATGTTGTTGAACTCTGCCTATTTTTTAAAGGATGGCCTGATCGAAAGCATTCATAGCAAGACACTCCTCCCAACTTACGATATTTTTGACGAATACCGGCATTTTGAGCCCAACAGGGAATTTAATCTGATCGACCTCAATGGTGTGAAACTTGCCGTGACAATTTGCGAAGACCTCTGGTTCAACCAACCGGTGTTCAGTACATTCGGAAGGGAAAACCTCTATTCTGTTTGTCCGGTTAAAGAATATAGCCTTCAAAAGCCCGACTTGATAATCAACCTCTCAGCCTCCCCTTTTTCGTATAACCAGGCAAAACTGCGGAAGGATATTCTTTTGGACAATGCCAGAAAATATGAAATACCTATTATTTATGTCAATCAGGTTGGCGCACAGACGGAGCTTATTTTTGATGGCGGTTCGTTGTTTGTGGATCGTACAGGAAATGTAATCCGCGAAATGGCCTACTTTGAACCCGACTTTGCGGTTGTCGATACAACAAATCCAGGCATCGAACCTGTAGTCCAGCAGGAAAAGGGAACGATAGCCACAATTTATGATGCACTGGTGCTAGGAATCACTGATTATTTCCGTAAAACAGGATTTAAGACCGCAACCCTAGGTCTTTCGGGAGGGATCGATTCGGCAGTTACCCTGGCATTGGCAGAGAAAGCTTTGGGAGCTTCAAATATCCATGTTTTGCTGATGCCCTCCAAATATTCATCTGACCATTCGGTGGACGATGCGATTCAGTTGGCCGAAAATCTTGGGGTTAGGTACGACATTGTAAAGATCCATGGTATCGTTGAAGCTTTTGATTCGACACTAACCGATGTGTTTTTGGGCCTAAAACCAGATCTTGCCGAGGAAAATATCCAGGCCCGTGTTCGTGGTTCCATATTAATGGCATTATCCAACAAGTTTGGCCATATCCTGCTCAATACCTCCAACAAGAGCGAATCAGCGGTCGGTTATGGAACACTGTATGGCGATATGAACGGCGGGTTGTCTGTTTTGGGCGATGTCTATAAGACCGATGTTTTTGGTTTGGCATGGTACATCAATCGCGATGTTGAAATTATCCCGATCAATACAATTCTAAAACCACCATCGGCAGAACTGAGGCCCGACCAAAAGGATTCCGATTCTCTTCCTGAATATGATTTACTTGACAAAGTGCTCTTTGATTATATCGAATTGGCAAAAAGCCCTGACGAGATCATTGCCATGGGTTTTGATGCGGCAACCGTGCACCGGTCGGTTTTAATGGTCAACCGGAACGAGTACAAGCGTTTTCAGGCACCACCGATCCTCCGGGTTTCGTCAAAGGCCTTTGGGTTTGGCCGGAAGATGCCGCTCGTGGCGAAATATGTTTTGTAAAAAGGATCATCTTGTAAACTAAACCCGATTAGGAGGCACGAACGGGTGAGGCGGTTTCCAAACGCCTTTTTTTAACCAACCCTCTCAATTCCTGATGTGTTACCTGGTTTTCGCTTTTACTCTTTAATGTTTCAAAAGTTGCATGAAAATCATAAACAATATTGTAGCACTTTCTAACTTATGAATTGTCATTGCGCGGAGTGCTTCTAAATCTAAAATAGAGGCTGAACACCTGCACGACAACTTGTTCCTGACTGCCCCGATTTCCGGGGATCCTTTGGAAAAGCAATCTCAAACTCAGAAGTACGATCCCAGGATATTGTTGTGGATGACACCACCAACTTCCAAGCTGCTTTTCTTCTCCGTCCGAAGGAAGATTATCTCTTTTCCGAACCTTCGATCGCGGACGGTTTGTCTAAAACGCAGGAAATCATAGACTTTTTGCACACTCAAATACACCGTAGGTGTTAAACTATTGTAGAATAAATAATTAACACATAGATTGACGGCGCAATCTGAAAGTTATTGAGAGAGTGAAAAATCCATGCGCCGCAAAGCAAGGGCAGGTCGATGACCAAAGAATTAGACATCCAGGAAACCGAAGAAGGGAAAATGGAAACCGGCGACAAGTGATCTGAATAATACAAATTTCGGATTGCGCCACAAAGTTTCAAAAGTTGAGGGGAGATAACAAACAATATTACAGTACTTTCACCCTTATGACTTGTCATGCGCGGCGTGCTGCATGATCTTATTTAGAAATAAATTCTCCCGCACGACAAAGCAATCCCAAACAAAGAAGCACTGTGACAAAAACATTGTTCGGGATGGTGCTTCAAAGATGGGATTGCTTCACCAAACATCTTAATTCAACCAACTATTTGATATACATATGTTTGGTTCGCAATGACAATTCCTAAAGGAAAACCATCCTAATATGATTTGAGCCAACAAATTTTGTTTTGCACCTTCACCATCCCGGCACTGTCAACTATCTGAAAGCCTAACATACCCTAACCCTATGGCAACGCCTTGGGAAAACAAGCAAAATTTTGGGAATATAATTTAATTACTAAGACGATAAGCCAGGCTTGACTATTTTACATGAAATGGGTGCCAATAATGCAATCCTAATGTGATTTGTCGCATACAAATCTAAAAAAAATCGGAATCCAGCCAGATTCTATACCGTATTTTTCTCATCATTAGTTACAGATTGTCTTGTGATGTCAGAATATCCACCATTTATTGGCCTTTACCTAATAAAATCAACTGTTTACCGATAATCTTTTCCATGATCGCTCACCTAAAATTACCTTTGCCAAAGAATTAAGAAACAATTAACATTCAGGAAACGTTCTTGGTAAAAAACGTTTCCTACATTTGCGGCGGATTAAATTTCTTAGGAATCAAAAAATGGGTGAGGAAGTAAATTATCAGGATGGGCAGTTCAGGTTAATGCTTGATCAGATCAACGAGTTGTTTTTCGAATTCGGGATCAAGAACCTCAACATGGACGACATCAGCCGAAAATTGGGGATTTCGAAAAAGACCCTCTACCGCTATGTAAAAAGCAAGGAGGACCTGATTATAAAATTGTTTGAATATGAGTCAATTAAAGGGGATGAGTTAATGGATGAAATTGGCAAACAAAACGTCAATGCCATTGAAAAACTCTTCAAGGTAAGCCTGAATGTTTTTGAGGAGATGAAACGGTTCGATCCGAAGATCATGTTCGAATTGCGCAAGTATTACGAACAGTTGTTCACTGTGTTTCATGCACAGAAGTTGGCCCAGATTTCGAGGTTGATGAAATTGAACCTCCAACAGGGAATCACAGAAGGTTTGTACCGTCGGGATGTGAACATCGATGTGGTTGTTGCCCTCTATATCAACTACCTTGTCGAGATCCACAATTATGATTTGTGCAAAACCATCGACATGTCCTTCGACGATCTCTTCAAGATTTTATTCGAGAACCATATCCGGGCCATTTCGACGACAGAAGGGGTAACCTATTTTGAACTTCGGAAAAAGGAGATTACCGAAAATTTGAAAAAAGATATTAATTAACACAAAAATGAAAAGTATGTTATCGAAAAAATGGAAGATTATCTTATTGATCCTACTCACTTTTGGTGGGGCAAGGATCAGTGCTGCACAGGATACCCTGCGGCTCTCGTTAAGCGATGCGCTTAAGATGGCCCAGCAGAACAACCTGAACATTAAAAATTCCCAACTCGACCTGAAAATGTCCGAGAAAAAAATATGGGAGACCATTGCCATCGGACTGCCACATGTTGATGGAACAGCCAAATATACATTTAATCCCAAAGTCCCGACTTTGCCGGCATCAAGTTTTGGCGGCCCGGCCAATTCGACCGATGTGATTGAACTGGGTGTAAAACAGAATATCGTTTATGACTTAACGGCTTCCCAATTGATTTTTAACGGAGCCTATCTGATTGGATTAAAGGCATCAAAAGTTTACTATGACCTCTCGACCGAATCACTTGAAAAAGCGCAGCTTGAAATTAACGAAGCGGTCACGAACACCTATAATATGATCCTTGTAGGTGAAGAAAGCCACAAGATATTGAAAATCAACCTCGAAAATGTTAACAAGACATTGGGTGAGATCAGGGAGATGTTCAAAACAGGTTTTGTCGAAAAGACCGATGCCGACCAATTGGAGCTCACCTCCAATACAATTGCCAATGCCATCTTACAGGTTGAAAATAACCTTGATATGGCCAACAGGCTTCTAAAGATCCACCTTGGTCTTTCAGAGAATTCGAATATAAGGCTAACAGACCGGTTGGAAATGGAAGATGCCCAGGTCACCAGGCTTGCTTCACTGGCCAACGAGACCTTTGTCATCGAAAAGAACGTCGATTTTAAATTGGCAACAACTTCTGAACTGCTTGCCAAATATGATTATAAGCGTGAAATAACCGGTTCGTTGCCAGTAATTGCGGCCTATTATAACCACCAGGAGAAATGGAAAAAACCGGCTTTTGATTTTGCCCCGAAAGATGTGGTTGGGATCAATTTGAGCCTGCCCATTTTTAGCAGCGGCCAGAGGAGTTCGACTGTTTCCCAAAAAAGGATGGCCTATGAAAAGGCAACCAACAACAGGCTTTATGCCGGAAATACACTGATGATGCAATCCGTTCAATGTCAGAACGACCTCAGGTCAAAACTGGATAAGTTTGAGATCCAGAAAAAAAGCAAGGAGTTGTCGGATGTGATCTATCAGCGTACACTTGAAAAATACAAACAAGGTATTTCCTCCAGCCAGGAATTGATGACGATCCAAAACCAATATCTGAACAACCTCACCAACTACTATCAGGGAATCTATGATGTGGTGGGTGCCAAAACCAAATTAGAGAAATTGTTTAATATCAATCAGAATATCACAAAATAGTCAATTATATGAAAAACATTATTTATGCTTTAGCGATTACAGCAGCCCTTGCTTCTTGTAATCAGTCAACCGACAAGAAAGGGGAATTGGAAAAATTGAAAGTTCAGCACGACGAACTGACAACACAGATTGCCAAACTCGAAGCTGAGATTTATCCGAATGGAATGCAGGGAGAAGTAAAATCAATACCGGTAAAGGTCGATCCGGTCAAAAGTTGCGTATTTACGCATTATGTTGAAGTACAGGGCGTTGTAGATGGAAACCAGAATGTGGCAGTAAGTCCTCAGACCCCGGGCATTGTCACCGCTGTTTTTGTCACGGAGGGGTCGAATGTGAAAAAGGGCCAGGTACTTGCAGAGCTTGATGCCACGGTTTTGAAACAGTCACTCGATGAATTGAAAACGCAACTGGACTTTGCAACAAACCTTTTTGAGAAACAACGTACCCTTTGGGGGAAAAACATTGGAAGCGAAGTTCAGTTCCTCCAGGCCAAAAACAATAAGGAAGCACTTGAGAATAAACTGAAGACACTTCAGGGACAGATCGATATGACAAAGATCGTTTCTCCGATCAGTGGAACAGTTGAGAGTGTCCCCTTAAAAGTTGGCCAGATGGCTTCACCGGGAACCCCCACCTCCGCTATCCGTGTCATCAACATGAGCTCTGCAAAGATTAAAGCCGATGTTTCTGAAAATTTTGCGACAAGGATTCAAAACGGGAATAAAGTGATGATCCGTTTCCCCGATGCCGGTAAAGAGATCGAATCGAGCCTGAGCTTTACGAGCCGCTTTATCGATCCAACCAACCGGACTTTTCAGGTTGAGTGCAAAATCCAGTCGGGCGAAGTGCAGTTGAGGGCCAACATGATCGCTTATGTGAAAATCAAAGATTACATGAACGAAAATGCTTTCTGCCTTCCTGTAAATTATGTCCAGACCAATAAAGATGGTAAATTCATCTTTGTTGCCGTTCAGAAGGACAACAAATGGCTGGCTATCCGCCGTGTGGTTAAACAAGGAATGGATTACGATGGTGTAGCAGAAATTACCAATGGGCTTGCATTGGGGGATAAAGTGATCACATCCGGCTTTCAGGGTGTTAACGATGGTGCACAAATCACCTTTTAAATTGTAAAATTTACATACCATGTCAATAATTAAACATAAAATAAAAGAATTTCTCCCGACAAGCTGGGCGATCGATAACAAGACGAGTATTTATGTGCTCGCAGTTATTATATCGGTACTGGGGTTGATGAACTATTATTTCATCCCAAAGGAGCAATTCCCTCAGGTGATTATCCCCTATATTGTGGTGAATACCCCTTATCCGGGAACTTCGCCCGAAGATATTGAGAACCTCGTCACGCGTCCGATCGAGAAGCAGTTAAAATCGATCTCAGACGTCAAGAAAATTACCAGTAATTCAGTTCCCGATTTCTCATCGATCATTGTCGAATTTGATCCCAATATCTCCATCGAGGCTGCCAAGCAGCGTGTCCGCGATGCAGTGGATAAATCAAAGACCGATTTGCCAAGTGATTTGCCCGATCAGCCTCAGATCCTTGACATCGACATTTCGGAGTTTCCTGTCATGTACATCAATATTTCGGGAAACTACAGTCTCGACAAGTTAAAGAAGTATGCAGAGATTGCCCAGGATAAGATCGAGGGGGTCAAAGAGATCACCCGTGTTGACATCGTAGGGGCATTGGAACGTGAAATTCAGATTGATGCCGATATTTTTAAGATGCAGGCCGCCAAGGTGACTTTTAGCAATATTGAACAGGCTGTTGCAGGTGAAAACCTGACCATTTCGGGTGGTACCATTATCAATAACGGAACTAAAAATACAGTCAGGCTGAAAGGGCAATTTCAGAATGTTGAAACCATCCGAAATATTGTTGTCCATTCGTCAAGCGGTGCTTACATTAAGCTGACCGATATTGCCGATGTAAAAGACGATTTTAAGGAACAGGAGAGTTTTGCCCGTCTGAACGGTGATAACGTAATCACGCTGAATGTGATCAAAAAGAGTGGCGCGAACCTTTTGGATGCTTCCGACCAGATCAAGGATATTGTTGACAATGAACTGAAAGGCAGGGATTTCCCATCTGATCTTACTTTGACCCTAACTGGTGACCAAAGCAGGTTTACGCGCAACACCCTCGAAGAGCTCAACAACACAATTATCATTGGTTTTATCCTCGTGACCATTGTACTGATGTTCTTCATGGGCTTCACAAACTCGTTCTTCGTTGGTTTATCGGTTCCTCTCTCTATGGCTGTAGCCTATCTCGTTCTACCGGGCATTGGTTTCACGATGAACATGATCGTGATGTTTGGGTTCATATTTGCACTGGGGATCGTGGTGGACGATGCCATCGTCGTGATCGAAAACACGCACCGGATCCACAAGACCCATCCCGATATAAAAGTTGCAGCAAAAATGGCTGCAGGAGAGGTCTTTATGCCGATCTTGTCAGGAACACTGACCACATTGGCTCCATTTTTCCCATTGGCGTTCTGGCCTGGGATTGTTGGGCAGTTTATGCATTATCTTCCTGTAACACTGATTATTACACTTTTTGCATCCTTGTTTGTGGCCTATATCTTCAATCCGGTGTTTGCCGTTTCGTTTATGCAGCATGAATACGATGCAGAAGGAGACCTTGAAAAAGAATGGAAGCAGACACGAAAATTCCTGATCGTCGTTTTTGGGATTTCGTTGCTGTTCTATGCCTTTAAAATGTTTGGGATTGCCAACTTCCTCGTATTGGTCGATTTGCTGGTCATTCTCTATCATTATGCACTGCGCAAATGGATTGCTTCATTCCAGGAAAAACTTTGGCCCAATTTGATGGATCTGTATGAAAGGACCCTACGTTACCTGTTGAGAAAGAACCGGGCAGCATGGATGTTACTTTGGATGGTAATACTCTTCTTTTTTACAATATTCCTGACCGGCGTTGTGAAACCAACCGTCTTGTTTTTCCCGAACAGCGACCCAAACAATGTTTACGTCTATGTTAAAATGCCGGGCGGTACCGATCAGTTGGTGACCGACAGTGTGACCCGAATTGCAGAAAAGCTTGTCTATAAAGTAATTGGAAAAAACAACCCGGATGTCGAATCTGTCATTTCCAATGTCACGATTGGAGCTGAAGAACAGGGTTTTACATCAACTGGTAAACCCTTTAACAAAGGGAAAATATCCATTAACTTTGTTGAGCATAAACTAAGGACAACAGGCATTTCGACAACCAAATACATGGAAATGTTAAGGGATGGGGTGAAAGATATTCCCGGTGCTCAAGTAACTGTTGATAAAAGCAAGATGGGACCTCCAACCGGTAAGCCGATCAATATAGAGGTCACCAGTCAGAATCTTGAATACCTTGTTTCAGATGCTTATGCTTTTAAAGGATATCTCGATTCGTTGAGGATTCCCGGCATTGATGAGCTAAAGACGGACTTTGAGATGAATTCACCTGAAATTATTATCGACATCGACCGTGACCGTGCCATGCGCGAAGGACTTTCAACAGGACAAATTGGGATGGAAATCCGTACTGCACTTTTTGGGAAAGAAATTTCCAAGTTTAAACAGGACGAGGATGAATATCCGATTACATTGCGCTATCACAAGGTGACCCGTGACAATATCAATTCACTGGTCAATCTTTTAATCACTTACCGTGATATGAACAGTGGTCAGCTTCGAAGTGTCCCATTGTCAACAGTTGCGCGGATCAATTATTCGACAACCTATGCCGGTATCAAAAGGTTAGACCAAAAAAGGGTGATCACGGTTTACTCAAATGTGGTATCAGGGTATTCGGCAAACGATATCGTTCCGAAAATCAAGAAATTGGCATTGACCTTCAGCAGGCATGAAGGCACGGAGATCAAGTTGACGGGTGAGCAGGATGACCAGGCCGAAACAATGACCTTCCTGATCAAGGCAATGGTTATTGCCCTTGGGATTATCTTCTTTATCCTGATCACACAGTTTGGGTCGATCAGCAAGACAATCATTATTCTGAGCGAAGTTATTTTCAGTGTGATCGGTGTATTGTTGGGTGTGATTATTTTTAAGATGGACCTCGTGATCATGATGACCGGTCTTGGAATAGTAGCCCTGGGAGGTATTGTTGTCCGAAATGGTATTTTGATTGTGGAGTTCTCGGATGTGATGAAACAGCGTGGCCTCAAAACCCGCGAAGCCATTGTACTGGCCGGAAGGACCCGTATCACCCCTGTTGTGTTGACTGCAACCGCCACCATGCTTGGGCTTGTTCCTTTGGCTGTTGGGATGAACATCAATTTTGTGACGATGTTCACCCAATTGAACCCGCACATTTACTTTGGCGGCGACAATGTTGCGTTTTGGGGGCCATTGGCCTGGACCATTATTTTTGGCCTCAGCTTTGCCACCTTCCTGACACTGGTTTTTGTGCCGGCATTGTATTATCTTGATTATGTGATTAAACTGAAATTCAAAAAAAGGAAGAACCTTCGAAGGATTAAAGAACTCAATCGAAAATAAATTCACAGGGCGGGGCACGAAAGTGTCCCGCTTTTTTTTATCAAAGACCAACATCCATATGGCTTTTCTGATATTTTTCCGCTAAACCTGAGGTCATAAGAATAATTTAAATAATTTACAAAAAGCTGATTATATTTATTGTTTTTTAAGCTTTATTGTTTTATTTTTAACCAATCCTAATCTAATTACTTAATATGAATAATTTTCCTTTCTTACTCTCAAGATTTTCCCTGCACTACCCGAAATCAGGGTCCAATCGATTCAGATTATTAATAGTTGCTTTTAAGTTAATGTTGTATTTATGGAGATCTTTAATATTTCTGTTAATCTTTATTTCAATGTTATCTTGCCAGAATAAAAAAAACTCACATAGAGACAATCACCAACCAATAATAGTAGTTGAACTTAAATCTCAAAACATTGATTTAGATAGCAATTCAGTGTACATATCATTGAGGGTTAAATCTTTCATGGATTCGATTTTTATTGAAAAATTGATGATCGAACATCCCTCTTATTTAGTACCAATTTCTGACAGAACAATAGCTTCTTTTCGCTTAAACAGTGGTGATGCAAAAACAAATATTATAAAATACAAATTAGCAAGCAAGGAAAGCTTTAAGGTAACAGGAGTTGTGATTGCTTCTTCAACCACTAGAAGGGATCTCAGAATAAGCGAAGTTAACCATTTATATTATTATTACGATGAACATCAATATCTTATAAGCAATGATATCAATGATTTCCTTGGTAAGAAGAGGGGAAACGGCATTCCTATAAAAAATGAAGACTTAAGGATATTTAATAGGGCT
>TBL_comb47_HYPODRAFT_10004431_pt1 | contig 16146 bp, 7 predicted proteins | sample TroBogypolimnion_40_FD_10682 | JGI IMG/M metagenome (IMG submission 10682)
CGAAGGCGTGGCACAAAGAAAAAGTTTTCCGGTTTAACGGCTCCACGGTTTTCCGGTTTGACTGTAATACCGTTAAACTGTCATGCCGTAATACCGTTTTATCCTGACTACCGACTACTGACTACTGACTACTTTGGCAATTACCTCTTAGTTAAATATATTGATTAGCCGGATTTTTTGCCACCGCCCCGGCGCGCTTCAAATAATCATCCAGCGGCTCCAGTTCATACTCGCGGACCAGGTCGGCAACGGTGAAATCATCCGAGTTGCTGTAAAGCAGCACTGAAGCGAGCTTGCCGGTATCATCTATCTCAACTTCAGGCCCGTATTTCTTCTTGAGCTCAGTCAATTTCGGCCAGTTGTAATCCAGATGCAGCAGGACGCGGTCAAGGTTGATGACGGCAGTGGCATAGTTAAAATAGTTCGTTGTTTCGGCAAGGATGCGGCCGTTCGGCGCAATTATTGCGCTGGGCATGATTAATGACGGCGATACTGATCCGACAAAAAACGAACGGCACGAATATGCCCAGTATTGCTGCATCAAGCCGCCGTGATAGAACGATGAAAACATGATGATATCCGGCTGCTGCGCGGCGTAGGCCAGACGCAGTTCGTCAAAATTCAGGTCAAAGCAGATGACTCCGCCAATTTTGCCGCAATCAGTCTCAATAACCTGATGTCTGGTTCCCGCCTTAATGCCTTCTTCCATTTCAGCGATTATCGGAAAGTTTTTTTCATACCCGCCGAGCAGTTTACCTGAACGGCTGATGAAACGGGTGCCGTTGACCAGTTTGCCGTCGCGGTCAAAATAATTGGTCGAATAGCCGATATTGCAGTTGTTCCGCGCGGCAATCTCCGCCAGCATGTCATAAATACGGTTGCCGCGGACACGGAAAAAATCCTGTTTGGAAAACCCGGCGGGCTCATTCAACGGAGCATCGCATATTTCCGGCAGCAGGATAAAATCCGGGCGTTCCGGCAGAACCTTTTCCAGTTCGCTACTGAGATGTTTCGAAACCTGAATGACGAAATCTTCCGGGGAATTGCCTGCCGGCTGAATCAGCGCGGGAATAATTGTGCTTATCTTTATCTTCTTTGACATGTAATGACCTCTGTTTTATGATTATACCGAATCGCAATCTTAAAGCAAGCAAAGATTGCAAATCGGTATTACTATACAACCGCAAATATAAAAAGATGTAGCATTAATCACCGTTTTTTTGGCAAAAATCAAAGGATGAGCCAAATTTTGGTTAGCCTTTGTTTTTTTGCCCACGCGGCCAGCCGTCCGCATTTTGGACAATCTGAACACTATTATGTTGCTCCGCAAAACATGGTCTTTTTCTATGAACCAATACCAGACCTGATACGGGGAATCCCGGCATCAGGTCTAGTCCGCTAACTCACTCAAGAATAACATATTGTCGAAAGCGATGACTATAAAGTACCTGCCTCATACAGGTTGTATATATCTTCCTCGGACAACGTCCTTCTCCATATCCCTAACTCATCAACAGCTCCATTTAGTGCCCAACCGTTGCGATAGCCGATAAACAGCTCATAGTTAATACCAGGAACATCAATTATCGAACCAGCAATAGATGTTTCCGCCACATTGACGCCGTTGACATATATCCGGGCCAAATGCGTCGCCGTATCATACGTCGCAGCCACATGGTACCACACGTCCAGAGACAGGCTTGTATTCCAGGCAACCAATGGCACGCCCTTGGCCTGGTCGGTGCTGATGATAAAGAGCGGCATGGTCGAATTCCAATAGAAGCCCAGGTTATATTGTGTACCTTGATTGGGATCGTTGTTGTCGGAGCGGAATACGATAGGCATATACCCGGCGATAGTGCTGCTAGCTTTGACCCAGCCAGCGATAGTAATGGCCGTGGTAATAGTGTTTAATTGTGCGTTATACACCCTGAGGTTAGCATTAGGACTGACAAACGACCCGGCACGAACAAATGGAGAAGCCACCGTATTGGCCCCATTGTAGGCGGTTAGATTGAAGTTATTGCCGGAGGAGTCAAGTACTTCTCCGGGAGTCCCATTCCACGACGGCTCGTCCATCTTCCAGAAGCCGACTAAATCCTGATGTAACCGCCCCTCATCATATAAGCCGATAATTTCGGCTTCTGACAACACCCGTCGCCACATCCCCAACTCATCAACAGCTCCATTTAGTGCCCAACCGTTGCGATACCCGATAAACAGTTCATAGTTAATACCGGGAATATCAATTATCGAACCAGCAACCGATGTTTCCGCCACATTAACGCCATTGACATATATCCGGGCCAGATGCGTCGCCGTATCATACGTCGCAGCCACATGATACCACACGTCCAAAGATAAGCTCGTATTCCAGGCAACCAACGCCACACCCTTGGCCTGGTCGGTGCTGATAATAAAGAGCGGCATGGTCGAATTCCAATAGAAGCCCAGGTTATATTGTGTACCTTGATTGGGATCGTTGTTGTCGGAGCGGAATACGATAGGCATATGCCCGGCGATAGTGCCGCTAGCTTTGACCCAGCCAGCGATAGTAATGGCCGTGGTAATAGTGTTTAGTTGTGCGTTATACACCCTGAGATTAGCATTGGGACTGACAAACGATCCGGCACGAGCAAATGGTGAAGCTACCGTATTGGCCCCATTGTAGGCGGTTAGATTGAAGTTATTGCCGGAGGAATCGATTACTTCTCCGGGAGTCCCATTCCACGACAGCTCGTCCATCTTCCAGAAGCCGACTAAACCATTATTCAGATTCCCTGTATTGCCCGACGGGAGAGGGCAAAGTTCCACGCTTAAGTCATCCGCGTAGACCGGATCCCCGCTTGGCAATGTAACAGAGACATAGATTTGTGCCGTGGTACTGGACGGGCCGGTACTAAAGGTGAGGTTGTACATATGCCATGCGTTATCGGCGGAAGCGGTCGCATTCAATTCAGTTCCTCCGTAGTTGCGCACTCCCAGCTTGGCCACGGCGGAACTGTTAGCCGTTTTAATCCCGCCGTATAACGCATAGCGCCGGTTCGGCAGCAGGCCAGTCACCGTCTGGTTGACTTCCGATGTTCCTGAATATTTCAACACATGGGTTCCAGAGCGAATACGGGTATCTCCCCAGGAACCGGCGCTGGCATACAGTACGCTGACATTACCTCCCGCGGTTATATTCCAGTTAGGTGAAAGGCTACCGGATTCGAAGCTATTGTCCAATACCTTGTTGCAGAATTCCATGGACGGAACCGCATACGCCGGATCGGGGGACGGGGGAGTGGCATGGTAACCACAGCCTGCCGTCCAGTCTGTACCGCCGTATTCCAGGGCACCGATATCTGGCGCGGCACCCGAGTAGCCATCTGTGACACCTGGAATCAGCTTGCCTTGATTAATGGCTGGCGAATTCGCCTGCAACTGGAAATTCTTGTTGGACGGGTTGACGAACAACGGATCGATATTATAGAGATTATAGCTGAGTTCGGAGAGATTCCAAGTCGAGCCATACGGAGAACCGTTGAAGATATTGTTTTCGAAACGGGAGCCAGTCATGCCGTCTTGCGCAAAACTGGAGACAAGCGCTCCCGCCGCGGCGTTCCAACAGGTGTTATTGAACACCATATGAAAATTCTGGCGCCCGTTGAATTGCCAAGCCCAGCCGGTTATATTCCAGATGATGTTGTGATGTATAATCCAGTTGCTGTTATTACAGTCTTCGTAGAAGCCCATGACCGGACTATTGTAAGGCCCAGAGGAGTCATGCAGCAGATTGTAGCGAAAGATGCTGTTGCTGCCGTTGGATGCGTCGTAGACGATTCCGCAATCTTGTACCAGCTTCACCGCATTGTACATGTCGTTATATTCTACTATCATGCCTCCACCCGATGAGCCGGAACCAGACAGGATCGCGCTTCCGCTGTCATGCATGGTGTTGTGGCTGATTAGATTACGCCCCCCCCAATTTATGATCATGGACTGCGCAGCATTATAGCCGGAATCGTGCAGTTGATTGTTGATGATGCGGTTATCGTTCCCCGACAATAAAAGGAGGATATTGGAGCAAAAGGACAATTCGCTATTGCGCAGCACATAGTTATTCGTTAACTCAAGACCAGTAGCGGAAGTGCGGTTGTGATTCAAGTATTGCATTTGCAGATTCTGAAGTGTACAGTGCGAGGAATTGCTAGTATTGATGGTGCAGGCGAATAAATTCAAATTTGCGAGTGTGACATACGATCTGCCGGTGAGATCGAAACCATAGTTCCGCTTCTTAGCCTCAACGCCAGACGGCGATCCGGTGGTGTAAATATACAACCGGGCATTGGTGGAATCGTAGAACCATTCGCCGGGACTATCCATCTCCTCTTTCCTGCCGGCCAGATAGTACGGATTACCGGCGGCTATTGCGTATGCCCCCGCCCCGGCTAAATCGGTGGTCAGCTGCCGGTTAGAATTGACATAGCTGGTTACAGTTGGAATAGACATGATCCAGCCGGAACCAGCCATGATGTAAAGTTTGCAGCCGTTCCAGTAGCCATCCGGGCGAGAGGGGAGAGATGTGTCTGTAATCCAATTATTTTGGCCATTGTTATTTCCGGCTGTATCAACGTACAGCCAGTCAGGGGACGGATTGATAAAACTATTCTGCCAGGGGTAGGCGGCGCCCGCATTCGGCCAACGCGCCTCTGGCGCCATCGCCTGATTCACAAAAACCTGATTGCCATCGCCAAGCGTCCAGCTCATGCCTGCATGATAGATGTTGCTGCTTTCCAGTGTCCAGGCAGTGAGTAATTCTGTGCCGCTTATTACCGCCGCTTCGCCATTATATGCTTGAAAAGTCACGGGATTACTAACGGTGCCGGAGACAGGTACCGTGACTGTCTCCCTGTAGGTACCAGCTCGAATTAAACAGGTGTCGCCCGCAACCATGTTACTTGCGGCCTTTTGAATGGTTTGCCAGGGGGTGGAAAGATTCTGTGCCTGTGTGGTTGTATAATTGTCGCTGCCGTCAGTCGCCACATAGTAGGTGGCTGCATCCGCGGATGTCGTCAGCATTCCTCCGGCAAGTATTATCAACTGTGCAAACAAGACTGCAATAAAGCGCCAAATTATTTTGGGGTAACTTTCAGGTAACAGTTTATTGTTTAAAAGTTGACTCTCTGAAAAATTTTTCACTTTTATCCCTCCTTTTTCTTTCCAATTAAAAACTTGATAATTCAACCGTGGTCTTCACCTCCGTCATATTCTCTTATATGTGGCAATTGCAAAACAGTTTTTAGCTGATGCAAGATTAACGGAGAGCGGACTTTCCCGGCTTTAAATTTTGGCGGAAACATCCACCCTCCTTTGAAAATTGAACCTTGCAATCGGCTTATAATGTTATCGGGCAATTTATTTCGCCGAGGTCTTCCATATTTCACCGTTGCCGCCGGTTTTGACGAGATCATCAAGATAAGGGAACATGATTTTTGCCCATAGTTCATGACCTTTTTCAGTAAGATGTATTGCGTCATAGCTTAACTCAGGATTAATATTTCCATCGGCAGTCAGCAATTTATCTCCGAAATCAAGAAAAAATACATCCTTATTATCTGCATATTTGCAGATAATTTGATTGGTCTTTTTTATCTCTTCCAGAACAGGCGCATTTCCTCCCCAGCAGGGCAAAATTCCGAAAAGAAGAATTTTTGTATCGGGTCTGTTTGCTCTTAAATAAGTGATAACGGCTTTGATTCCGCCCGCCACCTGTTCCGGAGTTTTCTTCAAGTTAAGGCTGTTGACGCCTATCATCAGGACAATGACTTTGGGGGATTGTAATGATTGTAAAATATCACCTTCAGTAATCAGCCATAAAGTATTTTGTGGTTCATCCCCGCTCATCGCAAGAAGATTTAGCGGTTGCACCATGGGATATTTTTCAGAATATTCTTTCAATACTTTCACGCCATTCCCGGCTGGTCTCCATCCATTCATGATCGAGTCGCCAAGAAAAACTACATTTCTACCCCAGCCGCTGAAGTTGATTTTCTTTAAAGCTTCATATTGAGCCAATTTGCCTTTATCTGTGTAAGGGGTGGGGATTGCGCAAGGATTATCCGTCTGCTCAATACCATATTTACTCCACGGCCACTGGGCTGGCTCGTCTCCTGCATTCGCCGCAAATGCTCCTAAAAATATCGCCGATACCAATGTCAACGTTTTCAGTCCTTTGTAAAAGGGTAGCATTTTAATGGCTGCGCTTCTCTTTCTTTCTTCAATCTTACTCATGGCAATTCCTTTCCTTTCAGTGTTGTTATAAATCATTTGTGCAAGCTTTAATACATTTTATAATAGAGAAAATATTTACGTGTGCTATTTGTTTCCCTCCTGGTTTTCAGCCCTCACAAGAATAATCCGGTCGCAAAAGACCCGATTTTTCTTGTTTTTGTCTAATGAACCGAACTTAGGCCCCTCGAATTTCAGGGAAGCGTAAATATCCCATTTTATGAAAGGCTCTCCCACAACATAGAATTGTTCAATCGGCACTGTAATAATCCAACCATCCGTAAACCATATAAGGCATTGAGGAGTCAATTCTGCTTGACCCAGTTTATAGATTTCATAATGATCAGGTTTTATGTCACCGCCTTGTATTTTGTTGGAAATATTTAATTTCGCATTATAATTATCATACAATCCGAAACTCAACGGAAGTTGTTCAAAATCTGCCGCGGCGGCGCTGTCGCATGCTGCATCCTTGTCTTTAACCAGTCCATTTACAGGAAAAGCCTGTCGAATGTTTTCAGGCGGAAACTTACTGAAAAATCCAGATAAAGGCTTAGGTTTTACTTCAGCTTGAAACAATACTTGCGAAACAGTTTTCTCCAGATTATTTCGCCAATATGTCCTGATAGAGTTCTCTGGAAAACGATTTTTTGCTTCCGCCTCAAAATTTGCCATAATGCGTGAATAAATTTCTTTGGGAGTTATGGTAATATCAGGATATCTCTTTTTCAGATCATGCCATTTGTGCAACATAGCTATGTCCAACGACACCCTGCACATGCGGATATGGCGGAGTTGGTCGGGAGATGATTCCACAAGTTTTTCCATTGCATCAAAGTCGTTTTCCCATTTCATAATCCTGTCGGCGGTAAGGAATGTGAACATGGCAGAAGAAGGATTCCAAGACAAATTGATCTGCATCTTCTTCCTTAATTCTTCCAATTCCTTTATATAGACTCTGACCATTGGCGCCGCTTGACCGTAATAATAGTCAGTAAACTCAATGACCAGTTTTTCAGTGTCTTGGTCCGGTTTCTGGAACAGTTTCAAAAAAAGCCATGTTTGAAGTTCGGCAAAGTTGTATCCGGCCTCTACCCCAGCTCCGTGTTCGAAGTATGTACCATTCACTCCGCAATCCTTCAAAATTTTCACATCTGTTATCATTTTTTCAATGTTGCCGAATGGCAGCGAGATCTCGCCGTAAGGATTTGAATAATACCAAACCCATACATTTTGGGCAATTTTACACCATTTTTTCAGATTTTCCAGTGTATCCTGATTGCTTGGATGATCCAGGGTGGCCGCGAAATTGCTGTCAATGGGGGCGAAAACAATAATAAGATTGCCAGGAAGTTTCTGCATATTGTTCGGCGGGATCTCGCTTTGTTTTTTTCTGTAGGCCAGGGTTTTTACATAAATGTCCGGATACTTTTTCTTAAGATATGGACAAAGCTCCAAAAAATAATCAAAGAGCGGTCCTGCTATTGTGTTATATTTCTTCTCCAATTTCAAACACTCAGGGCAATAGCAGAATTTACCCGGAACGTCATTGGCGTCAAGAGTGACAACTCCTTTTGAAAGTCCTGTCTTGTTGATTACTGCTTCTATCTGGTTTGTCAATGTTTTTCTCAATGCCGGATTACTGAAACAAAGCTGAAGACTCTTTACACGTTTCCCTTCTGTGTTCATCGAAAAGAAATCAGGGTTGCTTGCATACAAATTATTCAAAGGCGGTTTGGGAAAAACGTCCCAGGCTTCATGATATTTTTTGCCTGGATTCATATAGAAAAACGATGTATGACAACCCGGACCAATTTGGGGAAGATTATCCTTGAACCCCGGAAAAGACTTAATTTCGATCTGACTATTAAGCCGATTGCGAGAAAAGAAAAAATTCTTGTCTGGCATTAACTGATAAAAATATGTGGAAATGCATCTATTACAGAATGCCGGTTTTTCCCGACGATTAAGCTCATTTATGATTAAGATTTTGTGCTTAGGAATAACCATGTCACGATATGCGGTATACCAGCAGCAGCCAAGTTCATTTTCCAGAAATGAGTAAACTGCATAAAGTGTTCCATGCAGTCCTCCTCCAATCAAAACAAGATCATCGCCACAAGTCCTGACCAGAGATTCCTGATCTTTCAAATTTCCAATGACATCTTTGCCGAGAATACTTTCAGCGGCGGGCGAGTCCCCGACAATGATTCTATTTTTACATGATAATGCTTGAGAATTATTGGCGTCAACTATTCTACAGGTGGCGCCAGTAGACTCTTTTAAAAAATTTTCCAATTCAGCAACTGCCATCTTGTCCACTGCGTTATTGTATCCTCCGGCAATAATTGTATAGTCAGTTTTGCCGTTATCCGTAAGTTTCAGGGGTTCGCCGTAAACGGAACTGGAGAACCACTGCATCGCAGCAATTGTAAAACAGAAGATTATTTTTATTTGTGATCGTCCAGATTGCCATTTCACTGTTTTGCATTTGCTCCCAAGGATTTTTCGAGAATTCGAGCTGTTAAAATTATTCATTTTCATTTTTTGTTTATCCAGAATTTTATTGGCAATAATTGGCTGTCAATCCATTATTACTCGCGATCATATCACCTATTTTATAGCCTTTAACATTTCCACCCAAATGCAACACGTTTGCGCTGCCCTGATGAAGAAAATTGATAAATTGTTCAGCGGAAAAATCAGAAAGGTACCAAGGCCAATACGCCCACCCTTTGGCGGTTGCATCCATCTCGGACATCTGCCCGACTGCCACTGGATCTTTGAAAAAACTTGCCTTTTTAAATTTGTATTGTTTATAAGCAGGAAATGTTATGAGACCGTTTCCATTACCCATTTCATACGAATAACAATATGAACTGCTCAATCCGGCCCACCATATATTGGTGCCAGGGGCGGTATCGGACGGGCAAATGAAAAAAACGCTCATTTGCTGGACAGTCACCGCCACACGCCCCATATACGGTTTAAACAGGTGAAACCACAAAGTTGAGCTGTCAATGTTGTTGGATAAAATATAATCTTGATTATCCGATGTATAAAATGCACTCATTGTACCAAATTGCTTCATTTTATTAACACAGGATATTTCCTGTGCTTTCTGCCGTGCTCTATTTAAAGAGGGCAACAACAAACTAGCCAGAATTGCGATAATGGCAATCACAACGAGCAATTCTACGAGTGTAAAAATTCTTCTCCGACTGGGAATAAAATCTTCGACTTTCGTTTTCATGGCCTCTACTCCTTTGTTTTGCGTTTTTAATAATTGACGATATAGTCGTTCTGTGTCAGGCGACACGTAATTCTTATATTTTTTTGCCAGCAGGTTTTCGTTTGAACATATAAACAGTGAATCTTTTTCCAGATTATTCTCCGATGATTCCTTTTTATTCAACGTCCTTTCATAGGTATTTTTAAATATGTGAAATCCGTCTCCGAAAATTGCCGGCCATTCCGCATTGGCGCTTTGCAGAATATTATTGTCAGCGTCAATACAGGAAAGATCTTCTTTTACATCGTAATCCAGGATGTATTTTACATAGAATGGAGCCCCTGACGAAAGCATGATGTTGCGTTCACTGGTGAAGGCCTTGTCGCCGGGGACGAAATTACATTTCATGTCCATGGTCCCGCGCGTCACTGAGCATACGCCCTTTTCTCCAAAAGCAAAAACGTTATTGCGTACAATATTGTTCCGCCCATAATGCAAATGAAAACACTCACTGGTCACATTGTACACCAAGTTGTTTTCGATTAATATTTCACTACTGCCTTCGTCCAGATAAATCCCCCATGACAGGATTCGCCCATTAATATTATGAATGACGTTACCACGGATAATTGTTCCAGGCTGAATCCCTAAAGTATAAATGCCCCCCATATCGACCAGCAGGTTTTCGCTTCCAAGATGATGGATATGATTATTAATAATTATATTGTTTCGAGATATATTTGGGGCATATCCCCATATCCACCCGCAGGATATTCCTGAATAGTGAAAATATGAGATATCATTATTAGCGATCAGATTACCTCCTGAGTGGCGTGTTAGTATTCCGATTGCTCCTGCCCAAACGCGTCCTCCGTTGTGGAATTTATTATAGACAAAACTATTGTTTCCTGTAATCCCCGGGCTATCAGCATCCTCTGCTCCATTCGTTTTTATACCGCCGGCTCCCAAATCCTCAAAACTACAGTGCAATACGGTATTATCGCGACAGCCGGACTCCAAGGCCACCCCCCAGCCGGAAGTATGAGTAAATGAACAATTTTCAAATCGGCAGTTTAGCGCTCCGCTCAAATTAACGGCAGCGGAACAATTCCATTCCGCCTGGTTAGAATTTATCAGCATGGCGTCACCGCTGTAACGGAATTCAATACCGTCAAATACAACATCTTCAACATAGCGTCCGGCATGAGGATCACCTTTAATTTCCAGGAGCACAGGAGTAAATGCAACCGTAGCAACAGCCTGTGATAAATTATCATTTTCTTCCGGCATATAATAAAGAATTTTAGCGTCTTTATCCAGATACCAACGCCCCGGGCTGAGAAATTGGACAGGCATATTTTCAATATAAAACTTGACATTTTTGGCCAATCTGGTCTGATCCGGTATGAAGTCAATTCCATTTTCATCAATATGTTGTACTTTTAGTCGCCGGCAAACCCAATCATAATTAAGAACCAGTTCGCATTTTTCATGTTGTTTAAAATCAACCACAAATTCCGGTAAACTGCATGACAATCTTTCATCTGAGAGTTCTGCATCGCCGGGAATACCAACCGGATAACGGCAGCAGTTTTTTCTCTGATTATTCATGTAAAAATACTTAAACTCACCCCGGCGGTCAATCAATTCAGAAACATCAGCAGTCCACACTTTTTTCTTGATTTTATTATTACCCGGCAGTTTTATTTCCTCCCAATCCGCGATGTTTTCGCCTCCATCAAAATATACTTCTCCATTGGAAAGCGCTCTAAATTCCACTTTTGACATTTCCGGCCCCAGGCATATCGTTTGCGGTATATGGTAAACGCCTTCAAACAAATAGACTATTGTTCGACAATTTCCTTCTGCAGCCGTTTTTAGCACCCAAGCCAAGCTGCCAGGGTTCTGACAACTGCATTCCCCAACGTCTGAGCCGTTATTTTTAGCAAATAAAATCCGATAATGTTTCATAATTGTCCTAAATTTATGTTTTTGCCATGGTCGTTCAATTAGCTTCCAAAATGGCGTAAATAACCTCTGGAATAGTTATAAATATTTTCAAAAGATTCGCGAATATCTTTTTTATGCAAACCACATTCCATCAACTCTGAGTCTAAAATATGTTCAAAAATATAATTGTCGGTAGATTCTTCAAGGTAGCCTGAAAATGATTCCTGTGCGACTTTGATGTGATTCGCATTTGAAACTAAGCATCTGCCGTTGCGTTGAACAGTAATAAATCCCTGTTCGAAAAATTCTTTCTGGGTGTCAGGTAGTTGCAGATATGACAGAAATTTTATGCATTCCATCGGCAATCTAGTCCCCGCGTCTACCGTTGCATATAATGGTTCAAGCGGCAGTGTATCATCACAGGCAAAGATCGGATAAATATCCCATTTGAAACCCAGCCGCTTTTGTTCCAGCAGCATAGGATAGCAACCCGTATATCCGGTAAATAAAGGAGTTTGCGCATTGATAAAGCACCCGATGCCAGATACGTCATTCAGCGCCGGATCAGAACCTTCGTATGAAAAAAGGTTATAATATTCCATTATCCTGGTCAGCAGATTAAATATTCTTTGCCCCTGAGGGCTGTCCAGTTCATCAGAGCCTTTTAAAAAGGACAAAACATCAGCGGTCTCTTTCCCTAGAAAAAACTGAGGACGATTCCAGGATGTAGGTCCTAACATATTCATCTGCCCTAGACTCTGTTTCGCGGTGCATATATATTCCTCTTGTTCTTTGAAATTTTTATAGGACGGCTTATCCAACCCTAGTTTTGCAAGAAGGTCAATATTATAAAACAGATAATACGAAATGTAGGCCAGAATTCCCCCATACCTTCCCAGTACTTTCAAATTTCCCTTATTAATTTCGTGTTTGCCAAAATCAGACAAATCCAGAAATTTGCTGGAAATATCGAATTGAACCGCCATATCCGGATTCTGCTCGTCATCATTTCGCTCAAATATCAGTTTTATACTCGGCCCCCCGCGATGCTCATTTCTGAATTTCTCCACAATCCGGAGCATCATGGCTCGGTTTAAATCCGACGCATCATAAAACAGAAAAACTAAATCATTGATCTTGCGTAAAGTATGATGTCCTGTAAATTTTGCGGAAAACTTCTGCGGAGGATTTTTAACAAAAATTCCTACCCCGTTTTTCACATATAAGACATCCTCTCCGATCAATTCAGTGATAGCTCTTTGTACCGGCACTGGGGCAACCCCAAATGCATCACTTATCGCTCGGATTGAAGAAAGACGATCATCTTTCTGGCATCCGCATGACAATTCTTTTATTGCCGCTTTTATATGTTGATATATTTTTAAGGACGAGTTTTGGCACGATTGATTAAAGTTATTTAACAAGTGCGTTAAAAGTTCATCTTGGGGTTTATTATTTTTGATTTTAGACATCAGTGTGTTATCCGTGTTATTGGTTGCGTTATAGTACACTATTATTATAGTGTTTAGTTTCGAATAATGCAAACAATTTTGGATTTCTTCAGAAAAAAATGAAGAAAATAATTTTCAAAGCTCATGAAGTCCAACAGTTACCGCCTCGCCAATCACTCGACATGAAGCGCTTTAATTCTTTTGCGATTGTAACGTGGAATCGGCTGTGGGGTAGATATCTGACGTATTCAGTCGCCGTTGACGCGCTAAGGATAGAGTTTTAATTTGCGTCAGAGACTGGTTTCGGGCGGGATATCCATTTTTCAATGACTTCAGCAAATTTTTTGAAGGAAATGGGTTTGGCCAGGTAATCCTGCATACCGGAAGCAAGGCATTTCTCCCGGTCGCCCTGAAACACATAGGCGGTCATGGCGATTACCGGGATACTGTGATCCAACACGGTTGACACCGGATTGCGAATCTCGGCGGTTACTTCAAATCCGTTCATTTCCGCCAATTGAATATCCATCAGCACAAGATCATAACGGTTCTTGCTCATGAAAGCAAGCGCATCCGGACCGCTGGAAACGGCATCAGCCTTATACCCGAGGCGATGCAGAACCTCGACCGTCATCTGCTGGTTAATCATATTGTCCTCGACCACCAGAATATAGCCGCCTTTGCAAATTTCGCAGGTCTTGCTCAAAACGGACTGCACATTATTACCGGCAGAACCCTGATCCGGAAGATTGCTGTATCCCAACCTTAAAGTAAACCAGAAAGTAGAACCGCTGCTGGGCTCGCTCTCGGCTCCGATACGTCCGCCCATCATTTCCACCAGTTGTCTGGATATCGCCAGCCCCAGGCCGGTTCCGCCGAATTTTCTGGATACTGACGGGTCGCCTTGGGTAAACGGCTTGAATAATGCCTGAATTCGATCCGGCGCTATTCCAATACCCGTATCCCTGACTTCAAAACGGATCATGGCGCCATTTTCATCTTTTGATTCAGTCTTCAGATGAAGCGTAATTTTCCCATGCTGCGTGAATTTGACGGCATTGCCAATCAAATTAATCAATATCTGTTTAAGCCGCACCGGGTCGCCGATAGCCCTCATTGGAATGCCCGGCTCGACAGAGCAATTCAGTTTGAGATTTTTTCCCTGGGCGCGCAATGACATTGACTCAACGACTTCAACAACGGTTTTCCTTAATTCAAAATCCAGCATTTCCAGTTGAAGTTTTCCGGCCTCGATTTTAGAAAGGTCCAGAATATCGTTGATGATTGAAATCAGCGAATTGGCGCTGTCCCGGATCATTCTGGCATATTTGTTCTGCTCTTCATTTAAATCGGATTCAATCAGTAGTTCGGTCATGCCGACAATCCCGTTCATCGGGGTCCGGATTTCATGGCTCATATTGGACAGAAAATGACTTTTGGCCGCGCTGGCGTTATCCGCCTCTTTTTTGGCGGCAAGCAACTCTTTCTCCGTCTGTTTATGCCGGTGAATTTCACGGATCAACGAAAAAAGCAACGCCGAAAGCAGCAGGGTCAACAGCAAACCGGCAGGCAATACCAGCCAGTAAAGAGAAGAAAGATTCTTATCCACATAATCGCGGTCGGCATAAATATTGACACACCACGCTCTGGAGGAAAAGTTGAATTTGTGTTTATTGGATAACGGCGTCGCATTGGCGGGGAGTTTGTCGCTTACGGATGTCTTTATCCCGGCAGCACAAGCGTGTACGGTAAAAAGGTTTTCAGGCGGCGGAACCGTAATATCCTGGAGCTGAATTATTAAATTGGGCGGCCAATCAGACGCCGGCGATGCTTTCATAATATCGCCGCTCCGGAAAACTCCGACAATAAATCCCTTCAGCGCAATGCGCCGCCGTTCTATATTGTCATGCGGCATTTTGTCATAATACACCGGCAGAAATACGAGAAAACCATACGGTTGCTCTTTATCCATAACCAGTTGGATCCGCCTTGTAGCAATCGCCAGACCGGTATCAGACGCTTTTTCCATGGCTTCGCGGCGGATGGGTTCAGAACTCACGTCAAAACCCAGCAGCGCTTTATTGCCTTGCAAGGGGGTGATAAGCTGTACGGGATAGTAAAAATTCCTGTCCGCCGCCCTGACTAAGCTTCTGTCAGCGCCGAATTCTTTTATTTCAAAAGGAGAAACGCCGCCGTTTTTATTGAGTTTTTCAAAAATCGCGCGCTCATCATTGGAAACTTTAGTAATCCAGGAAATGGATCTAATTCCGGGATTATCCTGCAATTCGGGAATTATGAATTTGACGAAATCTTCTTTGGTCAGGCTTTTTGAGGTTACATAAAAATTGCGGACTGTATCCAGAACGATAAGATGTTCCTTGAGTTTGTTCTCAATAATGCTGGAAACAAAAAAAGCATCCAGTTTGAATTTCCGGTCTAAACGGTCAAATTCATAATGCCTTATCCAGAAAAAAAGCATAAACGTCGCCAGGACTCCGGTCAAAGCAACTACCAGGGCGGCTCCATAACATTTCCAGAACGGATATTTCATTTTAGAGCTCATTTTAAAACACCAAAAATTATATTTTGAGAAAATTTACCTTCTCAATAATAACTTATCCCCATAGAATAAATAATCTAGTTCTCAAAACACTTTATGCAAATGATATCTATGCGGTTAATATTTTGAGACAGTTCCTTATTCGGCGGGCGGCGGACTGATAATGACATAAGTCGGCAATCCGAGGATTTTGAAATAATCCAGCACCGGCTTTATATCATTAGAGTCCATTTTTTCGGCATTGAACTTGACGACAATAAAGTCTTCAAGTTTACGCATTACTTCAGGAGCTTTAAATGTAGTTGATTCCATTTTTGTACAATTTTTGCACCAGGATGCCCCAAAATCGATCAGTACCGGCTTGTTTTCACTGGCCGACCGGTGCAGCGCCGCTTCCAATGCCGGAATCTGTTCTTCGGCAAGTGCCGCGGAAGTATTGGTCGGAAGCAGCGTCACCCCGGTATATGCATACCACACCCCTGCCGCAACAATCAAAATACCAAATATAATTTTTACTCTCTCCATCCATGCTCCAGGTTTAGGAATCACCGCCATCCCGGCGCCGACCAGCGGCCACGGCAACGCCATCCCGGCGCCCAGCAGCAGCGGCAGCAAAAGCCCTGCCGGATTGCCTTCCGAATACACCCTGGCGGAATACAGCAGCACGGCGATACCCCCCG
>TBL_comb47_HYPODRAFT_10004433_pt1 | contig 16134 bp, 16 predicted proteins | sample TroBogypolimnion_40_FD_10682 | JGI IMG/M metagenome (IMG submission 10682)
ACTAAGACTACCCCCTAACTGCTGCACTAGCTGCTGGACCGACTACAGGCGCGATAAGAAGTCCACCAACGGCTCCTTCAACAGTGGAGCCCATAATACATTTGACTTGGTGTGACTCTGTCTCATAAAGCCTCCTGACTTCATTGGCTATCCATGCTAGTGTTAATCCTGCCGCTACTCGTTCTAGATTTATTTCTACTCCGAATACGCCACCACTAACAACCTGAATATCACTTTGTGACAAATTTTGAATTGATGACATTGCTATTTTCATAAAACACCTCTTTATTTTTAATTTTTATTTTTAGTTTTTTTAAAAAAAAACTAGCCATGAAAACCTCGGCAAGGCTTTTACTCACTTCCAGGTTTTTATTTATTAGGGGTTTGATTCCGGAAGGAGTAATTAACCTTCCAGAAATATTGATCAAAGGAAGGCCATATCACGTAATGATAATATGGCGCTGGTTATAATTTATTGATTTAATATTTTTGATTTTCACAAACAAAACGTAACATATTGATTTGCGAAAAGCAAGAAGAAGAGCGGCGCGGTCAATATTGCAACATGCTGATTATCTGAATATTTTTTATTTATGTAAGTTTTTTCTTGAAATTGCATTTATTTCACCCCACATAAGTATTATCAAATAAAAAATATCGGGAGAATAAAATTTATGGCATCAAATAAAATTATTGGTATAGATTTGGGCACGACTAACTCATGCGTGGCAATCTTAGAAGCCGGCGGCGGTGTACGCGTAATTGAAAATAGCGAAGGCCATCGCACCACACCGTCGATTGTTGCATTTACGCAAAACGATGAAGTCATAGTTGGCGAACCAGCCAAACGCCAAGCGGTTACTAACCCTAAAAATACTTTTTATGCGATTAAGCGTCTAGTCGGTCGCAAATTTGAAGACGAAGTAGTACAACGCGATATTAAAATGGTACCGTACAAAATTGTTAAAGCTGACAATGGTGATGCTTGGGTAGAAGCACAAAATAAAAAAACCGCACCACCGCAAATTTCCGCTGAAATTTTAGTTAAAATGAAAAAAACCGCTGAGAGCTATCTAGGTGAAGAAGTAAAAGAAGCGGTAATTACAGTCCCAGCTTATTTCAATGATTCACAACGACAGGCTACTAAAGATGCTGGTCGAATTGCCGGTCTTGAAGTAAAAAGAATTATCAATGAACCAACTGCCGCGGCCCTAGCCTATGGCATGGACAAACAAAAAGGCGATACTAAAATTGCAGTTTATGATCTTGGTGGCGGCACCTTCGACGTTTCTATTATTGAGATTGCTGCGGTTGATGGAGAGCATCAATTCGAAGTACTATCTACAAATGGCGATACTTTTTTAGGTGGTGAAGATATTGATTTGCGTATTATTGACTTTTTAGCAGATGAATTTAAAAAAGAAAGCGGTATTGATTTACACAACGATCCGCTAGCTTTGCAACGGTTAAAAGAAGCTGCGGAAAAAGCCAAAATCGAACTTTCTTCAACCCAGCAAACCGATGTGAACTTGCCTTATATTACCGCAGATGCTGCTGGTCCAAAGCATCTTAATATTCGTATTACACGTGCAAAATTAGAATCTCTAGTCGAAGATTTGCTGGAAAGAACAATTGCACCATGCAAGACCGCAATTAAAGATTCGGGTCTAAAAATTGAAGAAATCAATGAAGTGATTTTAGTTGGCGGCCAAACTCGCATGCCGAAAGTACAAGAAATTGTAAAACAAATTTTCGGTAAAGAACCACGACATGATGTTAACCCCGACGAAGCAGTAGCAATGGGAGCGGCAATTCAAGCTGGAGTATTGGCTGGTACAGTTAAAGATGTGTTATTACTCGATGTAACACCGCTTTCACTTGGCATTGAAACCATGGGCGCAATAATGACAAAATTAATTGAGAAAAACACTACTATTCCAACCAAAACATCACAAGTATTTTCAACTGCTGCCGACGGTCAAACTGCAGTCACTATTCATGTATTACAAGGTGAACGCAATATAGCTTCACAAAACAAATCACTTGGTAGATTCGATCTTACCGATATCCCACCAGCGCCACGTGGCGTCCCACAGGTTGAAGTTACGTTTGATATTGATGCCAATGGTATCTTGCATGTATCTGCAAAAGACAAAGCTACTGGTAAAGCACAATCAATTGTGATAAAAGCCTCAAGCGGTTTGTCGGAAGATGAAATTAAACGTATGGTTAAAGATGCAGAAGAGAACAAAGAAGCTGACCTTAAATTTCAGGAACTAGTAACAGCACGTAATCATGCTGATGGCTTAATTCACGCCACTGAAAAATCTCTGAAAGATTTAGGTGCTGAAGTTCAGGCAGATGAGAAATCTAAAATTGAAAGCGCTGTTCAAGCCCTTAAAGATGTAATGAATAGCGATGATAAGGACGCGATTGAAGCAAAAACTAAAGATTTGCTTGACGTCTCATCAAAAATGGCAGAACGCGTCTATGCGAAAAAAGGACAGGCAGAAGGAGCCAGTGCAGAAGCTGCAACTGGTGGCCACGGCGAATCCGAACCTAAGGAAGAAGGCAAAGAAAAGGTAGTAGATGCGGAATTTACCGAAGTTAAAGACGAAGATAAGAAATAGAACGTTGGATACAAGATCGGTAGGTGCAAGGTAGCGCAGGCTTTAGCCTGCGCTACTGAGTTTGCATCTTGTTTTTTAATTAAGCACATAAGATACTATGGCAAAAAAAGATTATTACGAAGTTCTAGGTATTTCCAAAGGAGCATCCGCTGAGGAAATAAAAAAAGCTTATCGTCGTTTAGCGATGAAGCACCATCCTGATCGTAACCCAAATAACAAAGACGCCGAAAACAAATTCAAAGAACTGCAGGAAGCATATACAGTTTTATCTGATGAAAAAAAGCGTTCACTGTACGATCAACTAGGACCCAACGGTTTTGAAAATGCAACCAAAGGTGGCGGCGCTGGCGGACATGGTGGTTTTGAAGGATTTAATGGCTTTAGCAATGCTAGCGATATTTTTGGAGATATTTTTGGAGATATTTTTGGCAATGCACGCGGTGGACATAGAGAACAAGAACATGCCCAACGTGGTCATGACCTGGTAACTAATATAAAAATTAGCTTAGAAGAAGCAGTTCATGGCACCACAGCCACAATAAAAATACCACAAATGATTCATTGCGAAGAATGTGGCGGTACTGGTGCACGCAAAGGAACCAAACCAGTAACTTGTAAAACTTGTGGTGGTAGCGGACAAGTTTATATGCAACAAGGATTTTTTTCTATTCAACAAACTTGTCATGCCTGTCGTGGCGCAGGTAAAACTATTGGTGATCCTTGTGACAAGTGCCATGGCAATGGTCAAATTCAATTACAAAAAACTTTATCAGTTAAAGTTCCGGCTGGTATTGATGATGGCGATCGCATCCGTTTAGCTGGAGAAGGTAATGCAGGTACACATAGTGCACCACCAGGAGATTTATATGTACAGATTGCAATCAAACCACATAAGTTTTTCAAGCGCGATGGTTTAGACTTATATTGTGATGTCCCTGTAACTTTTGTAAGCGCAGCACTAGGTGATGAGTATGAACTGCCAACTCTAGAAGGAAAGGTTAAGCTTAAAATTCATGCTGAAACACAGTCTGGTAACACGCTACGTTTATCTGGTAAAGGAATTAAAGGTGTGCATGGTGGTCATGGCGATTTATTCTGCAAAATTATCGTAGAAACTCCGATTAATTTAAATCAAGAGCAAAAAGACGCATTACGTAAATTCGATGATTTGCTAGCTAAAGATCGCAAAAAACACAGCCCGATGTCGAAAGGATGGTTTGATTCAATAAAAGATTTTTTTGGCAAATTTGCTAAATAAGATAATGTCTCTTTCTATAATCGCCGCTATTGCTTCCAACAATGTTATTGGTAAAAATAATAAAGTTCCCTGGCGCATCCCCGAAGAACTCAAACACTTTTATAAGCTAGTTTACGGCAAACCAGTGGTTATGGGACGCAAAACCTATGAGTCAATTGGCAAACCAATAAAAAATTCGCCCAATGTTATACTCTCACATAGTCCTTCGCTACAATTGGCTGGCTGTAGAGTAGTTAATTCTGTTGCCGCCGTTTTAAATTTATATCAAAACGATGTTGAAGTTATGGTTATCGGTGGTGAATCTATTTATCGCCAATTCTTGCCATTTGTTAATAAAATGTATTTGACTTTCATTGATCATCGATTTGATGGCGACGCTTATTTTCCTAAGTGGCCAGCAAGTGACTGGGAAATTATTGAAGAATGCGCGGTGCAATCGCATTTGTACCCTTACCGTTTGCTAACCTGGCAAAGAAAATAATGTTGGCCTGATTTTATTAATAAGCTAAAATGCGCTGCAGCTGTAATATTTGATAGGACATATAATGAAAAATCAATTATCTTTTGATGATGAACAAACACAAAAGCTTACTGACTCATATCGCGATCTCATTGTCGCTATCGAAGAAGATCCCACGCGCGAAGGTTTGCAAAAAACACCACATCGAGCAGCCAAGGCATGGCAGTTTTTAACCCAAGGCTATAAAACTAATCTTGATAGCATAATTAGAGGGGCTCTTTTTACGAGCACTAATAGCGAAATGGTGTTAGTCCAAAACATTGAACTATTTTCTCTCTGCGAACACCACCTACTGCCAATTATAGGTAAATGCCACGTAGCATATATTCCCAATGGCAAAATAATCGGTCTGTCAAAAATCCCGCGCATTGTTGATATGTTTGCGCGCCGCCTACAAGTACAAGAGAATTTAACGACCCAGATTGCTGAATGCGTGATGAAAGTAACTGATGCTTTAGGTGTGGGCGTAGTAGTTGAAGCTGAACATTTATGCATGATCGCACGCGGCGTCGAAAAGAAAAATGTTGCAGTAAAAACCTCATCGATGCTTGGTGTATTTCGCAATTCTGCTAGAACGCGTAACGAATTTTTGAGCTTATTACAACGCTAACTATGTACAACCACGCACTAATTCTCGAAGATCTTAAATTAAAATTACATCTTGGTGTTACGAGAGCTGAACGCAGCAAAAAACAAACCATACTCTTACAAATCAAAATTATTTTTTCCAAACCTCCTCTAGCATGTACTACTAGAAAAATCTCTGATACCATTTGCTATGCAATACTGATTAAAAAAATCCAAGAGTTTTGTAAAAATAAGAAATTTATATTAATTGAAGAATTGGGAACTCAGCTATTTCTTCTAGTTAAAAAAAACATTCCGAAGAACTGCAAACTACATTTGTGTCTTACAAAGCAACGTCCACTAACCGAACTATCGCGCAGCATATTTGAGATCAAACAATAGAGGTCTAAAAAACTAAACACCTACCAACTGCCCACATGCAGCCATTATTTCTTCTCCACGCGATTTACGTGTGATCGTGGTAATACCTGCAGCTAATAAAACCTCACGAAATGCATTTATTCTTGTCATTGGCGATGGTTTATAACCACAATGAGCTACTAGGTTTCCTGGAATTAAATTTACTTTGTAGCGGCCATGTGATAACAATTTCACTAGTTGTTTTGCCTGCTTATCGTTATCGTTAACACCATCAAGCATGATATATTCAATGGTAACTTGACGACGATGATCTTTAAAATAATTATCGCAAACAGCTATCAAATCTTTGAGGGGATATTTTTTATTAATCGGCATTAACTGATCGCGCAAATCATCAGTTGGTGCGTGTAATGAAATCGCAAGCGCCACTTCACTTTGCGCACGTAAGCACAGTATCTCCGGAACCAGCCCACAAGTACTAACTGTAACTTTATATTTTGATATTCCATAAGCATTATCATCAAGCATCAGCTGGGTAGTTTTAAGCACATTGTCACAATTTAAAAGCGGCTCACCCATACCCATGAATACCACATTAGTAACAGCATGCGTGCGTGTTGTTTGATCGGGCGATAACTTGCGCACGGCCAACCATAGCTGCCCAATAATTTCTGCCACCGTTAAATTACGTTTAAAGCCAAGCTTGCCAGTAGCACAAAAAACGCAGGCCAAAGGACAACCAACCTGTGAAGATACGCACAAAGTACCTCTTGTTCCATCTGGAATAAAAACAGTCTCAATAAAACTATTGTCTTCCAGCTTTAAGAGCCACTTACGAGTACCATCGCTGGCTATTTGTTCTTTAACTATTTCCGGAAATTTAATCTCACAGTTATCGGTTAAATATTGACGTAAGGACAAACTCAAATTAGTCATTTTAGCAAAATCAATCATACCAAGTTGGTGGATCCATTTGATAGTTTGCGCGGCTCGAAATGGCTTGTCACCAAGCTCGCGGAAAAACTCCTCGAGCTCACTACTGGTAAAATTTAGCAGGTTAGTTTTGGTCATGATCTAACGGGAGTAAATTTCTTCTGGTTTAAAAAAAAATGCTACTTCTTGCTTAGCAGTTTCTGGAGCATCAGAACCATGTACTGCGTTAAGATCAATTGACGCAGCAAAATCAGCACGAATTGTTCCAACTGCTGCATTTTTTGGATCAGTAGCTCCCATAATCTCTCGATTTTTAAGAATAGCGTTTTCGCCTTCTAAAACCTGCACCAATACCGGACCAGAAATCATGAAGTTCACCAATCCTTGATAGAACGGTTTTTCTTTGTGAACAACATAAAATTCATTGGCCTGCGCACGCGTTAACTGCAGCATTTTTGCCGCTACAATTTTTAGCCCATTTTTTTCAAATCGAGCAATAATCTCCCCGATAACATTTTTTGCAATTGCATCTGGTTTGATAATAGATAAAGTTCTTTCAACTGCCACAAAACACCTCCAAATTTAAAAATTATGAAACATACCCTTGACCCTTTTGCACAGGACAAAAAAACAAGATCTATATTTGAGAAATCTGGTAGCCGCAGGCTTTAGCCTGCGTTGCCGCGGCATCTACCAACGCTAGACACGCAGGCTAAAGCCTGCGGCTACCAGTTTTTGATGCCAAATTTTATTTTTTGTCCTGTGCAAAATCCTTGGCCACCGTTTAAGCCCCCAAAACATATGATCCAATCGTAACACACCTAGCCAAAACACTTATAGTGTTTCTAACTAAAAAACACTATTCGTAACAAATATTGACGTGTGGCTCCAAGTTCATTAGAATCCACCATCTTTGTTTGTTGATGCAAATATTTTTTGGGGCTATAGCTCAGCTGGGAGAGCACTTGCATGGCATGCAAGGGGTCAGCGGTTCGATCCCGCTTAGCTCCACCATTTTTAATACGTCCCTATCGTCTAGAGGCCTAGGACATTGCCCTTTCACGGCAGTAACAGGGGTTCGAATCCCCTTAGGGACGCCATATTTATCAATGAGTTATATCTGTAAATTGAGGAAGCATTCTAGCTCCAAGTGCGACAATCGTTTTTATACTGCTTTATAAGCAGTCTCGCCAATCATTCTTTTGATTAGCAAAAAATCTACGTAGGCTTTGCGTTTTTCACTTGGCGAACGCAATAAATAGGCAGGATGATAGGTAACTATTAATGGGATATTTTGTGATCCATATTTATAAGTTCGACCACGCAAATGACCCATAGACTCAGTGGTATTTAATAAAAATTGCGCAGCAATGCGACCCACAGCAACTAATATTTTCGGCTGAATTAGAGCAATTTGCCGCTCTAAATAAGGGGTACAAAGTTTTACTTCTTGCGGCTCGGGATCACGATTATTCGGCGGACGGCATTTTAAAATATTGGCAATATAAACATCACTGCGTTTTAAACCGATTGACTGCGTCATCGAATTTAACAACATCCCTGCCCTACCAACAAATGGTTCGCCTTGCAAATCTTCATTGGCGCCAGGCGCTTCGCCAATAAACATAACTTCGGCATTTTTATTACCAACACCAAATACCACTTTCTTACGTGTTTTATGCAGCCCACATAAAGTACAAATGGTAACTTGCCTTTCCAATTCTGGCCAATCAGCTACAACTTGCGACCTAACATCAGCTGGCGCCAAACAGCTAACAGCAGCCGTTTTCTTGCTCTGCCAAAAATCGATTTCCATTTCTTTTAAATATTTTTTTTTGTTATTCATCGTTATTGCACCAATTACAAAAAAATCTCAAGCAAATCGTTTAAAAAATTCCTACCATGAATTGTCGTAATAACTGCATCTTTTTGTAATTCAACTAGACCTAAACTTTCAGCCTGCTGCAGTTCATTTGCTATAACATCGATTGTAACTCCAGTACGCTCACGAAACAATGCATAGCTTATAGGTCGATATAATCTAAATGCATTCAGCATAAACTCAAAGGGACGTTCTTTAAATGTAACAATTTTTTCGCCAGCGGTAAATGTGTTTTGCTCTTGAAAATATTTTTTTGGATTTGCAATTTTCCAATAGCGAGCCACCAAACCATCGGCAAGCGTAATCTTACCATGCGCTCCAGCACCAATTCCTAAATAATCACCATACTGCCAATAATTCACATTATGTTGACACTCGAATCCTGGCGTACTATAAGCAGACACTTCGTACTGTGACCAACCCGATTGCGCCAACAAATCTTGCCCTGCTTGCTGTATGTTCCATAATTCTTCACCATACGGCACAATCGGCGGCTTAGCTGCAAATATAGTATTCGGTTCAAGCGTTAATTGGTACCAAGAAAAATGTGGCGGTGCAAAATTCAAAGCAATTCGAAGATCATCCATGGCATCATCAATGCTCTGCCTTGGCAAACCAAACATCATATCAAGATTAAAATTATAAAATCCTGTTTGTTTTATCACGCAAACCGCATCTTGGGCTTGTTTGGCATCATGAATGCGACCGATGCTTTTTAATTTTTCATCACTAAAACTTTGCACCCCCAAAGAAATTCGATTAATTCCTGCATCCTTAAAGCCTCCACACAATTCCAAATTAATTGTTCCCGGATTTGCTTCTAGGGTAATTTCAATATCAGGCGCAAAAGAAAAAAGATCCAGCGCACGATTAATAATTTTTTTAACAGCACTTGGTGGCAACAAACTTGGCGTACCACCACCAAAATAAATGCTTCTCAAGTTAAAACTTGGCGTCCTTTTCGCCTCATTTTCAAGATCGATGAGCAACAAATCAACATAACCTACCTGCGACTCTGTTTTGGATTTTGGCAATACATAAGAATTAAAATCACAATAAGGACATTTGCGTAAACACCATGGGAAATGAATATAAAGCGAGATTTGACCAGCTTCTTTCCGCTCTTGCAAAATAATTTCTGTGCTGTTCATATTTTTATTGATTTTGATATATAATGCCTTCTGTATTGAACGCAAACTAAAGCTTGCGAATTTAACATAAAGAGAAATATATCAACATGCTACACATTTACAATACTTTTTCCAGGCAAAAAGAACTATTCAAACCTATTGCTGCACCCAAAATCGGTCTTTATGTCTGCGGTTTGACTGTTTATGATGATTGCCACATTGGCCACGGCCGGCTATTTATTTGGTTTGATGTTGTTGTACGCTACTTACGCAGTACTGGATATCAAGTAACTTATGTCCGCAATATAACCGATATTGATGATAAAATTATCAAACGCGCGCAAGAATTAAATATTGATTATAAAACTTTGACCGCAAATGTAATCGCCTCAATGCACACCGATGAAAAATCTTTGAGCATTGTACCCCCAGATTTTGAACCGCGTGTAACTGATAATATTCAGCAAATTATCGATTTGATTCAAACACTAGTCGACAAAGGTTTTGCCTATACAACGACAACTGGCGATGTCTATTATGAGGTAGCGAAATTCAAATCCTATGGCGAACTAGCGCACCAAGATCTAAACAGTTTACGTTCAGGTACGCGTGTCGATACAAACGAAAGCAAGCACGATCCACTTGATTTTGCCCTATGGAAAGCTGCCAAACCAAACGAACCATTTTGGCCATCACCTTGGGGTAACGGTCGACCAGGGTGGCACATCGAATGTTCAGCAATGGCGAAAAAATATCTAGGAGAAAATTTTGATATTCATGGTGGCGGCAACGATCTACAATTTCCTCATCACCAAAATGAATTAGCACAATCTGAAGCGGCCAATGGTTGCTGTTTTGTTAACTATTGGATGCATATGGGTTTTGTCCAAGTTGATCAAGAAAAAATGTCAAAATCTTTGGGAAATTTTTTCACTTTAAAAGAAGTATTAAAAAAATATCGCCCAGAAATTTTACGTTATTTTGTGGTAGCCAGTCACTACCGCAGCCCCATTAATTTTTCCGAAGAAAATCTAGAAAATGCTCACGCCGCACTACAGCGTTTTTATATAACGCTGCGTGATTTACCGCCTGCTAACATAAAAGACTTTGACGCAGAAAATCAATTCAACCAGCGTTTCCATGCTGCTATGAACGATGATTTCAATACTCCCGAAGCATTAGCGGTTTTATTTGATCTAGCGCGCGAAATTAATAGATTGCGTAGCACACAACAACTAACAAAAGCGGCGCAATATGGAGCATTGTTAAAACACTGCGGCTGGGTTCTTGGAATTTTGCAAGATGATCCGGAAAATTTTTTAAAAGCAGGAATTGATGCAAGCGCAATTGAAGCTTTAATTACTGCACGTAATGCCGCCCGCAAAAATAAAAATTGGGCCGAAGCTGATAGAATTCGCAATGAACTAACTTCTATGAAAATTACATTAGAAGATACCCCAAGCGGGACGACAAAAATCACCCAATCGCGCCATTGTAATAACTTATACCAGTACTAATTTGGCGAATTAAATCGTAAGTTTTTTCCATGGGGTCAAACAGCTTTTGGTGCTCTATTATATAACCTTTACTATAGCTGTCTGCCGTGTATGTGGTTTCACCAAATGCTTTATAGGATATAGAGGTAGTACTGACTGGAAATGTCGAACGCAGAATATTTAAAACCGAGGGAATTTCTAAACGCAAAACCATCTCCGCAATATCCTGCTGCGTCATATTACTTGGACTAGAAGCAAAACGCGGCAGATGAGTGATAGACAAGAAAATATTTTGCATTAATGCTAATCTAATTGCATGCAATAAATCTAAATGTTCACGCTGTTTTGGGGGGAAAATTTGCTCTTTGATTTTGTCAGAAATATTTTTGAAAATACTATAAAATTTTACTTTGTCCATTTTAATTTTTCTGATAACACGTTTTAATGGCTCAAAACGTCGGTCTATTTCTAACAAAGCTGCTAATTTTAATAAAGATTCTTTTTCTTTATATACGCCGGTTTCCTCGGCAATATATAACCAATGTTCTGGATTCAATAGTTCTACGTAAGCATCAAGCACCGCAAAACTACTAAGCTGATCAGCAGCCACTACCATGGACATTAAGCTAGCAAAACGCTTGGATTTTTTATACATAGCAATAAACTTTTCTGGGTCTTTTTGCACAATTTGCCCCAGGCCAGAAACAGTGTTCAACAAAAATCCAAGCTGCTGCAAAATAGCATTATGTGGGATCGCACGCATTTGTGATGGATGACTGTAGTCAATTTTAGCAGTTAATTCGTGCTGCCTTTTGCCTGCACGCGAACCGGTTACATATAGCATGTTACTACGATAAATATTTAACAACACCGCGTAATCCGGATCATTAAATAACTGTTCATGGAATTCTTTGATGGCAAAGAAAAAAGAAAAAGCATAGGCGCTGTCCGCGTAAAACGGATCAGGGGTTTTGTCTTTTTCATAATTTTGCTGCAGATTGCTTTGCAACAAACGAGTAACTGTTGCTAATGCCAGCTCCTTATTTTTGAAAAACAAATAGCCATCGCCACCTTGAAAGCTAGTTTCGTGAGTAAAAGAAACATTTAACTCTTTAAACAAATTACGATTGACTGGCGAAAGAATATAATCAATCCTAGAGTAAATGCTTTTGGGATTACTACCGCGACCGATTGATTCGCCGTGCGTATCAAAAATAATTAATTGCACCTCTTCTAAATTATATTTGGCAAATAGGTGTGCGATTTTTATACGCAAACGTTCTAGCGCTAAAGTCGCTGTCACTTGACCAACATATCTACCCGAATCGGAAAATCCTGTTTGCACACATAGCTTCTTGCGCGCTTTAATATAAGCATAATAGGCCGGATTATTTAAAAGCGTTTCTATAATATCGGAGCCGCGGTGTATTCCATGTTCCGTCTCAAATAATGGCGAAATATCAATTTTATCTTCGACACCAAATAATTTAGCGTAATAAAGCACAGTTAACACGCTGCAGGCATTTTCTACTTCGGCAATCAAAAACCGAATTGGCGTAACATCAATATATTTTAAAATGTAGACTAATACCATAAATAAACGTTTTACTGAAGTTTGCTCTTGAATGATGTTGCCTAAATTAATGATCACTGGGGTTACTTGAGCAAATAGTTTATTTAAAGCTTCCACGTAGTACTGCTGCTCTGCGGCATTTTCCGGCAAGCGCTCTATATGAATTTTTTCATGAATAGCATTGTGACACGATACTGCATTAATACGCACATGAACATGTGCCATACCCAAACCATAGTTCATCATTTCAGCACGCAGCACAAAAATCTTCTGGTTTTTCGTTTTTTTGCAAACTCGATTAATTTGCTCCACCAAAGCGGACAAATCTATCAGCCTGTTATTTTTATCATTGCTTAATTTTAATTGCAGCAGCGAATCAAGATTACCTGGGTTTTTTATATACTCAGCCACCAATAGCCTTTCATTGGTTAGCGTATCACGCGTAATGGATAATTGTGTATGGATTTTTTTAAAAGTACTTTTGTCTTCAGCCTCATCCTTAAAACCTTCCAAAATTTGCTCACACTGCTCAATATAGCGATTCAATTGCAAAACTGCTGATTCCATACGCACATACAAAGTATCGCACCAAGTAATATCTACTCTACCATCCAAATCATAACCGACCCAACTGGCAATTGTTATCAAAGATGGAGTTAATTTATGCCACTGCTTGGGATAGCGCTGCTGCGCTATCGCAAAAACACAAGTGTAAACCTCATGCAAAACTGCTTGAATATTTTCAATTACCTGCAGCGATGCTTTGTGCTCATAATCTAGCGTAATCTGCTTATCTGGTTGATGAGGAATATTATTATTTGCTTCAGTTAGCTCGTAGGACGCCGAGATCATTTGCGCCAACATTTTTGCTAAATCTTCTGAGATAGAAAACGTCGGGTGCGCGGTAATAACTATACCAAATATAGCTTTTTCAATTTGCGCAGCGAACTCGGCAAAAGACAATTTATTCGCCATTTGGTAAATAAGTTTTTTTATAGCAGCAACGTTCTTAGCAAAGTCTAATTCACCAATATAATTTTGTAGCTGTTTAGTTTTTGCATGCAACCCCTGCACACACAACAATTGCACCAATTCACCCAACTGCTGCATCGAGATTCGATCTTGCTGCAGCCTCTTAAAAATATCCAAAGATAATAATTGAACCGGGTTAGCAAAAGGAGAATTGTTTTTTTTGTAAAAATTCAGCTGACCTAATAACTCATGGTATAGTTGCTCTGGTTTTTGCATAAATCACCCTCTTTTATCACCTACATTTATCCTCGCAAATGGACATGTAGTTTTTTAACATAAAAATCGTATCGGATATCAAATGATTTTTTACCCAAATCTTTTCCTTCGGCATGAGCAATTCGCCAACTCCTTGCAAAACTTGATTGCTTTTGATTTTTTCAACAAATACTATGCATTCGGTTAAACATTGGGTAATTTTTTTTCCGGCTCTACTTTGTAATACTTCTGTATCTATACTCCAATTATTTTTTGCAAAAAAATGGATATCGTAGATATCGCGCATGGCAACCTCATGGCGTGAAGTTAGTGCTATTAATTTACAGGCGAAAAGATATTCTTGCTTGGCAACCAGCATAGAAATACCAAGATATTCTTTAATTATAAAATGATCCTGCACATTATCATCTTGATTTCTAATATTGATTTCAATTTTAATGTTATGATCGGCATCTCCATAAGAAAGCAGGGCAAAAATAGTATATCTTTTTATACGCTGATCTTTTAACGCGCCATATTTTTTTAAAATATTAGTAATTCTAGCAAAAACCATTTTTTTATTTTTTTCATCTATACGCAACAAATCAAAATCCAAATCTACGGAAAAGCGCGATAAATTATAGAAAAAATATGCACAAGTTCCACCCTTAAAGCCAAGCAACGACGCAATTGTTACATCGGTGTAGATGTCTTTAAGGATTTGACCCATTAGCAATTGATGTTTAGATCTATTTAGCATAATTTTTACAATATTTATTTAATCGCTTAACTACTTGTTGATTATCATAAATTTTTACCAGCTCAAAACATTTCTGAAAATTGATCGGCTGCAAATTATCGAAATAATAATTTGGAAACAGGTAAATCATATCCAAAAAAGCTCGTTCTGAAGTAGCAATGCTGTAGTTCCCCTGCATCGTAATTCCGGTGGGATTATATAAAACAGTGTCTTTTAATTTTCTAAAAGTAAAAGTATGCCCATCGATTATCATGGTTTTTGACCACTTGCTAGCAACAAACATAGTGTCATAGTGTTGGAAAATTATCCCAGCCTCTCGCAATACCGTCTCAAAGCTAATATACGCAGGGATATAAATACTGGTTGCAAGCTCTTTGGGATCATATTGTTTAGTTTTGGCAAAAACTCCCCTAGCTAAAGAAATAAGAGTTTTCTGTTTTACATAATAGGCAATTTTTGCATTTAGTTTGCTTTTATCGCTTTCTCGCCAGAGCAAAGCCAAATCTTTATTGGTTAAAATGGTTTTGGACGATTTATACAATTTGGCAATTAAGGTACTCATCTAAACATATACCATGGAAATTAGGTTTTTTCTTATTACCAGCACATATTATTATAAAAATATCTTTCCGTCAATAAACTATAGTAAAAACTTTTACAGTATGTAAGATAACTATTGCACAAGATGTTTATAAACCATTATGTTAAAACATTCTGGTTGGTTTATAAGCGATGACAGCATAATTGATGTATCTATTGACTTTCAACGATGGTACACGGAACTAGTAACAAATTTAGAGCTAATGCAAGAAGTTATTACTGCTCGTTATGGTGAAGAATATTTCACTAATGCTAAAAAAAGATATGGTGGTATGTTGGACGCTATAAAACAAAATAAACTTGGAGGATGTATTCTATACGCTACGGCAATTTAAGTTGTTGGTTGTTAATATGTATGCAAAAAACTACAGTTAAAATATCTAATAGATTAAAAACACCAGATATGGTTGAATTCATTTGGTTAGCTTCATCTGGATAACGAATTTGACATACTTAATCGACAAAATTATAAGATCAAAACGACGAACCATTGCTTTGGTTATAACCAAAGATGCAACTTTAGAAGTACGTGCACCATTTAATGCTTCTTTGGGTATCATTGAAAAATTTGTTGCCGAAAAAAGATCTTGGATTGAAAAGAAAAAGGCCTTTGTAAACAAAAACCGTACAAATGTTTTACCTAAAAATTTTGTAGATGGAGAGGAATTTATATTTGCAGGTAATATTTATAAACTACAATGCGGTAATTGCGACGCTATAAGTATCTCTAGCGCTTTACATTTACCCCAAAAACTTCTACCGCAGGCAAAACAGCATTTAACCATCTGGTACAAAAATCAAGCTCTAAAAAAGATCATTGAACGAGCAAACCATTATGCCAATATCACCCAATTAAAATATAAGGCTATTAAGCTTACCAGCGCTAAAAGAAGCTGGGGTTCATGCAGTCATAAAGGATCTTTGCGTATCAATTGGCGACTAGTTATGGCTCCACTAAATATCCTTGATTATGTAGTTGTGCACGAATTGATTCATTTAGTTGAAAAAAATCACTCTAAGCAATTTTGGCATAGAGTGCAGACAATTTTGCCTAATTATAAAGAGCAAAAAAATTGGCTTAAATTAAATGGCAATACATTAACGTTATGACAATATCAATAGTAGCAACAAATGAATTTTATCCCTAAAAACTTAGAGACTATTTCCGGTTCGATTG
>TBL_comb47_HYPODRAFT_10004434_pt1 | contig 16128 bp, 12 predicted proteins | sample TroBogypolimnion_40_FD_10682 | JGI IMG/M metagenome (IMG submission 10682)
CATGTCGTAGGGCAATCGTCTCAGGTATCGGCCAAATGGCCAAAAGTACTGTTGAGCAAGACAAAACAATGAGGGCAACAACCTTAGACAGGCGAAGGGAGTAATTCATCGGACGCGGCATTAGCTTGGCCATATAAATGACTAATTCCAAGAAAGCCATTTGGGAATACGAAAGCTGATGATTCGCGTATAAAGCCATAAGTAGATCATGCAATATAGTATAAAAAATACCACTAGGACTGCTGTTTCATCCCACCACAATAGCGCTGGCACCAAAGTGACGGAGTTTAGGATCCAAAGATAGGGTGCCGTCCTTGCATTGGCATTAACCAATTCCATTTCAGTTTTTGGCGTGCTAGTGTGCAGAATGCGACGATAAATTAGGGAATGCAGATGGAGTCGATCGGCACTCATTGCATGAGATTTTCGGAAGATGGATCTTCTGTAGATTGTGAAGAGCGTTTCAGTAATGGGGTAAGCATTGATCAATAAAACGAACCAAGGTGATACTTCGGGATGTTGACGGGTGAGCCAAATACTCAGAATGGCAATCCAAAACCCTATGAGATAAGCGCCCCCATCCCCAAGGAAAATCAAACCCCTTGGATAGTTGATGATGAAAAAACCAAGAATTGCCGCGACGAGCATAAGACTTAAAAAGAGTAATACAGCATCACCCAGTAGGTAGCCCAAATAGGCTAAACAGGATGCGGCAAGCATACCAACCATGCTCGATAGGCCATTAAGCCCATCAATGATATTGTAGGCATTAGTCAGTCCAGTAATGGCAAATAAGGTGATTGGAATAGCTACTACCGGGATTGCGAGTAGATAATCAAATCCAATAATGTCCACCTTAGAAATACGTAGNTCTAAATAGTNGGAAGCTAAGAGGGCGGCAATAAGCACTGTCGATAAACGCAGGCGTACCCCTATTTTTTTGGTGATGTCTTCAGATAGACCAATAGAAAAGGGAATAAAAGCAAATAAGGGGAGTAGCCAAGCAATAGGATCAAGGGAAACACTTTGCAGGCGTAAGGAGATACCCGCAATTAATCCAATAAATATGCCTAAGCCACCGATTCTGGGGATGGTATTCAAATGGAATTTCTGTATACCTGAATCCGATAAGTCGCCAGTATGATTTTCGTGAGCATGTCGAAAATGAATAATGAGAAAGGTAATAAGAAGAGAGAATAAAAATGCAGTGATTAGGCTTGCCATAGCACTATTCTAGTATTAATAAGTATTTTCAATTGAAATAAGCCGCTGTGAGTGGGCTGTTATGAGTGTTTATGAAGGCCTTGCTTGGAAAGGTAATCCAAGATATCGTCGCATGGGTTGAGGCTGATAAACGGTATTAGCGCACTTACTCTTGGTTTTCAATGATTTGGAGCGGGCTTTGGTGTTTTACCCCCCCCAATTCGTTATAATCGCTATAAACACGATTCATCATTTAGGGCTTATTTTGTTCATTAATTATTGGTCACAATTTATAGGGAAAAAACTGTAAGTGACTGATTTTATTGAAAATAATATCTCTTTAGGTTCTCCTGCAGACGCTTTTTTAGCATCACCAGAAGCCTCTCCCTTGGTGGCGATTTTGCTGTGCACCTATAACGGTGCTCGATTTTTAGCCGAACAGCTGGGCTCTTTAGAGGCCCAGATGCACCAAAACTGGGTTTTGGTGGCTAGCGATGATGGCTCAAGCGACGCTACTGCGGATATCTTGTTGCAATATCAAGCGAAATGGCCACAGGGGAAAATGAGTATTCGCAAGGGCCCTCAGAACGGGTTTTGTCAAAACTTCTTATCTTTAGCGTGCGACTCAGACATTAAGGCCGATTACTACGCCTTTTGCGATCAAGATGATGTGTGGTTGCCTGAAAAGCTCACGGTTGCCCTGCAAACGATAATTGCCAATCAAAATATCTATGTGCCCTTTGTGTATTGCGGACGCACGACTTACGTCACCGAACAATTAAAACCTTGTGGTATTTCGCCATTGTTTGTGTTTCCACCGAGTTTTCGTAATGCCTTGGTGCAAAGTATTGCTGGTGGGAATACGATGGTCTTCAATTTAGCAGCCAAACTATTGATTGAAAAAGCAGGGCCACTCAATGTCCCTTCTCATGATTGGTGGGTGTATCAGTTGATCTCCGGCGCAGAGGGTGATGTGTTTTATGACCCAGTGCCCTATCTGCTGTACCGTCAGCATAATGGTGCTTTGGTGGGTGGGAATAATTCATTCACAGCAAAAGTAGAGCGGGTGATGATGCTCTGGCAAGGGCGCTTTCAGGATTGGAATACTCAAAATATTGCTGCCTTAAAAGAAGTTAGGCATTTGCTTGTTAAGAACCATCAAGAGATTTTGAAGTTTTTTGAAACCCTTAGAAGCGCACGTTTGAAAGATCGGTTTCGTTTGATGGAAATTTGTGGTCTTTATCGTCAGACCCGCCGTGGAACATTTAGTTTATTTTTAGCTACCTTATTTAAGAAGACTTAATGAAAAATTTTTCATCTTCCCCTCAGGAGGCCTTTAATAGCTTTTGGAAAAATCGTTCTTTAATTAAAATACTGGTTATACGCGAAGTATTGGGCAGATATAAGGGGTCAATCTTTGGGATTTTATGGTCTTTTTTTAATCCAGTTTTTATGTTGATTGTTTATACCTTTGTATTTAGTGTGGTTTTTAAGACAAGATGGGGTAGTGGAGGTGACTCAAAGACTGAGTTCGCCCTTATCCTTTTTGCGGGACTAATAATTTTTAATCTATTTGCCGAGTGCTTAAATCGCTCCCCAGGATTAATTCTGGCAAATGTTAATTATGTAAAGAAAGTTGTGTTTCCACTCGAAATCTTGCCGCTGGTTTCTCTGGGATCAGCTCTGTTTCATGCTCTGATCGGTTTAGTAGTTTGGTTGGTCGCCTATTGTATTTTTTTTGGGGCACCCCATTTAACAGTCTTACTCTTTCCTTTAGTAATTCTTCCTCTGCTATTTTTTATTCTTGGTATTAGCTGGGTTTTAGCCTCTCTCGGCGTTTACATCCGTGATGTTTCTCAATTTGTAGGAATGGCAGTGACAGTCTTAATGTTCTTGTCCCCTATTTTTTATCCAATCACAGCAATACCTGAGCGTTATCAATTTTTGATTCAGCTTAATCCAATTTCTCCGGCAATTGAGCAAATTCGCCAAGTGCTGTTTTGGGGTGAGGTTCCAAATCTTGATATTTGGGCTATCTATTTATTGGCTTCATTAACAATAGCCCTTTTGGGATTTGCATGGTTTCAGAAAACCAGAAAGGGTTTTGCTGATGTCGTTTGATATTGCAATCAAGATCCAGAATCTAAGCAAGTGCTATCAAATTTATGATAAACCTCAGGATAGGCTTAAGCAGTCAATTTTTGGCAGGGTAAGAAATATTCTTGGTAAATCTGATAAGGTTTTTTTTAGGGAGTTTTGGGCCCTGAAGGGAGTGTCATTTGAGGTTAAAAAAGGAGAGACCGTTGGCATTATTGGTCGTAATGGTAGCGGTAAGTCTACTTTATTGCAGCTAATTTGTGGGACTCTAAATCCCTCTGGTGGAAAGATTGAAGTTAGCGGAAGGGTGGCGGCGCTTCTTGAATTGGGTTCTGGTTTTAACCCAGAATTTAACGGTCGTGAAAATGTTTATTTAAACGCAGCCTTATTGGGTTTAAATAAGGACGAGATTGACAGAAGATACGGGGATATAGTTGCATTTGCAGATATAGGCGATTTTATTGACCAACCAGTTAAAACCTATTCTAGTGGAATGATGGTTCGTTTGGCATTTTCCGTGATTGCTCACGTAGATGCCGACATACTGATTGTTGATGAAGCTTTGGCAGTAGGCGATGCAGTTTTTACTCAAAAATGCGCACGATTTTTAAGAACCTTTCAGAAGACAGGAACAATACTCTTTGTTAGTCATGACATTAATTCGGTAATTAGTCTTTGTAAGTCGGCGATTTGGTTGAATCATGGCGAGATTCAAGAGATTGGTGTAGCCGAAATGGTTACAAAATCGTATTCCAAATATTGCGCCCAAGAAGTTTATGGTGAGAGCGTTAGTATTGAATCATTGAAGTCTTGTGACTCTATTGATAGCGTGTCAGAAATTGAAGTTACTGAAGATGCTGATATACAGATCGGTTTCTACGATAACATTGCTCATTCTGATGGCTGGAAGACTGGGGTGGCGGAAATTACCAATGTTTCGTTAACTTCAGATAGTGGAGAAAAAATATTTTCTGGTGGAGAGCGAGTGAGTTTGAAAATTGATGCTTTAGTGCATCGGGATATCGAGAGTCCAATCATTGGTTTCTTTATCAAAGATCGATTGGGCCAACCATTGTTTGGGGAAAATACTTTTGACCATGCCCCTGTCCTCTCTATTACTTCAGGAAGCAAGCTTCAAGCTGAGTTTGTATTTACGCTTCCTCTGCTCCCCAATGGAAATTATTCTATGACGGTTTCTATTGCAGATGGAACTCCATATGTACATACTCAACATCATTGGATTCATGAAGCGTTGATTATTCATGTTCAATCTCCTAAGCTTAGGTATGGCCTAGTTGGAATTCCATTTAACTCTGTAAGACTATTACAACAATAAATTAAGGGGGCATTATGGCGTTATGGGATTTATTTCTTGATAACAAAGGTAGAAAGATTCATAAATGGACGCATTATTTCCCCATCTATGAAGTTTTTTTTCGGACATATGTAAATAAACCTATTTTAATAATTGAAATTGGGTGCGGGAGAGGTGGCTCTTTGCAATTATGGAAAAAATATTTTGGCCCACATGCCAGAATTGTCGGGGTTGATATTAATCCAGATTGTAAGGCGTTCGAAGAGGACCAAATAAATATTAGAATTGGTGATCAGAATGATCCTGTATTTTTAAGGTCGCTGATTGATGAGTTTGGCACCCCGGACCTAATTTTGGACGATGGTAGCCATGTAATGGAGCATATTAAGACTTCGTTTAGCGTGCTTTACCCCTTGCTTGATAGAAATGGTGTTTACTTGGTCGAAGATTTACATACTGCTTATTGGGAAGAATTTGGCGGTGGATTAAGGCGTGATGGAACGTTTATAGAATTTAGCAAAAACTTGGTTGATGAATTAAATGCTGAACATGCGCGTGGAGCATTGGAGTCCACAGAGTTCACAAGGGGCACATCCTCCATTCATTTTTATGACAGTGTTGTAGTTTTCCAAAAAGGAATGGCCTGCAGAAAACATGCCCCCATCATTGGATTGGTAGAGTGAGGAAATTCTCATTTAATTTACATTTTCTATCTGAGTCAATTTAATACATGGAATTTTTCAATCCAAAATCAATGCTTGAGGCAGCCAGCTTTAAGCCTTATCCTTTTCGGGAAAATAGTGCCTGGTATGGTCATTTGTCATTTGCCTCTTGGCTTGTTAAAACAAAAAACCCTAAAATTTTTGTTGAGCTTGGAACCCATTGGGGGCATTCTTACTTCTCATTTTGTCAGGCGGTTAAGGAGGGTCATCTTCAGACTCGTTGTTGTGCTGTTGATACTTGGAAGGGCGATGACCATACAAATGGCTATGGTGAGGATGTATTTACACATGTGAATACACATAATCAACTGTATTACTCTGAATTTTCAAGCTTGCTACGAATGAAATTCGATGATGCTTTGGGTGAATTTGAGGACGGTTCAATTGATCTGTTGCATATAGATGGATTTCACACATATGAGGCGGTTAAGCATGATTTTGAGACGTGGCTACCGAAGCTATCCCCAGAGGCTATTGTACTTTTCCATGATACTCAGGTCCAAAAAGAAGATTTTGGTGTCTATAAACTCTGGGAGGAATTAAGACAACGGTTCCCCGGCACTATTGAATTCTTACATGGTTTTGGTTTGGGGGTTATTCAGGTTAGCAAGGGAGTCGGACAAAAGTCTTGTAATTTAATTTTAAACAAGCTTGATGAAGAGCTATTCATAAAATACTTTAGTGAGCTTGGGAGCCGAGAGGTAGAGCAATTTGAGCTGAGATGCTTACGTGAGCAGGTTGTAGAGTTAGCGGGATTACGTGAGCAGGTTGTAGAGTTAGCGGGATTACGTGAGCAGGTTGTAGAGTTAGCGGGATTACGTGAGCAGGTTGTAGAGTTAGCGGGATTACGTGAGCAGGTAGAGGCACTTCAAAAACAATCCGAAGAAATTTTTAACTCGTCAAGTTGGAAAATTACATCCCCATTAAGGCGCTTTGGAGGGTTGATTAGAAAAATTCGCTTGGCGATGATTGCGATTTCACGCGCAATTGAAATAAGCGGGGGAATTTTTCCGGTCGTTAAAAAGGCATATAAGTTTTATAAGCTTGATGGGTGGGTGAGAATTAAAAAAGGCATTAATCTTGTTAATTCCCGAGGAATGCATGGGGATGCTCAGAATTTACATGGGCAGGATAATAGCTATTTGGAATGGTGCAGGCAGTTCAGCTCTTTAACAGAAGTAAAAATAAATAAGATGCGTGATGCAGTCGTGGCGTTTCATGCAAGGCCCATAGTGTCCATATTAATGCCCGTATACAACTCTCCTCCAGAGTTTCTTGATGAGGCCATCCTTTCAGTGAGGAATCAAATATACCCATATTGGGAGCTGTGTATAGCCGATGATGCATCTAGCGATGAAAGGGTCAAAGAGATTCTTCATAAGCACAGTTTAGAAGATCCTCGAATAAAAGTAATTTATCGATTAATAAATGGACATATATCTGAGGCGTCAAATTCTGCCCTTAGTCTTGCGACTGGAGATTATGTTGCCTTGCTTGATCATGATGATTTAATTTCTGAGGATGCATTATTTTGGGTTGCAAAGGCGGCGATCGAAAATCCTAACGCGGGAATAATCTATTCAGATGAAGATAAGGTTGATAGTGCCGGTCAAAGATATGCGCCTTACTTCAAGTGTGAATTGAACCAAGAGCTTTTTCTAGCGCAAAATATGATTTCTCATTTTGGGGTTTATCGACATAGCTTGGTAATGCAGGTTGGGGGTTTTCGTCAGGGTTTTGAAGGCGCCCAGGACTATGACCTTGCGTTGAGAGTTTTAGAGTTAGTGGGCCCAAATAATGTAATTCACATTCCACGAGTTTTATATCATTGGCGAGCAATTCAGGGCAGCACTGCACTTTCAGCTGGGGAAAAAAATTATGCGTCAAGAGCTGGAAGGAGGGCTGTAGAGGAGTATCTTATGAGGATCGGTCAGCCTGCGACGGTTGGGGATGCCCCGGATGCCATTGGAATGAATAGGGTTCGCTATCAGTTGCCGGTTGAATTGCCGCTGGTGAGCATTATCATTCCTACTCGCGATCATGTTGGAATATTAAAGGTGTGTATTGATTCTATATTTAATAAAACAAGCTATCCAAACTTTCAAATTGTTATAGTCGACAATGGAAGTGTTGAAGATATTACGCTGGAATATTTTTCCTCCTTATCGACGGAAAAGGTTTTGGTCATCAGAAGTGATTCAGAGTTTAATTATTCGAATTTGAACAATATTGGCGTTTCTATTTCTCATGGAGAGATACTCTGTTTTATGAATAATGATATTGAAATAATTACACCAGATTGGCTGGAGGAGATGGTTTCTTTTGCTCTTGTGGATGGAATAGGATGCGTTGGAGCAAAGTTGCTTTATCCCGATGGTCGCTTACAGCATGGAGGGGTAATCACAGGCTTAGGAGGTGTAGCGGGGCACTCTCATAAATATTTTCCTGAGCATGCTCCAGGTTACTTCTACAGGGCAAATCTTCATCAAAATTTCAGCGCAGTAACTGCCGCATGCTTAGTGGTGCGACGTGAAGTATATGAAAGGGTTAATGGTTTTAATGAAGAGCTGGCGGTTGCATTTAATGATGTAGATTTTTGCTTAAAAATACAGCGCGACGGCTACAGGAATGTATGGACTCCATATGCAATTATGAGACATCATGAATCATTATCACGAGGAGCTGAAGATACCCTACAAAAGCAAGTCCGGTTTTCAAAAGAGATAACTACGATCAGAAAGATTTGGGGAAGAGACTTGCTTGTAGATCGATGCTATAGTCCAAATTTGACATTAGACAAAGAGGATTTCAGCATCGCTTGGCCTCCAAGAGTTTACGATCTCTGAAATTGTTGAATTCATTAAATGGTGACTAAGTGGATATAGATAAATTTGATGAGCAAAAATATTTAAAGGTAAACCCCGATGTAGATTTAGCAGTAAGGCAGGGCCTTTTTAAATCAGGATGGCATCACTATGAAAAGCATGGAAGAAAAGAGGGGCGATCACTAACCTCAATTCAAGATCTTAGGCGGGAGAAAGTGCTTTCTCATATAGATAAAGCTGGATTAGGCCTAGAGATTGGGCCTAGTCACAATCCTATAGCGCCAAAAGCTGATGGCTTTAATGTTCAAATACTTGACCATTTGGATCAGACTGGGTTAAAAGAAAAATATCTTCTTCATAATGTCAATACGGAAAAAATTGAAGAGGTTGATTACGTCTGGAGTGGGGAGCCGCTGGAGGAGTTAATCGGAAAAAATGGGGGTTTTGATTGGATTATTGCTAGCCATGTTATTGAGCATATTCCTGACTTAATTAGATTTTTTCAGCAGTGTGAAAAAATATTAAAACCAGATGGAAAGCTGTCTTTAGTTATTCCGGATAAACGATACTGCTTTGATTGCTTTCAGGCGCCTACCATGACGGGGGAGTTTTTGGATGCTTATATTCAGAAGAGAATACGTCCAAGCCCAGGAAAGATTTTTGATCACTTTTCCAACGCTGCCTCCTGCTCCAATATGATTGCTTGGAATAATGCAACCGTTGGCAAATACGATTTATTGCACACGCTTGACCAATCAAAGGAATTATTTGAGAGATCTATTAATTCAAATGAGTATATTGATGTGCATTTATGGAGATTTGTGCCAGAATCTTTTAGGCTAGTAATTGAAGATCTTAATGCGCTTAAGCTTATGAATTTGATTATTTCTCATGAGTATGAGACAGAGGGTTGCGAATTTTATTGCACTTTAACTCGGAATAAGGCTCTTGGCGAAAATCAGCATAAGACAGGTAGAAAAGAAATGCTATCGATTATTTCGAGATTGCGTAAATGAATCGTTTTGGTCTGCTTAAGATAATACTTCTATCGACAGTATTAAGTTTAACACTTATAGTTGTTGATATTTTTACTGATAATAGAAACTTTCTTAGTCTTGATATTGAATCTTCAAGCAAAGGCAATTTACAAGTATTTTTTGATGTTGGTAATAGCTACAATGAAATCGACTCGATAATCATACCAATATTAAAAAATGGAACTTATAAAATACCCATTCCCAGGGAAGGAATTAAGGCATTAAGAATTGACCCTTTGGATAAGGATGGCATAATAAAATTCAGATCAATAGTCATAAATGATAAAAAAAATAACGAGCTTGAAAAAATAGATATTAATAATCTTAAACCTCTTAAGGATATTGAGAGTATTTATGAAGAGAATGGTGAAATAGTAGTTAATATAAAAAATGGAGCCCATGACCCAATATTAGAATTAATATCATATGATTTAAAAAAAATAAATACATTAGATTTATTTATTGAAAATATTAGAATTTTTTGCAAAATTTTATTAAAAATATTTATATCAATAATTTTAATAAAAATATTCACTATTTACTATAAAAAAGTAGGGTTTAGTATTAATTATTTTAAATACAAACCTTACCCCACGATTTTTATTGGTACTTTAATTTTTACGCTTATTAGTATTTATCCAGTTTTATTTTTTGGTAAAAGTTTCATCAGCCTAGCTGGATTAGCTTTATATTCAGGCCCTCCTTTTATTCCTAATTATTCTATCAATATACCCATGGAAATATTTAGGGGCTCTGATATAGGAGCTAGCGCATGGGCCATTGCTCCCAGTTCATTTATTGAATCAACCTCAGTTTTTCAGTATCTCGAGCTCCCATTTTTCAATAGATTTGTGGGCGGGGGAATTCCCTTATTTGGTCAGGGTCAATCAATGATTGGCGATCCATTGCACTGGGTAACGTTGATTTTTAATGGAAATTCAATTGGGTGGGATCTTAAATATATAGCTTCCAGATATTTTTTTTCATGTGGATTTGCACTTCTTGCATATATATTGACAGGAAATTTAGTCTCTGGAATATTAATCGGACTAACGTGTAACTTTATTGGTTTTTACGCGTATAGGTTTAATCATCCAGCTTATTTTGTTCTTACTTATTGCCCATGGATTATTCTTCAATGGATTTATTTGGCAAAATCATTTATAGGGGGTAAGTCTTTCTACGCTATTTATATAAAATCCACATTTTTAATTTTTATAATATGGATGGGATTGAATTCAGGCGCCCCTAAGGAGGGGGTAGTAGTAGTTTCATTATCCATATTATTTGGATATTTAATTTTTATTAGTGATATTAAAAATTATATTGGATATAAAATGGCTATTATTATTGCAAGCGGTATAATTATAAGTGCAATTTTAATGACATCACCATATTGGATGATATTTTTAGATGCGTTAAGTAAGTCATTTACCAACTATGATGTACCCGGTTCTTCCCCGTATCCTTTTTATGCGATTATAGGATTTTTTGAAAGCTTTGTAGATCAGTACGTGACTGGAAAATTAAACGCACCATCAGTAAATTTGATGGTGCTTTTTTTTATGACTTCAAATGCCTTTGTTCTTATTGCTAATTTTAAACATAAGCAAATGGGAAGATATTTTCTAGAATACATAGCATGGGGATTATTTTTAGTTTCATTGGTAGTTGCCTATGGATTAGTTCCTGTATATTTAATTAATCTTCTCCCAATGATTAATAGAATTGGTCATATTGGAAATACATTTTCCATACCAATGATTATTTTTTCAATAATAATTTCTAGCTACGGCATAAGAGACTATATTTTAGCTTCTAAGAAATATAAAAAGCTAATATTATACATTTTTATTATAACTTGCTTAATATTTGGCGTTCTATATAATAATTTATCTAAGTCATGGAATTCAATTTTATTATTTTATACATTTATAACATTATCTTCTATTATTATATATTTATCAATTGAATTAAAAAACAACATAAATATTTTATTTTTATTGATTTTTCTCATATTCATAACGCATTTTCATCATGGAATGAGTATTAATATAAACAATAAAGTAGATGAATATGTAATTAATCCAGATAATAGACCTGATTTTAGTCAAAAATCAGATGCAATTGAATTTGTTAAAAATCGTATTATAGATAAAAACTCTCCAAGTCGTGTGATTGGCGAAAATACAGTATTTTTCCCTGGTTATAGTCAAAGAACTGGGCTGGAAACGATCATTCCAGTGGATGCATTACGTAATAAATATTTTGAAGAATTATTAAATATATTAAAGTATCCTGATGTCGGGTGGGGTTGGCTGAGGCTTATTAAATATAACGAGTTTTCAACCCTTAAGCCCGCACTAGATATTCTTGGAATTGGATATGTACTAGCTATGCCTGGAACTAATATTGATGGGGATTTAACTAAAATATACTCTGGGGATTTGGATGTTTGGGAAAATAAATCTGTATGGCCCCGCGCTTTTTTTGTAAGTCAAATGAAGTGCATTAATCAACCAAAAGAAATATTGGATTTATATCTAAGCAATCAGGGGCAGCCTTTTGCCGCATTAGAATCCAAAGATTGTGAGAGGGCTGAAACTCTTGGTGCCATAGCTCCCGCAGTCAAATTTAGCCCTGCATTTGGTTATAAGCTTACAAATAATTCCACTTCATTTATAGTCAACGCCCCTGAACCCGGAATTGTTGTTCTAAGTGAGTCTTACTATCCAGGTGATTTCATTGCAAAAATTAACGGTAAAGCTATAGATTATTTCAGGGTCAATCAGGCATTTAAGGGTGTCATAATTGATAAGCCTGGACTTAATGAAATAACATTTACATATCGTCCTAAATTTTTAAATTTCTCCCTTTGGACGCTCCTATTGGGATTTATAATTCTTTGGCTAGTTGTGTATATTAGGCTAAATTTAAAAATAACTAAATAAATATGAAAAATACCATTGGAAAGTGTCCTGTTTGTAGTTCAAGACATCTGCATTATGCCTTTACCCTGGAAGATCATAGGGTGGTTGGGTGTGATGATTGCGATTTAATGTTGATCAATCCCCAGCCTACAGATGAGGATCTTTCTAGAATTTATGGAAGTGACTATTTTGTTTTTTCCAACGATATTGAGGGTCAGATTCATGTAAATGAATTGAAGGGCTCTACTGCCAAGAGATACTTGGATCAATTGCTTAATGGGGATAAGGATCTCAAGGGTAAAACCCTTTTGGAGATTGGGTGCGGTTCAGGGGATTTTTTGGTTGCAGCCGCCTCTAAAGGCCTCAAAGTGGTCGGTGTTGAATATTCCCCTCATGCATGTCAGGCAACTCAAAGAAAGCTAGCTCAAGATGGGTATCAATTTGAGATTATTCAAGGGGATATATCCAAGGTTGATAATAGCCTTCATTTTGATAAATATGACTATCTTGTGTTTTGTGATGTCATTGAGCATGTTCGCGATCCTCGGTATTTTGTAAAAATCGTTAATAAGCTATTAAAGCCAGGAGGTAAATTTTTCTGCGCTGTGCCAAGCTTAGATTCATGGTCTGCCAAACTGTTGAAAACTAATTGGATGGAGTTTAAGTTGGAGCACCTTTTTTATTTTAATAAAAAGAATTTAAAGTCTCTTTTCTTTCAAGAGGGGTTCTCTGACTTTGATCTAGCTCCGTCTAAAAAAACCCTATCAATTGATTACATTGCTGGACATTTTGATAAGCATCCGGTTCCATTGTGGTCTAGTGTAGTGAATATCATTAGAAAATTTTTGCCCCATGCGGCCCTCCGAAAAAAATTCCCAATAATAGCTAGTGGAATAGTTTTGATTGGAAAAAAGAAAGAACATTCCGGTAGATTAGCTCTATCAGTGGTGATGCCAGCGTTTAATGAGGAGGCTACGATCCAATCTGGAATTGAGAGAGTTTTAAATAAAAATCTAGTGGGGATGGATATTGAGCTTATTATTGTAGAGAGCAATTCATCAGATACGACGAGAAGTATTGTTATGGGCTATGCGGATAACCCTAGAGTCCAGGTGATTTTAGAAAATGAGCCAAGGGGTAAGGGGCATGCAGTAAGAGCTGGGCTTGAAAAAGCAACCGGCGACTTTGTGCTAATTCAAGATGCAGACGATGAGTATGATGTGGATGACTATGATGCTCTGGTTGAAAAATTAAGAGATGGTAGCGAATCTTTTATTTTGGGCGCGAGACATGGTGGCGGTGGATGGAAGATGAGGAAGTTCTCAGACCAGCCATTTAGAGCTTTTGTTTTAAATTGTGGCCATTGGTTCTTTACCTTTTTGCTTAATATTTTGTATGGAGTCTGGCTTCGAGATCCTTTTACAATGTATAAAGTTTTTAGGCGTGACAATCTTAAGCATGTTACGTTGGAATGTAATCGATTTGATTTTGATCACGAGCTAGTTATTAAATTCATTAAAAAAGGCTTTAAGCCCATCGAGATCCCGGTTAATTATCGCTCCCGGTCATTTGCTCAAGGTAAAAAAGTCAGAATGTTTGCGGACCCCCTTACTTGGATTAAGGCTATATTTAAATATCGCTTTACTGAAACATAGATGTCATTTTTAAATATATTGGGGGGCTTTAAAAATAACTATAAATATCTGATTAAGTTTGTGATTGTGGGTGCCCTTACTTTTGGGTTGAATATTATGTTGGTATGGTTTTTTTATAGCTTTTCTTCAATACAATATCAGCGGTCCATTAGTTATGCATACGTGCTGACTACTTGTGTTCATTTTTTCTTGAATAGAATATTTACCTTTGGGCGTGGAGAGCAGTCTATAGCTCATCATGGCCTTAAATATGTGGTGATGTTGAGTGTGAACTATTCAATAACATTGGGCGTAACAACATTGATGGTTGATGTATTCCAAACCACACCGTATGTTGGTATTGTTTTTTCAACAGTGTGTGTTGCTTTTTCAAGCTTTGGGTTGATGAGGTTTTTTGTTTTTCCCCATTCAAAGGTTAATTTATGAATTATATAGTTACGGGGTGTGCCGGTTTCATCGGCAGTACCTTGGTAGATCGCTTATTGGGTTCTGGTCATACCGTAACCGGTATCGATAATTTTTCTACCGGTCAGCGTCGCTTTTTAGATAATGCTTTATCTAATCCAAATTTCACTCTCTTTCAAATCGATCTTCTTGATTTAGATGCTTTAAAAAAAGTCTTTGTTGGGGGTGAAGCAGTTTTTCATCTATCCGCCAACGCTGACGTACGTTTTGGCACAGATCATCCTCGTAAGGATTTAGAGCAAAACACCATTGCAACTTATAACGTGCTTGAAGCCATGCGCGCTAATGGTATTAAGAGAATTGCTTTTTCCTCAACGGGTTCGGTATATGGCGAATCCCCCGTCGTACCCACCCCGGAAAACGGCCCCTTTCCGATTCAAACATCTTTATATGGCGCTTCAAAAGCGGCTTGTGAGGGATTAATTTCTGCATACTGTGAAGGCTTTGGCTTTCAGTCATGGATTTTTCGTTTTGTCTCAATTTTGGGTGAGCGCTATACCCATGGTCATGTCTTTGACTTTTACCAAAAGCTTCAAGCTGATCCCACTTGCTTGCCAGTCTTGGGTAATGGTAAGCAACGTAAATCCTATCTGTATGTACAAGATTGCATTGACGCGATTTTGCTTGCCATGGATAAGGCTACAGAAAAAGTAAATATCTTTAATCTGGGTAGCGATGGGTATTGCGAGGTCAATGACTCGATCGGTTGGATCTGCCAAGAATTAGGTGTCAAACCCACCTTGGAATATTCCGGTGGTGATCGTGGCTGGATTGGTGATAATCCTTTTATTTTTTTAGATACCCAAAAAATTCAATCTCTTGGCTGGAAACCCAAAGTGAGCATTAATGAAGGCGTGATTAAAACCGTGCAATATTTACGTGCGAATGAATGGGTATTTGAGGCGCGCTAATGAGCCATTCTTGGGTAGTCATTACGGGGGCATCACGTGGCCTTGGGGCACATTTAGTTCTCTCCTTTTGGAATGCCGGCTGGAATGTGGCTTTGGTAGCGCGAGACCGACAGGCTCTATCGCAAGTAGTTGAGGGCCTACCTAAACGGCCCAATCAAACCGCCATAACATTTCCCTTTGATCTAGGCCGTCCTGAAGAAGTAACAACATTAGTTAAAAAAATTACCAATCAATTACCCCGCTTAGATGTGCTGATTAACAATGCCGCTATTCATGGTCCGATTGGCCCTCTCGTAGAGAATGATTTAGCGCTTTGGAATGAAGCTATTCAAGTGAACCTCTTAGCCCCCGTTGCCTTATGTCATGGACTACTTCCTTTATTGAGCTCTTCTGGCGGTGGTTTGATTATCAATTTATCGGGTGGCGGTGCTACGGGGCCTCGGGCTAACTTTAGTGCTTATGCCAGCGCCAAAGCCGCTCTGGTGCGTTTTTCAGAAACACTAGCGCAAGAAGTGCAAGATCAAAAAATACGTGTAAATTGCATTGCCCCAGGTGCTATGAAAACTGCTTTATTAGAGCAAGTCGTCACTTCTGGAATGATTTCATCCGGCAAGCGCGAGTTTGAGATCGCCGAAAAAGTGTTTGCTCAAGGCGGTGCCTCGATGGATAAGGTGGCAGACCTAGCCCTTTTTTTAGCGGGCAAAGAAAGCTTAGGCATTACCGGAAAACTCATTAGTGCAGTCTGGGATCGTTGGTCAGAGTGGCCAAAACATATTGAGCAATTACAAGCAAGTGATGCTTATACATTGCGACGCATCGCTGGGCGTGAACGGGGCATGGATTGGGGTGATGTATGAGTACGATTATGAATACGATTGACGGCGAAACGAAAAGTGCGCCATCCAAAGTCTTGGGGGTGGGCATTATTGGATGTGGTCTGATTGGTCAAAAACGAGCGGGAGCTTTAG
>TBL_comb47_HYPODRAFT_10004436_pt1 | contig 16116 bp, 13 predicted proteins | sample TroBogypolimnion_40_FD_10682 | JGI IMG/M metagenome (IMG submission 10682)
AGTGTAGGTGAGACATGCTAAAATTAATAATTGAAAAAGAAATAAGAGATATTATAAAATCGTCCAAGTTTGTTTACATGTTTGCAATCTGTGCGGTTTTAATTATCCTTACGTTTTATGTAGGCGGCAAGAATTATCGTATTAACCGTTCTCAGTACGAAGCTGCCGTTGAAGAAAATAAAAGAACAATAGAAAGCCAGGTTGCGCAAAGCAGCATTGCCCCTAATATCTTTCTTCCGCCTCAGCCTGTAATGTCTTTGGTATCAGGAATCTCAAATGATATTGGAAGGGATATCCAAATTGCCACAATAGGCGATTTATCTGCAACAGAAAGTAAATATAATGAAGACCCGATTTATGCTGTCTTCAGGTTTCTTGATCTGGACTTCCTATTTCAGATGATACTTGCATTATTTGCAATCTTGTGTACTTATAATGCAATAAATGGGGAAAAAGAAGGAGGGACACTTGCACTTACCTTCTCAAACTCAGTGCCGCGGCATAAATACATTTTAGGTAAAATTATAGGATCATTTTGTTCCGTAACAGTAGCACTGCTAATTCCTATTTTAATCGGCTGCCTGCTTCTTCCTATTCTTGGTGTCCCCATGGCAGGCGGTGACTGGCTGAAGCTATTCATGATTCTCTTTACTGGATTTTTATATTTCAGCGTATTTTTAATTTTATCAATATTTATGTCGGTAATTACAAGACAATCTTCAGCTTCATTGCTTTTTATGCTTGTAATATGGATTAGTACTGTTATAGTGATACCACGTGTTTCAGTTATGATAGCCGGCAGGGCGGTTAATGTTCCTACGGTTGATGAAATTAATGAGAAAAAAATAAAATTCAGCTTACAGCAATCGCAGGAGTTAATAAAAAAATTCAGAGAACTTCAGGGAATGCAAGGGCAGCAAGGTGTTAATATTCAGGATAGGTATAAAGAAATAATGGATGAATATACCAAAGGTACTACAGAGTATTTTACGAAGATAAGCCGTGAAAGGCAAAATGCATAGGATTTTCAGGAAAACATTGCTTTGAATATTGCGCGGATATCTCCCTCTTCCTGCTTCTCGTTAGCAGCTTCCAATATTGCAGGTACTTCTCTTGACCTTAGCAGGGATTATATGGAACAGGCGTATAATTATCAAAATGTAATAAAGAAAATAATTGAAGAAAAAACTAAATCATCCAATACATTATTAATGGCATTATCAGGCCAGGCAGGTACTATCAGTGCAAAGGATATTCCCGAATTCGTTTACGAGGCTCCATCTTTCTTAAAATATCTGCCCAGGGTAATTCTCGATTTATCTATTCTGATAATTTTGAACCTGATATTTTTTGCCGGTTCGTTTTTTGCATTTTTAAAATTTGACTTAAGATAGTTAATAAAATTTTATTTTGGAGGAAAAATGTTTTGGACTTTAGTTCAAAAAGAACTTAAAACAATTATTCAAAGTCCTAAATTTATTTTATCGTTCGTTACGTTTACAGTTTTAATACTGTTAAGTTTTTATTTCGGCGTTACGGAATATAGGGCTTATGAAAAAGATTATAATACTGCAGTTAATTTAATGGATGCAAGAAACAGGGATAATGATTCGTGGGTAAAAGTAATTTATATGGCTTACAGGGCTCCAAACCCTATGCAGATTTTTGCCTCGGGGGTAAATAATGATATAGGCCGTTTCTCTCCCGTAAATCAATATAATGCTATTAAACTTCAGCATAGTGTTTTTACAGACAGCCCTATTTTTGCTGTATTCAGATATATTGATTTTACTTTTATTGTTACGGTAATCCTTTCACTGTTTGCCATCCTGTTTACTTTTGATTCCATCAACGGAGAAAAAGAGCAGGGGACCCTTAAACTAATATTCTCAAATTCAATTCCACGCAGCCAATATATTAGGGCTAAATTTACAGGTATATTTTTGGGTATGGTTGTGCCAATGTTAATCCCTATATTGCTTGGCTTGCTGATGCTTGTTTTGTTTAATATCCCCTTTACATTCGTTGATTGGATGAAAATACTTCTTATGCTTGGTGTCTCAGTTTTATACTTTACTTTCTTCGTTGCTCTTGGAATTCTTATCTCCGCAATGACAAAAAGCTCTTCATCTTCTTTCCTGATCTCATTAGTTTTTTGGATTTCAATAGTATTTATTATACCCCGTGTCGGTATAATGACCGCAGGACAGTTTGTTAAAGCCCCGTCAAATGCCGAAATTGAAAGCCAGAAAACTGCAATGCAGATGCAGAGTTATAAATCATTAACCGATTCAATCCAGATAGCTTATCAAAAGTTTAATGCCCAAACACAGGGTATGACAGATGATCAGAAGAAAATTAAGCAGGCAGATATACAAAAAGAAATAAATCAAATTCAGCAGAACTGGGCAAATAACATAAGCGCTCAGGCTGAAAGGCTATATGAAACAGCTCAGAATAAAAAAGACCAGGTTTCAACACTTGGGCTTACTTTATCAAGAATATCTCCGGCATCGGCATATCAGCTTGCATCAATGACTATATCAGGCGATGATGTTGATTTAAAGAAACGCACCGAAAGCCAGATGAAAGCCTACAAACAAAAGTTCACCGAGTTTATTCAGAAAAAGATGGCAGAAAGCGGCGGTAATATGGCTTACTATCAAAGCCTTATGGCAGGTGATACCAGAAAAAGTACTATCGATTTTGCAGAGCTGCCACGCTTTGCCTCTATTGCGCCTTCATTCGGAGAAGTTTTTATAGGTTCAATTTTTGACATAGCTATTCTTATAATTTTAACTTTAGGAATTTTTGCAGGGGCTTATTTCTCGTTCCTCAAATATGATTTAAGATAATAATTTTTAATATTGTTATTCATAAGCCGCTGCAATAATAATGCAGCGGCTTTTTTATTTTGTAATTCCAACCCTTCGGGTTTTGTAAGTTCTAAATTAGATTTGAGTGGGTTATCTAAAATTATTCCAAAGTAACCTCCGGAGGAGGTGTAACTATTGTAACCGATACATAAAAACATATAAGAACCCGGAACGGGTGACACTTTTTTCGGCATCAGTAAGGATAAAAAAGAGTACTCATAGGATGAAACTATCATAAAAAATTATATCTTATATACATAATATTATAGCTCTTATGGCAAAATCATTAAAAAAAATAATTCTGCTTCTTGAAACCTCCCGCGAATTCGGCAGGGAACTTCTTAATGGTATAGCCCGCTATTCAAAAGTGCATGGGCCCTGGTCTTTCTATCTGGAACCGCGCGGATTAAAATCATCTATTCCCCGTATTAAAAACTGGAATGCAGACGGCATCATAATGCGTAATTCTGTTATATCTGCCGATCTTATTAATTTAAAACTGCCCACTATATTAGTATTGCATGAATCGCGCAGGCTTAAGCACCTGCCTGTGGTAATAACAGACAGCCATGTTATCGCACAGCTTGCTTCAGAGCATCTTCTTAACCGCGGATTGAAAAATTTTGCCTATTGCGGCTATGATGATTATGAGTGGTCAAATGAAAGGAAACAATTTTTCCATGAGATTATAAATGAATCGGGTTATTCGGTAAATGATTATAAAAAAGGGAAGACAAATATTTCATGGGATAAAGAACAGGTCCTTCTTAAGAATTGGCTTTTAAAACTTCCCAGGCCCATTGGTATTCTTGCATGTAATGATGACAGGGGACAGCAGATACTTGAAGCTTGTAAAGCTGCACGGCTGAATGTTCCTGAAGAAGTTGCAGTAATAGGAGTTGATAATGATCCTATCATTTGCGGCTTTTGCGATCCCCCGTTAACCAGTATTGCTTTAAATAATGAGTATGCCGGTTATGTTATAGCTGAGCTGTTGGATAAATTAATGTCAGGCGAACAAATGAAAGGGCAGGAAATTAAAGTTACTGCCACACACGTTGTGAAAAGGCAATCTACAGATACATTATTTGTAGAGGATGAGGCAGTTGCAGAGGCAGTAAGGTATATCCGTGAGAACGCCAGAAATAAAATACGTGTAAATGAAGTTGTAAGTAAAACCTGTTTAAGCAGAAGAAGCCTTGAATCGCGTTTTAGAAAGTTTATTCACCGCTCCATACAGGAAGAAATAAGAAGAGTAAGAACAGATTTAATTACTCAGATGTTAATAGAGACAAATCTTTCAATATCCGAAATTACAGCAATGTTCAATTTTACCGGGGTTGAACATATTTCACGGTATTTCAAAAAAGAGAAGGGAATGGGGTTAAGAGAATTCAGAAAGTTATGCCGTAAGTGCTGATTTGTTTTTATCTCTCCAATGATTTTAATTCATAGAATTAAGTCTATTGCGCAAAATGGTTATTAATAGGCGTAAAAAGGCTTTTTTTCAAAGACATCCTTCTCTTATAATTGTTTTATCAAAACAGCGGATATTGCTGAATGAACAAAATATTTACATTCTTATTCTCTTTCCTAAAGAAACCGGTTATTTCAAAACACTCCAATCAATTTATTTTTTGTCCCGTTAAAGTTAATTCAAAACAATATATAAATAAAAAAAATATCAATTATTAAAACCTTAAAAGGAGAGTTATGGTAAGTAACTTAAGTTCCCATTTAACGTTTCTTTTTGCCGGGTCAAGTTTAATATCACTTGGCTGGATCGACTCGTTAATAATAGTTATCTATTTCTGCTTTGTTTTGGGAATCGGTTATTATTTAATGCGCTTCACAAAAACGGGCGAAGATTTTTTTATGGCAGGCAGGAGTATGACTGCCTGGATTGCCGGGCTTTCATTCGTTGCGGCAAATCTTGGTTCACTGGAATTAATGGGATGGGCAGCTTCTGCATATAAATACGGTATACTTGCTACACACTGGTATTGGATTGGAGCTATTCCTGCTATGCTCTTTTTAGGGATAGTTATGATGCCCTTCTATTATATCTCTAAAACACATTCTGTTCCCGGTTACCTTAAACTAAGGTTCGGCGAGGGTGCAAGCATGCTCTCCGCTGTATCTTTCGGTTTCATGACTGTTTTTATGAGCGGTATTAATATGTTTTCGATGGCGCTTGTTATGAAAGTTGTTTTAGGGTGGGATATTAATTTCAGTATCTGGGTATCGGCCCTTACTGTTATGGTTTATGTGGTTTTAGGCGGGCTTCTTGCAGCAATATTTAATGAAGTTTTGCAGTTCATGTTAATTTGGCTTGGTGCTCTCGTTATTCCTATCGTAGGTCTTATTGAAGCAGGCGGCTGGAATGGCATGGTTGCAAGAATTCAGCATAACATAGCCGGAGGAGATTATACTCATCTTTGGAGAACAATGGGTTCAGCTCAGGATAATCCCATGGGAATCCACTGGACTGGGATTGTTTTCGGATTGGGGTTAATTATTTCATTTGCTTACTGGACAACTGATTTTCTCGTTGTTCAGAGGGTACTTGCAGCAAGGAATTTACGCGCAGCTAAAATGGCTCCAATAATCGGTGCAGGTTTTAAAATGATGGTTCCGTTTATTGTTATTCTTCCTGGTTTATTAGGATTGGCAATCATTCCAGGATTAGTCGGTGAAGATGTAGCTAAAGTAACCGGCCAGCATAGTTTTAACGAAGTCCTTCCTTTAATGCTTGCACGGTATGCAGGCCCCGGCCTTTTAGGGCTTGGTGTTACTGCCCTTATCGCGGGATTTATGTCGGGTATGGCAGGTAATGTAAGTGCTTTTGCCACTGTATGGACCTATGATATTTATAAACCCGTTCATAAGAAATTATCGGGTTCTGAAGGAACTGATGCTCATTTTGTAAAAATTGGAAGATGGTGTACAATCATCGGAGTATTTGTAAGTATCGGCACTGCCTATCTTGTACAACACTTTGACACTATTATGGATTATGTTCAGGCGCTCTTCAGTTTCTTTGTTGCCCCATTATTCGGAACTGTTATACTCGGTATGCTCTGGAAGCGGTGTACAAAAGCTGGAGGTTTCTGGGGATTGTTTGCAGGTATCGGTTCATCAATTGCTATGTGGGCATGGGTCAAGATTGATCCTTCTGCTTTAAGAATTATTGCGCTATCTGAACATGCTAAGGATATGGCTGAAAATATGTACAGAGCTCTTTGGTCATGGATGATTTGCGTTCTTGTTACGGTTATAATAAGCTATATGACAAAACCGAAACCTGATTCTGAATTAGTAGGACTTGTAAGAGGATGCACTGAAATTCCGTCTGAAGGCGATTTGCCCTTCTTTAAGAGGCCTATCGTTTGGGCTGCTATTCTTTTTGTTGTATTCCTTTCATTAAATATAATTTTCTGGTAGGAGGATAAAATGGTCGGAAATAAAGGAATTTCAATTTGGTTTTTTATCGGTACGCTGCTTTTAATTTACGGTTTAATAATTACCGCAGCTAACATATATGAATATTTTTCCCATTCGATGGAAAGAGTTATAGTTCTTAAAGAACTTAACTTCGGTATCTGGTGGGGAATTTTATTAATTATTATCGGCTTGATTTATTTTATTTCTTTCAGGCCGTGGAAGAAAAAATAATGTTAAGGTGCCTGTTTAAATTACAGGCGCCTTTTTCATTTATAAATTTATGTTTAACAAAAAAATGGAGTTATAATATGAAAAAGTTTTTGGCTTTAAGCTCCTGCATTATTATTCTATTAACAATTGTTTCATGTAAGAAGGAAACTCCCATGATAGATAAAACGTCATTCGGCAAAATATCAACCGGACAGGAAACCGAGTTGTATACACTCACCAATAAAACAGGATGCCAGGCAAAGATTACAAATTATGGGGCAGTAGTTGTATCATTAACAATGCCGGATAAAACCGGAAAACTTGAAGATGTTGTTCTGGGCTATGATGATGCAGCAAGTTATGAAAAAGGCACATCATATTTCGGTGCAATTGTAGGACGTTACGGCAACAGAATAGGTAAAGGTAAGTTTACACTTGACGGCAAAGAATATCAGCTTGCACTTAATAATGGCGCTAATACTCTCCACGGCGGGAATGTCGGATTCAATAAAGTTATTTGGGAAGTTGAGCCCGTTGTAAAAGATGAAGGCCCTTCTCTAAAATTAACCTATGTAAGCAAAGATGGTGAGGAAGGTTATCCCGGTACATTAAAACTTGTTGTTGTTTATACATTAACAGATGCAAATGAACTAAAAATAGAATACACTGCTACAACCGATAAAACCACTATACTTAACCCTACCCATCACTCATACTTTAACCTTACAGGTAACCCTGTTAATACAATCCTCGATGAAGAATTAATGATTGATGCCAATGCATTTACTCCTATTGATGCGGGTTTAATACCAACAGGGAAATTGGAAAGTGTAGATAAGACCCCAATGGATTTCAGGGCTCCGGTTAAAATCGGTGCAAGAATTGAAGATAAATATGAACAATTGATTTTTGGAAAAGGCTATGATCATAACTGGGTATTAAATAATTATGATAAAAACGTAAGACAGGTTGCCGCCGTATATGATAAAGCGAGCGGACGTACAATGGCAGTTTTAACAGATCAGCCCGGCATTCAATTCTATTCCGGCAACTTCCTTGATGGAACAGCAAAAGGCAAAAATGGTGTTATGTACCAGTTCCGCACAGGCTTATGCCTTGAAACTCAGCATTTCCCTGATTCACCAAATAAACCCGATTTCCCGAGTGTGAAGTTGAACCCGGGTGAAACATATCATCAGACAACCATTTATAAATTTTCGGTAAGTAAAGAGTAATAATAAATGTTCATTTTGAAATACAGAGGTACAGATGAATAAATTTGTAATCGGATTAGACTTCGGAACAAATTCATGCAGATCTTTAATTGTTGATATTACCAACGGTAAAGAAATAACAGATCACGTGTTTTCTTATCCATCCGGTTTTGAAGGAGTAATTGTAGATTCTTCAAACCCAAATTTAGCACGCCAGAACCCGGCAGATTATGTTTTGGGTATTGAAGTTACAATTAAAGAAGCTATTGCCAAAGCAAAGAAAATAGATCCCGGATTTATTGCAGAAAATATAATTGGTATTGGTGTTGATACAACCGGAAGCAGCCCGCTTCCGGTTGATAAAGAAGGAACTCCTTTATGTTTTCTGGAGAAGTTTAAAGACAATCCTAATGCAATGGTCTGGTTATGGAAAGACCATACAAGCTTTGCCGAAGCAGCACAGATAACGGAAACAGCAGCAAAGATGCGCCCTCAGTATTTGTCCAAAATTGGAGGTGTCTATTCTTCCGAATGGTTCTGGAGTAAAGTTCTTCATTGCAAAAATATAGATAAAGAAGTTTTTGATTCAGCTTACAGCTTTGTTGAGATTTGTGATTGGATTCCCGCAGTTCTTGCAGGTGCCAGAGGTGTAGAGAATATAAAACGGAGCATTTGCGCCGCAGGGCACAAGGCTATGTTCAATACTTCATGGAAAGGGCTCCCGGATGAAGAGTTCCTTGAAACATTATCCAAAGGCCTTGGGCAGTTAAGAAAAAGATTATATGATAAAGCATTTACTGCCGAAAATTTTGCAGGTTTCCTTTCTGCTTCATGGGCAGAAAAACTTGGACTTTCGGAAAAAACTGCTGTAGCAATAGGCGCATTCGATGCTCACATGGGTGCTGTTGGAGCAGGAATAAAAACAGGAGTTCTTGTTAAAATAATCGGTACCAGCACCTGTGACATTATGGTTGCTCCTGATGATAAACCTGTAAAAGATATTCCCGGCGTATGCGGAATTGTAAACGGCTCTGTTATGAACGGCTTTTATGGAATTGAAGCAGGGCAGTCCGCAGTAGGCGATATATTCCTTTGGTTCGTTAATAACCTTGTACCTGAAAAATATGGAGCTACACAAGCAGACAAATTCAAAAATCTTGAAATTGCTGCAAGTGAATTAAAACCGGGTGAATCGGGACTTCTTTCATTAGATTGGAATAACGGCAACAGGACTATCCTTGTTGATGTGCGCCTTTCAGGATTAATTTTAGGACAGACGCTTCACACGCAGCCTCATGAAATTTACCGTGCTTTAATTGAAGCAACTGCCTTCGGGGCGCTTGCAATCATTGACCGCATTGAAGAATATGGAGTTAAAATTAAGGAAGTTGTGAATTGCGGCGGACTTGCAATTAAGAATCCTCTCATGATGCAAATCTATGCAGATATTATAGGCCGCCCGATGAAAATTTCTGCAAGCGAACAGACACCTGCATTGGGAGCCGGAATATTCGCAGCCGTTGCCGCAGGTTCAAAACATGGCGGTTATGATTCCGTGCTTGAAGCTCAGGTAAAAATGACAGGCATAAGTAAAACATATACTCCTAATAATGCAAATCATGAAGTATATAAGAAAATCTATAAACTCTATCATACATTATATGATGCATTCGGCACTCCGCAATGGAGCGGGAAAATGTACAATGTAATGAAAGATTTATTGGAGATAAGAGATTCTGCCAGGAGAAGTAAATAATGCTAAGTGAATTAAAAAAAGAAGTGTGGCAGGCTAATCTGGATCTTGTTAAAACAGGTCTGGTTATCCAGACCTTTGGGAATGTAAGCGGCATTAACCGCGCTGAAGGTTTAATAGTTATTAAACCAAGCGGCGTAAGATATGATGAACTTTCTGTTGATGATATGGTGGTTGTTGACCTTGACGGAAAAATAATTCAGGGGAATAAACGCCCCTCATCTGATACTGCCGCTCATATCGAATTATATAAAGCATTTCCAAAGATAGGAGGCATTACTCATACTCACAGCACATATGCTACAATTTTTGCACAGGCCTGTAAAGAAATTATCTGTTACGGCACTACACATGCAGATCATTTCTGGGGCAATATTCCTCTTACCCGGTTTTTGACTAAAGAGGAAATTGAAATTGATTATGAGAAAAACACCGGATTGGTAATTGTGGAAAGATTCAGGGATCTAAATCCTATGCATACTCCGGCAGTCCTTGTCGCAGGGCATGCCCCTTTCTGCTGGGGCAAAAATGCAGCAGACTCACTTAACAACAGTGAAATTCTTGAATATGTTGCTAAGATGGCATTATCAACTGAAGCATTAAATCCCAAAATTACTGAACTGCCGAATTATATATCACAGAAACATTTTAACAGAAAACACGGGCCTAATGCATATTACGGCCAGAAAACGAATAAGGAGAATTAATAATGCAAAACATTCCTCAAATAAAATTAGGTTTAATTGCAGTTAGCCGCGACTGTTTCCCTATGGAGCTATCACGCAGGAGAAGGGAAAAAGTAATGGCAGCATGCAAAGAAAAAAAGATTCCCGTTATTGAAATAGAAAAAATAATTGAAAATGAATATGACGTTGTAAACGCCCTTGAAGAAATTAAACAGAAAGGGGTAAATGCACTTGCAATTTATCTCGGCAATTTCGGTCCCGAAGGGCCTACATCATTACTGGCTCAGAAATTCGGCGGTCCTGTTATGCTTGTTGCTGCAGCAGAAGAAACCGGAAAAGATTTAATCAACGGCAGAGGGGATGCATATTGCGGATTGCTCAGCGCTTCATATAACTTCGGGCTTAGAAGGCTTACTCCTTACATACCCGAATATCCTATTGCTGATGCAGAAGATGCCGCCAAAATGATTGAAGATTTTATAATTATATCAAGAATAGTAAGCGGTGTTAAGAACTTAAAAATCTTTTCATTCGGCCCTCGCCCGTTCGATTTCTTAACATGCCATGCTCCAATTCAGCCGATATTTGATCTTGGCGCTGAGATTATGGAAAACAGCGAACTGGATTTATATGATATAGTACAGAGTGAAAAAGATAATCCTCAGGTTAAAGTAATTGCAAAAGAAATGGCTGCAGAACTCGGCAAGGGAAATACCTATCCAGATTTAACCGAAAAATTAGCTCAGTATGAACTTGCGCTCGAAAAATTTATGAATGCAAACCTCGGTGCTTCACAGTATGCTGCATTTGCAAATAAATGCTGGCCTGCATTTGAAAAATATTTCGGGCATGTTCCATGTTACCTTAATTCACGTTTAGCTGCAAGAGGAATTCCTGTTGCATGCGAATCGGATATTTACGGCACGCTAAGTGAATATATGGCAATCTGCGCTACTGAAATCCCTCCTGCCATCCTTGACATAAATAATTCTGTTCCTAAGGATATGTATAAAGAAAACAAAAAGATTGTCTGCGATTATAAAATTGATGACCTGTTCATGGGATTTCATTGCGGCAATACATCGGCTGGATGCCTAGTTCAGCCTATTATGCAGTATCAGCTTATTATGCACAGATTAATGGAACCCGATAAAGCACCCGATATTACAAGAGGCACACTTGAAGGGCAGATTAAATCAGGACCGATTTCCGTATTCAGGATTCAATCCTCTGCAGATGCAAAAATTGCAGCATACATGGCTAATGGCGAAGTTCTAAATATTAAACCGAAATCTTTCGGAAGCATCGGTGTATTTGCTGTAGAAGAGATGGGCCGATTCTACAGGCATGTATTATTGGAAAAACGGTTCCCGCATCATACAGCTATTGCATTTAAACATGCAGGAAAGTATTTATTCGAAGCATGCAAAATGTTAGGCGTAAAGGATCTTTATTACAATCAGCCGAAAGGGTTGCCTTATCCTTCTGAAAATCCTTTTTAAATTATAAATTAAATAAGCGGGCTTTAAAGCCCGCTTATGTGGTTTTATGTATGTTATTTATGATATTATTTTCTCCGTTGATTTTTTAATAACTGGTTACTGCTTTAATCCTTAAATAAATTAGGGACACTGTGCAGTAACCGGCGTACATAAAGAAAATAATCTGAAAATTTTAATTTAATAGTAAAGTAAGACAAATATTAATTTAGCAAAAGAGGTAAAAATATGAATAAGATGATAAGAAGTGTTCTAATTATTTTGTTTATGGTGATTTTTGCAGGGAGTGTTTTTTGCCAGAAACGTATAATGAATAAACTGACTTCCAAGGACATTATAGAACAAAAAGTGCCTTTTGTACTGAAGCAATTTGATATGAATGATGTAAGAGTGCTCGATGGTGAATTTAAAAAAGCAATGGATGAAAATTTTAAGTATTTATTGGACATGGATGTCAACAGGCTTCTTCATAATTTCAGGCTTACAGCCGGAATTAAAAGTACAGCAAAACCGTTAGGCGGATGGGAGGAACCAAACAGTGAATTGCGCGGCCATTTTACAGGGCATTTTTTATCCGCACTGGCTTTGGCATATTCTTCAACAGGGGATAACAAGTTCATTGTAAAAATAGACAGCCTTCTATACGGACTTGAAGAATGCCAGAATAAAATGAATAACAATGGTTACCTAAGCGCCTTCCCGGAAGAATTTATTGTCCGTGTTGAAACCGGCAAACAGGTTTGGGCTCCTTACTATACTCTTCATAAAATATTTGCAGGTTTAATTGATGTATATACTCATATCGGGAATGTTAAAGCTCTTAATATTGCTGAAAAAATGGCAGGATGGGTAAAATCAAGAATAGATAAATTGAGTGATGAGCAGATACAGAAAATGTTAAGAGTTGAGCAGGGGGGAATTGCCGAATCACTATATAATTTATATGCATTAACAGGGAAAGAAACTTATAAAGAATTAGCACGCCGTATGGAAGATAAATTTGTAATTGATCCGCTCTCCAATCATGTTGATAAATTGAAAGGGCTTCATGTTAATACACAAATTCCTAAAATTATCGGTGCTGCACGAGCTTATGAATTAACAGGCGATCCATATTATCAAACTATCGCAAAATATTTCTGGAATGAAATTACAGAAGCAAGAGCATACTCAACCGGCGGAACAAGCAACATGGAATACTGGCGCTCTGATCCTTATCATCTTTTTGATCAGTTAAGTTCCGATGACCATGAGAATTGCTGCACTTATAATATGCTTAAGCTTACAAGTCACCTCTTTGCATTGGAGGGAAATCCAAAGTATGCTGATTATTATGAACGTGCATTAATTAACGGTATTATGGGAACAGAGCATCCGGCAGTCGGCGGAGCATTCATGTATTATGTGCCAATGCTTCCGGGAACATGGAGAATATACTGCGACCCTGAAGATTCTTATGTTTGCTGCAGCGGCACAGGAATTGAATCTTTCAGTAAATTCAATGACAATATTTATTTCTATAATGAGAAATCGATTTATGTAAATCTTTTCATTGCCTCCGAGGTAAACTGGAAAGATAAAGGTGTTACAATAACACAAAAAACAAATTTCCCTGATGAACAGGGCACGTCTCTTACAATTAAAACAAAGAAACCGGCGGAATTTACTTTAAGCCTGCGTGTTCCTTACTGGGCAACAAACGGCTACCGTGTAAAAATAAACGGAGTTTTACAGAATACTACGGCTTCTCCTTCAAGCTATTATCTGATTAAACGTGAATGGAAAAACAATGATAAAGTAGAAATAGAAATGCCGTTCTCTTTACATCTTGAAAAAATGCCAGATTATGCAAACCGCGCTTCTTTTATGTACGGTCCGGTTGTCCTAGCAGGCAAGCTTGGACAGAAGCAAATGAATGAAGTTGAAAAATTCGGAATGGGGCAGGATGTTGAAAGACTGAACAAGGAAACGGCAGCAATGCCTGTTACAAAATTTGTAACTGATGAAACCGACCTAAATAAATGGATTAAACCTGTTGCAGGTAAAAAGCTTACTTTCCAGACGGTAAATACTGCCGTATCTGGAGATATAACTCTTATTCCTTTCTACAGACTGTTTGGCGAACGCTACTCAATTTATTTTGATATTTTCTCAAAAGCAGAATGGAAAAAATTCCAGGATCAGCAGGTTAAAGTACCTGAAGGAGCTCTTGACAAATGGGTTGCCGGAGATATGTTCTCCAACGACCAGCATAATTTCCAGGCATGGATTCTTGAAAAGGGAGATCAGGGAGGCAGAAAGTTCGTAAGATCCAGATCATGGTTCCGGTTTGATATGGCTATCAATCCAGATAAACCGGTTATTCTTAAAACAACCTACTACGGTGATGAAAGTTCGTCGGAATTTTTCTTAATGGTAGACGGCATTCCTGTTAAAACTGCTAAAGATGAAAAACATGGGGATGAATTCTATACAGTTGATTATGAACTTCCTTTTGAAATGACTAAAGGGAAAGAAAGAATTGATATTCAATTTAAAGTGCCTGAAAGAAGAAGAGATGTAAACGTAGGACAAACAACTGTTGAAAAGCAGGTTTCAAAATTTGAAACACCTAAATTATTTGAATGCGAAACGAGAGCGGGCAAGTAATTGCCCCCTCTTTTATTTTCAAAGTAGGATATGATTATGAAAAAAAATATTTTTATTAAGGCAGCAATAATTTTATTATTTTCCGGTACATTTCTGTTTGCTCAGGAAACCGCCAAAATTAAACTGACCATTGACCCATCAAAACCTGCCCAGAAAATTAATAAAGAGCTGTACGGACATTTTGCCGAACATTTAGGGAATTGCATTTACGGCGGAATATGGGTGGGAGAAAATTCTTCAATACCGAATACACGCGGAATAAGGAATGATGTAATTGAAGCTTTAAAAGCAATGAACATTCCTGTAATAAGATGGCCGGGCGGATGTTTTGCAGATACCTACCACTGGAAAGACGGAATAGGGCCGAAGAAAGAACGTCCAAAGATGCTGAATGTCCATTGGGGAAAGACAGTGGAAGATAACAGCTTCGGCACACATGAGTTCATGGATCTGTGTGAGCTTATTGGTGCCGAGCCTTACATATCAGCAAACGTTGGAAGCGGAACAATTAAGGAAATGCAGGATTGGATTGAATACCTTACTTCAAATGATGATACTCCTATGGCGAATCTAAGAAGACAGAACGGAAGAGAAGAGGCATGGAAAGTTAAATATTGGGGAGTTGGTAACGAATCATGGGGCTGCGGCGGAAATATGACTCCCGAATTTTATTCGAACCTCTTTAAACAATTTTCAAGTTTCTGCTTCAACTATAGCGGCAACAGATTAAGCAAAGTGGCCTCCGGCGCAAGTGATTTTGATTATAACTGGACTGAAACTTTGATGAAGAATATTTCTACATGGCAGATGCAGGGGCTTTCGCTTCATTTTTATTCCGTAAGGGATTGGAATGAAAAAGGCTCTGCAACCGATTTTAATCTTACGCAATGGTACTCGCTGTTAAGCTATTCTAATAAAATGGATGATCTGATTAATAAACACACTGCTATTATGGATAAGTATGACAAGGAAAAGAGAGTCGGTTTAATGGTAGATGAATGGGGTACATGGTGGAATACTGAAAAAGGAACAAATCCTAGTTTCCTGTTCCAGCAAAGTTCTCTTCGTGACGCAATGGTTGCAGGAATTACTCTTAACATTTTCAACAACCATTCCGATAGGGTTAAGATGGCTAACATTGCGCAGACCGTTAATGTATTGCAGTCAATGATCCTTACAAAAAATGAAAAGATGGTTCTCACACCTTCATACTATGTTTTCAAGATGTATAAAGTGCATCAGGATGCAATGCTGCTTCCTGTAAAACCGGAAAATATTCCTTTATATAATAAAGATAATGCAGCTCTTCCTCTCGTAAGTGCATCGGCTTCAATAAACAAAGAAGGGGAAGTAAATATAACCATCTGCAATCTTGATGCGGAAAATACACAATCAATACAAATAGATTTAAGCGGATACAAAGTTAAAACGGTGAAGGGAGAAATCATTACAGGTAAAAAGATTAATTCCTTTAATGATTTTGATAAACCTGAAGAGGTAAATATTAAATCCTTTACCGGATATAGATTAAATGATAACGGCATTGATGTTACGATGCCGTCAAAATCTATCGTACTGGTTACAATGACAAAATAAAATCGTTTAGAACTTTTCCCTCCCCTAATCTTTTAAAAAGGGGAGGGATTAAGGGAGGTGTTGCTGTGTGTATTGTCCTGAAATAGGTTGACACAATAAAAACAGGAGAATACAATGATAGCAATAAGGACCAATCCGATTTACACAGAAGGCTTTAAGCGAAAAATATTAAGAGAAATAGACAGCGGA
>TBL_comb47_HYPODRAFT_10004439_pt1 | contig 16112 bp, 16 predicted proteins | sample TroBogypolimnion_40_FD_10682 | JGI IMG/M metagenome (IMG submission 10682)
GTGCGAACACGTACGCCACATCCGTTTAATGAGGCAATAATTTCACTTCTACGATTTTGGCCAGCAGAAGGGATGGCCAGAAGCACATCCGTAATGTCTAGTCGGTGGATCAGATCTTGTAAATCAGTGTTAGGGTATACAGAAATTCCATTAATCGTACGTCCCTGCAAATGAGGGTCATCGTCAATGAAACCTTTGACTAGCATCTCTTTGTTGCTTGATAGGCCTGTTGCCAATTGACGACCCGCTGAGCCAGCGCCATAAATCAGCGCAACAGGTTGAGCTCGGTGAAATGACTTTTGAACATTATTGATGCCGCCCAACCAATAGCGCACAAAGTATCGACTGGTTCCAATTCCGATAAACAATAAGATTGGCTGAATAACTCCAATTGACCGAGGCACGTCATCCACTCCAAAGAGTGTAAATGTGCAGAAGAATAGGCCCGTATAAATGATGAAAACACGCGCCATTGAAGCAAGTGCAGCCGAGCCAACATATCTAAAAATAGCTCGGTATAAGCCAAAAGAAATAAAGAGGGGAAATGAAAATCCAATGGCGGCAATGAGAACTATCCACTGCTGGCCTTGAAAATAGCCCCACTGGTCTAAGCGAAGCCCAAAAGCCAACCAAACACTGAATGCGCAAATAAGGATATCGCAGTACATTACCACGCCCCTCTTCACTGAGCGCGGCATATTTAATAGTGACTGTTTTGTCGCGTTAATGGGCACGGCTTTGATTATAAATTACATAGTCAAATTAAGGGAATTTAGTATTTATTTAGGCAGACGAGCTATTTCACTCTAAAAATACTAGGCATAATAATGGCTAAGTTGGCAACTAACTTATTATCTGAAGCTAGTCTGTAAAAAAGATAGCTCACTTAAAAAAAGCCCAAGCTAATGAGAAACTCCGGCTCGCCGAATCACCTTTAGAAAGGTTAAGCCTAATATCTTCAGATCAAACCAAAAAGACTGTTTTTGGAGATACTCCACCTCATACTTGACTTTGACTGGGATTGATAATTCATCACGGCCATTCACTTGCGCCCACCCCGTTAATCCTGGCACTAACTTATCCACACCATATTGGGTTCGCAACGCAATTAAATCATCTTGATTAAACAGCGCTGGACGAGGACCAACAAAACTCATATCGCCAACCAAAATACTCCATAGTTGTGGCAGTTCATCAAGACTTGATTTTCGTAAAAAAGAACCCACTGGCGTTAAGTATTGACCTGGGCGAGAAAGGAGGTGGGTTGCTGCGACTGGAGTGCCAACAAGCATCGTGCGAAATTTTGGCATCCTAAAGATCATATTGCGCGCACCCACTCGATCAGACCAATAAAGAGAGGGGCCTTTGGATGTTACCTTAACAAGTAGAGCGACCAAAATAATCGGTAGAAAGAGTACTAACAAGGCTAGTAAGCTTATTGCAAAATCAAAAAGTCTTTTCATAGAAACTACGCCAACCAAACTAATCAAAAGAAATGAGGGGACTATGCACACTCATTTAAAAAAGTATGATCAGTCATTCAATATAAGGAAAAATGTTCTACCACTTTACTAACACCATCCCAAAAATTATACTGTTAACACTAAGCCGTCTTAAAGACGTTCAGGGTTAAAAAATAAGTTATCTTTTGAAAAATATTAATACCATGCAACATCTTTCTGGCTGTTGCATTTGAGAAATTCAATCCTCAAAAATCTCGCGCAACCACCCATTGATAGAATATCGATTTCTAATTAACTCTGGTAACTGTAAATATGGGGTGTGAAAAAAATTCTCGGGAATAGTAGGATTGTTTCTATCAATTATGCAAATATTATTTTGAGAAAAAAAATCATAGTCACGTATTGCAGTATTTGTTGTTACTAGCTTTTTACATGAACCCATTGTCTCAAAACTTCTGATTGTTAGCCCCGTTTGATTGGGGTGCTCAATATCTAAAATTGCAAAAGAATTTGAAAAAATTGACTCTACGTCTTTCTTCCCAAGAGGACTGAAATTAAATTCACTTTTTCTTGCAGTTAACATGCCAGGCCTCAATAACTTCGACAACCAGTAAACTGCCTTGGATTGCAAGTATAAATACAAATAACTCTTTACATATGAGGGCAATTTACATCGTAATCGATTGATAATCTGATATCTATCGCTGTGGGCTGTCCCCACAAAACTAAGATGGTAGGCAAAATCCCGCCGTGATGAAAGCTTATTAAATCCATCACAGTAAAAAAGAGGCCTGAAGAATAATCCAAATTTTTTGGCATCATAGGGGTCAAACGTGAAAATCTTGTCATAAAACTGGAAATTATTTTTTATATTTTTCCTATTGGCAACAGAATCCCACATATAAAGAATATATGATGCCGCAGGATACTTATTTTTAAGCAGCCGTAACGTTCTACTTGAGAGAGTTTGCCCATTAATCACAAATATATAATCGTATTTTGATACAGAGAAATCATTCAATGCATTTTTATATAGAATATCCGCCCACCATGTTATGAGCCTTGGGGATGTGCGCGCAACAACTTTCAAAAGAGTGCTTTTGAATGGTCTATCGGGCATCCAATCAACTAACGCTCCCGTCTTCCTGAGGGCTACTGCAACCTCAATTTCATACCCGAAAAAAACAGGCATGATTAATAAAATATGCTTGCCTTTAAAATATTCCATATTCGAATATTTTAAGTAGTTTTTTAACTTTCAACCTCAAGATTTAAGCCATTAGTTTTCTTGCTCGCAACTCATCATTTGCATTGTCGAGCTTATCTTCTGGCAATGGCTGCGTCTTTACCCAATCAACGAAACGTCTCAATCCCTCATGTAGATCTATTGATACCCCATCAGGCATTAACTCATACATTCGGCGAATATCTGCCTTATTATGTCTTATATCGCCAATCCTATATTCAGAAGTAAGTTTCAAAGCACTACATCCACCGATTAGATCTAGTAAATTTTGCGCTATCTCGAATACTGTATGCGAAACTCCAGAACCAATATTGATTACCTTATGGTCTATTTGGTCCTTAGTCAACACAGCAACAAATGCACGAGCAACATCATCAACATGCACAAAATCTCTTGATTCAAACCCATCCTCAAATATCGGCAAATCTAATCCGCGCCGTATTCTAGTTGAAAATATAGATAAGATTCCAGTATACGGATTATTCAATGACTGCCCCTCACCATAAACATTTTGAAGCCTCAATATCGTGGATTTAATGCCCAAGGACTCACACACTATCCTCACCATATCTTCTTGAGCGTATTTTGTCGCCGCATAGACAGATGCAGGCATAATTGCGCAATCTTCAGATGTGGCAATTGGTATAAGAGCACGCCCACAAATCACACATGCATGATCCCAGCAATGTTTCGCCAGCTGTAGGGGTGTTCTAGGACTTGGATAAATAATTTTGTCCGTATCTCCACAAAAGTCACACCTATAAGCACCTTCACCATATACAGAACGACTAGAAGCAAGTATAAATTTCCTAACCAAATTATTTTTGTTATTTGCCATTGCCTCCAAAAGGATAGACGTTCCAAGTACATTGGTGTCGGTATACCGAGAAATATCATACATTGATTGGCCTGTGCCAGTTTCTGCAGCCAAGTGAACAATTTCAGTCACGCCATCTAAGGCCACGTTTAATATTTTTGTCTCCGAGATTGATGCACGAAAAAAATTTATTCCAGGCCTAGTAAGCCAACTCAAATTACTTGGTATATCTCCATGAATCTGTGAAGAAATATTATCCAAAATATTAATTTCACATTTTGGATGCTCAGCGAGTAACCTGATGGCAAGTGTTTTACCAATAAATCCAGCGCCACCTGTTATCAAAAATTTTTGCATATAAGCATACTTTATTTAATAGATATTATGAGGAAATGTATTTAATTACAGCGGCCGGCGAACCAGCTAAAATTGAATGTTTTGAAAATGATTTTGTTACTGTAGAATTGGCTCCCACAACCGAACCCTCCCCTAAAATAACACCTGGAAGTATAGCTACCCCCATTCCTATAAAACAATTATCAAAAATTTCTGTTTTTTTAAATTCTAGTTTACGTTTAGAAGGAGGGATATCTATTGGCTCATAACTATGATGAATATTAGTTACAAAGCTATTTGCCAAAATCACAACCCCTCTGTGGATAATTAAATCATCATACGCGGATGTAATGTGAACATTTTGAGCTATGCTCACATCGTCCCCAATGATAATGCGCCCGCCAAAATGACACTCTAACCGTATCCCAGGATAAATTCGAACATTTTTACCAACAATTATATTTTTCGCACCTAAAATATACGTAGGAGGGCCAATATAACCTGGCATGCCAAAGCTACCCCAATGAATATTATATAGAAGTGCACGTAGGCCCCAGAATAGTTTTTTAAAACTAAACACGCTCGGCCACAATCTCAATTGAATCACCCTGCTTGCAAAAATTTAGGATGATTGCACAAATTTGAGCAATAAAAATCAATAGGGGGGAATTGTAAAAAAAACCTTCTGTTGATGACTTATCAGGATTATTGCGATTCATAAAGATTTGAAAGCTTCCAAGCAATCCCGCAAAGTTACCCGTATATCGAACTGATAAAATTTTGAGGCCAAATTCTTCCAAAATAGCTTTTAAATGATTCTTGGTAAGACAATAGGTATGCACCGGCGCTCCAAAATACCACCAGTATTTACCAAATATTTTAAATGCCAAACTATCAGCATTTGGAACGCCAATCGCAATTTTAGCACCATGATTTAATAATTTAATTAATTTAGATAGTGTTTCTCTTATATCAGGATCATGCTCTAATGAATGATTGGATCTTATATAATCAAAGTTATCTAAATTAATACTAATAGTATGAATAGTATGAATAGTTCCTGGAATAATATTTAAGTTATAATATTCATTACCAGTTTTAGCAGCAGTAATACTTGGCTCAATACCAATACAATCCCAATTTAGCTCCTTGAATTTTACCAAGGACCATCCAGTACCACATCCATAGTCAAGAATACGACCCGGTCCATTAAAGGAAGGATCTTTAAAAAGATTTGTTCTAAATAATGTTCTCCTCATAACTTCCTTGAAGTTTAAATATGTATTCACATTCTTTTTATGAGCATAAAACTCACTTGGATATAAGGTCATCAAATATTGAGAAGTGGGCATAGGGTTTAACCTAATTAAGCCGCAACCGTTACATGCTCCGTAAGACCATACACCTGGAATTTTATAATGACGATCGCGAGTAGAGCCCAACATATTAATATTTTCACCACAGCAGGCGGGGCATACGTTTCTGATTTTATAATTTGAGTTCATAATTAGTGCTTAAAAAGATTTAATTTGCATAATGATAATTTAATATTTTTTAAGGTAAATTTATTATTAAATATTATAATTATAAATAATAATGAAATATATTTTAATGGCACAAAAAATAGTAAAGAATTTGATTTAATTAAATAAGATTTAATATCATCAAGATCAATTTTAGAAAAATTGTCACACTTACATATAGTAAAAAATATTGAATACCAAAATTGATAAAAAATATTTTTTATAAATATTAATTTTAATACAAAATTCAAATTTAGTTCAGTTGATGCTTGATATTGATAAACTAGAGAATCAATTGCAGAATTAAGCATTACAAAATTAAATTTATTAGATAAACTATTCGGATTATTACTACGATGCTCATAAACAACTAAGTTTATAGTACAGACACTAGATGCCCTTGAAAATACTTTAAATAAGAAAAATGAATCCTCTTTTACCTTAAAACTTTCGAAAACAATTTTATTTGACTTTAAGAATTTATTTTTATAAATTTTATTCCAAACAACATCCTTAAAATCACAGTTCTTTATATAGTCTTTTAAAGGTGAGCCGTATTTTTTAAAATTATAGCAATGTGTACCCAAAACCTCATTAGAGGATCCTATCATCTTATAACCAAAGCATATAACATCAATCTCTTGTACTTCTATATAATCAAATAATCTTATAAATTCATCCGTATAAACTCTATCATCAGCATCAAGAAACATTATATAATTACCAATTGCTGCATTGAGTCCAGCATTTCTAGCTAATCCAGGGCCATTATTTTCTTGGTTTATTAAAGTGATTTTACTATCACATTGCTTTAATGAATTAACAATATCAACTGTATTATCGCTAGATCCATCATTAACAACAATAATTTCTATATTTTTTTTATGAGAATTTAATATAGATAATATTGAATCAACAATATATTTTTCAGCATTGTATGCAGGTATTATTATAGAAAGTATAATCATTATTTTTGTATTAAATTGCGTACTTTGCAAAGCATTATTCGTGTTGCAAGTAATAATAATTGCAAGAAAATCAACTCACCCGTAATAATTTGCATTTTAAATAGATCACAAAGGTAATCGATTTGGTATTTTGAACTGTAACCGCTTTGAGCATAATTACCAAATTTATGATTTGATACAATAAATTTTGAATTTGCAGTTATAGCTGATTTTATAAAATATTTATCTGCAACCACCGGAAATCTATTTGAGTAGTATCCAAATTTACTATGCAAATCTTTTAATATGATTGTACCAACCGAATGGGCAACGTCTGAACCATAAAACCAGTCACATCTTCCCTGAGGGAAAATCGAAATTGATTCATTAATTTGTACCCCACCAAGTATAATATCAGCATTAGAGTCCATAATTAATTTATTAACAAATTGCACAAAATCGTCAAAAAAGAAATCATCTGAACCCGCGACTACATAATATTTAGATTTAATACTTTTAACGCCAATATTTAATGCATGATATATTGAAAAGTCTTGACTTGAAAATATCTCAAACGGACACAAAGTATTTGATTTAATTATTTCTAATGTATTATCAGTAGACCCACCATCAACAATATACCAGTGAAAATTTTTATCTATTTGACGATTCAAAGATTCAATTAAATTAATTATTGTCGATTCAGCATTTTTCACAGCCGTTATGATTGTAAGATTCATTTGTTTAATTTCAAATTAGAGCCGATAATTGCAACTATAACTAGTTGAAATATGGTGCTCACCGTCATTAAGGAATCAAAAAAAGGCGACAATATCAATGAAGATAGGCATGCAGAATATCCAATTAAATAAAATTCACTTTCTTTAATAATTTTTCTGTAGAACCATATTGATATAAAAATAAGTAATGAACCCCCCAAAAAGCCGCCAATCAATCCAAATGATTCATAGTATGAGCCAAAAAATGAGGCTACATTAAGACTTGCATCTGTAATTAACTGACTATTCATATCATCAAAAACTAGACTCTTCAATGCTCCAGGTATTAGATTATAAAATATTAGATTAAATGTATGAGTTGGCTGAATATCATTATATGTTATTAAAATATTATTAAATCCAGCCGTAATATATATATAAAGCCACGTAAAACCCGATGGAAGAACTCTTAATATTGAATCATCGCCTGAAATAAGATATGAAAATGGATTTTCAACGCCTTGTCTATTGTCCCCGATTATACCAAATATAAATATGTAAGCTACTATTAGTATAATTATCAAAAAAATATGTTTTAAATGAATTTTTTTATAAAAGTATGTCGAAGATAAATATTGAATTATAGCATATGTTAATAACCCTCTGGCAAACATTAATATTGGAAGTGCAAAAAGAACAATTAATTTAAAATTATTGTATTTTTTATTTTTAGCTCTGATGATTCCTAGAGATGATAATGCCATTAAATATAAGGTGTACTGCAACCCTCTAACACTTGGGATTCCAAGGTTTGTATAGTTTTTATCAGAACCTATTATATACCATAATAATGGAAAACCCTGTGACCATAAAAAATCAATAATAGTTAATATAATACAACCAACATAACTTACACTATGAATTTTAACTAGAATATCTATTTTTACTGGGTGTATAATACATGTTGATTTATTTAAAAAATTATAAACATTAGGAATTAAGCATAATATTAATAGTAAAATGATTGGTGTGAATGGCTCAATGTCTAGATGTGGAATATTTGTGGTAAGCTTTAATGAGATAAGCGATAAAGTAAGAGTCCACACAAACATAAATACAAAAGTGGGCGCCAAAAATCGATAATATTTCAATTTTAACTTTCTGATTTCTTTCCAAAAACAGAAAAAAATAGCCTTTTAAGAATGATTTGCATATAAATTATTATTCCAATATAAAATAAAATATACTCTAATTTTGTATTTGCGCCCTCATTTTGGGATATAAATTTTTTGATTGGGATATAATTATTTCGAAAAATTAATCTGATCCATTCATACGCTAAATATTTCGCCCAATAAGACTTTGACTTTTTCTTCCGAAGGAATAGACTTATTACTGATCTATAACTGTTAATTATATCTTTATTCCTTGATCCTATAGTGAATGACCCGGGATGTGCTCTAAAAAAAACTAAAGGGCTAGATATGTAATACGAAAATTTATAATTCTCAAATGTTAATAAATAAATCATTAGGTCTGGACCGGCGCCGTGGTTTTCATAATCGTGTGAAATGGCTGTTTTAAAATTGACGTGAAGGTTTTTATTTAAATCTTTTGTTCTGAATAATGCAGCCCCTGGACTGTAAGGAACTTTACCAGTAACAATATAATTCATATACTCTTCGAATTTAATTATTTTATTATTACCACCAATAAGATAATTTATTTTAGAATTTTCTTCCCCCTCCCCTATTTTTACTGAAGAATATACAAATGCAATATCATCGTTCATTTTAAATTGCATTTTCTCTATGCAGTCTGGTTCTAACAGATCATCACTAAAAAGAACTTTTGCATACATTCCTCTAGCCTCCTGGGCACAAGAGATCCAGTTTCTTACTGGCCCTACATTCTTGCATTGCTGGAAGATTCTCATTCTGCTATCAGTTAAAGAAAATTCTTTGCAAATATCCCAAGTTTTATCAGTGCTAGCGTTATCAAATACAATAATTTCAATATCGCTAAATGTTTGATTTAGCGCGGATGCAATGCAGTCTCCAATAAATTCCTCCCTATTAAATACGGGAATTAATATACTTACCTTGGGCTGGGATGTTTTTTCAAATTGTCTATACAGCATTTGAATATTCTCTAAATATCATCCTAACCTGCAGTGGCAGCATAACCGCAGCAAAAAACAAGCTCATACAGGTGGCTAGTACTACTCCAGAAACCCCAAAATTGTAATGCTTTGTAAACAATAACGCCAATGGAACATTAACAACCATGGCAACAATAGAAGTGTATAGCTGCAGCCTAATTCTCCCGATTCCATTTACTAAAGTTGCAAAAATGTTATTCCAGGTAGAGATTAGAATAAAAATTGCCATCGAATAGACTAAATTCATTGAAACCTCTAAATCAGTACCAATCCAAATTTGAATTATTTGACGTATTATGAGGCAAATAAATATTGTTGAAAAAATTACACCGGTATATGCATATAATTGTCTTCTTAGCATCTTTACAATCCAGCTGTAATCCGCCTTAAAGTGAGCGTCAGTATAAGCCGACCAGAGAGGGGTAGATATTATTGAGCATGCAAGAGTAATAACACTAAACACTTTAAAGATTACTTCATATTGAGTTACAAACTCAGGGCCAAAAATTTGTGTAATCAGTATTTTGTCTGTTAAAAAAATAACCATTACTGCCAACTGAATAATTAAAAATTGAGACCCAACACTTAATAAAGATTTCCAATGCTTTATCTCAATAGAAAATTTGGGGCGCAATTTTGGATAACGAAAATATAGCGATAATGTTGAAATAATATTTGGAATACTTAATGCACAGCCATAGGCTACTGCTAACTTCCATAAACTTCCGGATGTTGTCTGAAGTAATATATATACAAATATCAATGATAAGACGCTAGATATTGTTTGATTTAGAGTGATAATTGATGTTTTCTGAAATGCACTAAGTAACGAATTGACGAGACCAAACCAAAAATTTACCAATATAAATGTTGCAGTTATTTGCACCGCATTACGCAAGGCATCCTCTTGAATTTCTGTTGTATTAAAGATCTCTTGCCATGGAATGAAAAAGGAGAGCGTCAAAAATAAAAAGAGGATTGTCAATGTGATAATACCAATTGCAGAATAAGCCGCTGAAATAGATTTTTTTATTCCTAAAAAATCATTCTTTGCTAATGATTCTGCAACTTCATTCTTTAACCCATGACCTACTCCAAAGTCAAAAAATATCACCCATGTCAATATTGACAACAACGTAGTCCACACTCCAAATTTCGCTTCTCCAAGGTAATGAATCGTCAGTGGCATTGAAATGAAGGTAGAACCTATTCCAATAGCCCTAAAAAGGATGGAGCCTTTGACTTGAAGCGAATAATTTTTTGTTCTATAACTAGAAGTCCCCCTACCCACTCGCACCCCTTACCCATTCAATCATGAGATAAATTCCATCTTTAGAGCTTACGGATGGTCTCCAGCCTAGTATGCTTGAGACTTTTTCAAGATCTGCGATAAATACCCGCTGATCACTTTCTCTAACAGGCAATTTTAGATATGACAAACTAATGTTTAAGCGATCATTTAATAAATCAAATAACTCTAATAACGATAGGCTATTATCTACGGCCCCTCCAATATTAAATGCCTGTCCCCGGGCTTTTTCAATATTCACAATTGCAGCCAAATAAAGCCGCTTCATATCATCAGCATGAAGGACATCCCTAACCTGTTTTCCATTGCCAGAGATTGTGAATGGCTCTTTTAAAATTCCCCGGCTTGTTTCTACCGCCTTCTGACAAAACCAACCCACCCAACCTTGATCATAAGTAGCAAATTGCCGACCGCCATACATTGAGGAGTGACGAAACACCACAGTTTTCATACTAAATATGCGGGCGTAGTCGAGCATATACTGATCAGCAGCCCCTTTCGAGCAGCCATATGGAGAATGAAATTCTAACTGGGTTTGCTCATCAAATCCATTAGGCTTTTCTATGCATTGGTATCGCGTCTCAGTTTCAACATATGAGTACTGCTCTAGATCTCCATAAACTTTATTAGTGGATGAATAAATAACTATAGCGTTTGGGCAATGCAGGCGAACTGCTTCCAACAAGTTTATCGCTCCAAGCACATTCACTTCAAAATCCATTCTTGGATTAGCAATTGAAGTTGTCATGGCCACCTGACCAGCCAAATGAAAAATGGCATCTGGTTGAAATGCCTGAATAACTCTTGTTATGTCATTCTGATTTCGGATATCCCCATGTTCAAATTTAAAATTGCCTTGGGTTTGAAGCCAAGTTAAATTTTCTCTTGAGCCATTTCTGTATAGGCTATCAAATATAAGTAACTCATCACCACGAGCTAGCGCATCAGAAGCTAGATTGCTCCCCAAAAAACCGCAACCGCCAGTGATCAATAATTTCATCTTACCCCATCTATTTCAATTGTTTTTTTAATGCCTAATTCTATGTCAAACTTCGGAATCCACCCTAAATTTTTTAAAGTAGTGATATTGGCCACCATGTACATCTCATCATTTTCACGATAGGGTATTTCACCAAATAAAAGCTTAGTTTTTGAGTGAGTTAATTTATGCGCAGTTTCTACAAAGTCTCTCAAACGGGGGGCAACACCTGACCCCAATTCTATTTGGTGAGTTTTATCTAATTTAGGCAAATTTTCCAAGACCTTTATATAGGCATCCACAACATCATCAATATAAATAAAGTCCCTTTGCTGCTCACCAAGTGTTAATGGCAATGTCTCAACATTGTTTTTGCATGCATTAATCACATAGGCAGTAAATTTAGAGCTATCATCTCCGGGCCCATACATATGCTGAAGTTTGACATTAATAAATTGAATATTCCCATTTGATGTGTTGGAGATATAAGCACCTAATTCCTCAAACTGAATCTTCGTTAGTGCATATAAGCTCACATGCCTTGATAAAACAGTCCCAGCATTAATAAAGGAGATCTTTTTTTCAAGAACTTTGAGTGCATTTAATATTAGTGCACCAAATCGAATATTGGAGTCAATGATTTGATGTGTCGACTCCCCATTTCTTCCATAAGAACATGCTGTATGAATAACTGCATCTGGGTTCACATCTGAAATAAATTGACTGATTTCTTTATCAGAATCACACCTTCCAATTTTGAACAGTGATAACTCATGAAGGCGAAAAAGATTGGTATTTTTTCTAATCAATAAAGATACTTGGTGATCCATAGCACCAAGCCGTCGAGCTAACGCGCTTCCCAAAAAGCCACTCGCGCCAGTGATCAGGACATTCACGATACTTCTCTTAGAAGTTAACGCCTAAATACGATTCAATTCTCTCAACTACAAACTCTAACATCTCGAGCGTTAAGGCTGGCTGAACTCCAATCCAAAATGTGTTGTTCATTACATTATCGGTATTGGTCAAATCGCCACTCACCCGATACTTGGCTTCTGCCATATATGGCTGTCTTGTTAAATTCCCAGCAAAAAGCAGCCTTGTTCCAATTTTATTTTGATCCAAATAAGTAGTCAGATCCAATCTTGAAACAGGCGAGCCCTCTTTTACTGTAATCGGAAAACCGAACCAAGAAGGATCGGAGCCTTCTGTGATCACTGGCAACTGGAGAAATTCCTCACAAGTGCTAAGACGCTCTTTTAAGAATTTGAAGTTATATTTGCGTGTCTGAATGAATGCTGGCGCTTTTTCTAACTGCGCCAAAGCGCAAGCTGCCTGCATATCACTAATTTTGAGGTTATAGCCAAGATGGCTATAGGTATATTTGTGGTCATAACCTTCTGGCAAATTGCCTAACTTCCAGCAAAAACGCTTTCCGCAGGTATTGTCTTTTCCAGGGGGGCAGTAGCAATCACGACCCCAATCTCTAAAGCTTTCAGCAATTTGCTTTAATTCAAAATTATTGGTAAATACTGCGCCACCTTCACCCATTGTGATGTGGTGTGCAGGATAAAAACTCAGTGTTCCAATATCACCAAAGGTGCCTACCATTTGACCTTTATAAGTAGTACCTAATGCATCACAGCAATCCTCAACGAGCCATAAGTTATATTTCTTGCAAAGACTAGCGACTACGTCTAAGTTAAATGGATTACCTAAAGAGTGAGCTAGCATAATGGCTTTAGTTTTTGGGCTAATAGCTGCTTCAATTTTTGAAGCGTCGATATTATGGGTATATTTATCGACGTCCACAAATACTGGCACAGCACCAAATTGAATGATTGGATTGACTGTGGTCGGAAATCCAGCAGCCACACCAATCACTTCGTCGCCTTGCTTAATTGCACGATCACCCAACTTTGGAGAAGTGAGTGTAGAGAAGGCCACCAAGTTAGCTGATGAGCCTGAGTTCACGGTAATCGCATGTTTTACGCCGATAAATTCAGCCAGCTTTTTTTCAAACTGCTCATTAAAGCGACCGGCGGTAAGCCAGCCGTCTAAAGAGGCATCAACCATATTTTTTAGCTCTTGCGAACCAATTAATTTTCCAGAAGGAGGCACAGCGGTCTGCCCTTGCTCAAACACTTTTGGCGAAAACTCAATCGCAGCATACTCATCCACTAAGACAGCAATCTGTTTGCGAATCTTTTCTTGCTCTAATTTTCTTGTATCGATAGTTTGTGTATTCATTATTTGGTACTTTTTATTTATTGCCCATATATTGGTTAATTTGCGTAAGACTTACTTCTTGCATATTTTCTTTTGCCTGATAGGCTTTTTGCCACTCAACAATTTTTTTCACGGCATTCTGTAAATCCCATTTGGGAGTCCACCCTAGTTGTGCACGCGCTTTTGAGCAATCCAGCTTTAAAAGATTGGCCTCATGTGGTTGCTCTGAACCTTCCTTTTCCCAACCAGCAGAGTTGCCCCAACCAGAAATCAAGAGATCAACCACTTCTTGCACAGAACGGTTATCTTCGTCCTGCGGGCCAAAGTTCCATCCAGAAGCAAATGCCAAACCTTGATCATAAAGCGACTGAGCTAAAATTAGATAACCAGAAAGTGGTTCTAAAACATGCTGCCAAGGACGTGTTGCTAAGGGATTGCGAATCATCAAGGGTTTGCTTGCTTCAAATGCCTTGATCGCATCGGGAATTAGGCGATCTTCAGACCAATCCCCGCCACCAATAACATTACCGGCCCTGGCAGAGGCCACTTTGTTTCCTGAATTCGGATTAGAGAAATAAGACTGACGGTATGCCGAAGTTACCAGCTCAGCACAACCTTTACTATTACTGTAAGGATCATAACCACCCATGGGTTCATTCTCGCGGTAGCCCCATACCCACTCTTTATTTTCGTAGCACTTGTCAGTAGTGACTATTACTGTTGCGCGCAATGCATTAATGCTTCGAGCACTTTCCAAAACATGAACCGTTCCCATGACATTGGTAGCATAAGTCTCTACTGGATTGACATAGGAATAGCGTACCAATGGCTGAGCAGCCATATGAAACACTACATCTGGATTTGCGCTAGACATCGCTTTTTGTAAGCTTGATAAATCCCGAATATCTGCAATATGGGATTTATCAATCAGAGAATCAATTGCCAATACGTCAAACAAATTCGGTGTTTTATTGGGTGCTAATGCGTAACCCGTGACTTTTGCACCCATCGATGTCAACCAAAGAGATAGCCAGCTACCTTTAAATCCGGTATGCCCCGTTAGAAAGACTTTTTTGCCTTTCCAAAAGCGAGGATCAACTTGAGCAGGCTTCATTACCAAGATTTCCAAGGGGCTTTGCCTGAAGACCAAAGTTCTTCAAGATAATTCTTATCACGCAAAGTATCCATTGGCTGCCAAAAACCATGATGCTGATACGCCATCATTTGTGATTGCTGAGCCAAACCCTCTAACGGCTCACGCTCCCAGATGGTGGAGTCATCTTTAATCAAGTTAATCACTTCGGGAGAGAGAACAAAAAAGCCACCATTGATCATACCGCCATCACCCTTGGGCTTTTCTTTAAATGAGGTAATTTGATGATCTGTATGTATATCGATTGCCCCAAATCGCCCGGGCGGATATACGGCAGTTAGTGTGGCCTTCTTGCCATGGCTTTTATGGAAATCAATAAGCTCGGTAATATTGACATCACTCACCCCATCGCCATAGGTAAAGCAAAACACCTCTTCATCTTTGACATACTGAGCAACACGCTTTAAACGTCCACCTGTCATAGTTTCAGAACCTGTATCGATCAAGGTAATTTTCCAAGGTTCTGCATAGCGATGATGCACTTCCATCTTGTTATGTGCCATATCAAATGTGACATCAGACATGTGCAAAAAGTAATTGGCAAAATACTCTTTAATGACATAACCCTTGTAGCCGCAACAAATAACAAAATCATTTACGCCATGGGCAGAATAGAGCTTGAGTATGTGCCACAAAATCGGCATACCGCCAATCTCAATCATGGGCTTGGGTTTGCTTTCAGTTTCTTCTGAAATTCGCGTTCCTAAACCACCTGCCAGAATGACTGCTTTCATATGCTTGATATTTGTTGATTGTTTTTCAAATGACTTTTCTAATTTCTTCTACATTAGAAGATTAAATACTCGATAAATTTCGATACTTTATTGAAATTAAGCCCGCTAATGCCCGCTCTCGTGCTTCTCTCTTGGCACTTGCTTGACTCATGATTTCACGCCACCACTTTTAATGCTAACCCACACGCGTTGACCTAGGAGCAACAAGAGCATCAGGAAAAACGCAGCAGCTAATCCACCCGCTGTCGCCTTAATCATGCCGGTCTTTTTGGAGATGGGGGCCATGTTGGCCTCGAGTCCAATCGTAAAGCGGGCCTTGATTTGGGAGAGCTGAGCATGGAGTTGATCGAGCACCTCTTGCTGGCGAGTATCATCCTTGCCGACCTTAGATTGCAGGCCTTTTTCGATGTGTAAGAGCTCACTCACCAGAACTAGGCCGTTGGGGTTCTGTTCTACCAAGGGATTAACCGCTTCTAAGTAGTTTTTGATAATCTCA
>TBL_comb47_HYPODRAFT_10004441_pt1 | contig 16108 bp, 12 predicted proteins | sample TroBogypolimnion_40_FD_10682 | JGI IMG/M metagenome (IMG submission 10682)
GCCTCCTGGACCGCGTAGGCGAGCAGCTCTTCGCGCGTGGAGAGCCCGTCGACCAGGAGGAAGGCGAAGCGGCGCAGGCCGGCGCGCGCCGGCGCGACGCGGTCGAGCTCCTCCAGCAGGTCGCGGACGACGGCCTGGCCGTCGCCGATCTCGAAGTGCTGCAAGGCTTCGATGGAACGGGTGACGGCAGTGCAGGCTCCGGTGGAGAAGCTCACGCCTGTCAGGCTTCCGTCGACGCAGCCGGCGGGCCCGATCTCCCCGGCCGTGGTGCAGCCGATCATCTGGACGCCGGCGAAGCGGCGCGCCATCTCGGCGGCCAGCGCCTTGCGGTCGTAGGAGCTCGAGCAGAAGAAGATCACGAGTGACATGTCCGGCTGCGCGACGCCGGCGTGGAATTCTTCCACGGCGTCGCGCGGATCTTTCGCGCACGACTGCGCGGTGCGGATGCCGCTCCGATCGCTCAGGGTGTGCCCTCTCGCGTGGTGGTCATGTGACCCCCGTTCGTCGACCCATGCCCCATGATAGTCCGCCGGGCCCCCGTGTTGGGGTGTGAGGTCTGGAGCGCGGCCGCTTGGGACGACGCCGCGCCGTTGGGCGTGTAGACTAGGCAGACCGCCCGGCCGGCACAGCCTCGCCGGGCGTTCGAGCGTCAGCGGCGGCCCCGGGGCCGCCTCCATCCTTCATCGACCCCGACAGAAAGACCCCGACCGTGCACGCCGTCGACAAGATACGCAACCTCGCCATCATCGCCCACATCGATCACGGCAAGACCACGCTGATCGACAGCATCTTCCGCGCCGCGCACGTGTTCCGCGAGAGCGCGCACGTGGACGAACGCGTGATGGACAGCAACGACCTCGAGCGTGAGCGCGGCATCACCATCCGCTCCAAGCACTGCACGGTGGAGTGGAAGGACTACCTGATCAACATCATCGACACGCCCGGGCACGCCGATTTCAGCGGCGAGGTCGAGCGCGTGCTCAGCATGGTGGACTCGGTCCTGCTGCTCGTGGACGCCAACGAGGGTCCCATGCCGCAGACGCGCTATGTGCTCATGCGGGCGCTCAGCTTCGGACTGCGGCCGATCGTCATCGTCAACAAGGCCGACCGGCCGAACGCCGATCCTTCGGGCGCGCTCGACAAGACCTTCGACCTCTTCGTCGAGCTCGGCGCGAACAACGAGCAGCTCGACTTCCCCGTCCTGTACGGCTCCGGCCTCGAGGGCTGGATCGTCAACGATCTGGACGAGTACCAGAAGGAGGAGCGCGAGCGCGAGGCGCACATCGCCGACGGCGGGACGCTCTCACCGGCGCTGCTCAAGGAGCTCGCCGACGCCGCCATGACCGACCTCTTCGAGACGATCGTGTCCGAGGTCCCGGCGCCAGAGGTCGACCAGGACGCGCCGTTCCTCATGCAGGTGAGCACGCTCGCCTGGAGTGACTACATCGGCCGCATCGGCTGCGGACGCGTGCTCGCCGGCGGGATCAAGGTCGGCGACGAGGTGCAGCGCATCACCACGCGGCACCTCGAGGTCGGCGACCCGGACGCCGGCTGGAAGATGACCGGCACGGATGCCGCGCGCGTGACGCACCTCTGGGTCACGCGCGGCCTCGAGAACAGCGCGGTCGACGAGGCCTCGGCCGGCGACATCGTCTGGCTCGCCGGCCCCGAGGACATCACGCTGGGCGACACGCTCTCCTCACCCGAGCGGGAGGCGGCCGACGCCGCGCTGCCGCCGCTCGAGATCGAGGAGCCGACGGTGAGCATGTTCTTCCTCGTCAACAACGGGCCGTTCGCCGGCCAGGACGGCCGCCCGGTCACGCTGCGTCAGATCAAGGACCGGCTGGAGCGCGAGCTGCGCGTCAACGTCGCGCTCCGCGTCGAGGACCTCGGCCGCCCGGATGGAGTGAAGGTGAGCGGCCGCGGCGAGCTGCACCTCGCGATCCTCATCGAGGAGATGCGCCGCGAGGGCATGGAGCTGTGCGTCAGCCGTCCCGAGGTCATCACCCGCCACGACTCCAAGGGCAAGCTCCTCGAGCCCATGGAGCAGCTGATCATCGACGTCCCGGACGAGTACCAGGGTACGGTGATCCAGGAGCTGAGCCTGCGCAAGGGCGAGCTGGTCGCCGTCGAGGCGACCGGCACCGGCCTCGTGCGCCTCGAGTTCACGATCTCCACCCGCGGGCTGATCGGCTACCGCAACGACTTCCTCACCGAGACGCGCGGCCTCGGCGTGATGAGCTCGCGGTTCACCGGTTACGGCCCGTGGCGCGGCGAGCTCCCGGGCCGCGAGCGCGGCTCGCTCGTCAGCCAGACCGGCGGCGAAGCCGCCGGCTACTCGCTCGAGAACCTGCAGAACCGCGCCGTGCTCTTCGTCGGCAACATGACGCCGGTCTACGAAGGCATGATCGTGGGCGAGAACTCGCGCGCCGACGACATGCTGTGCAACCCCACCAAGCGCAAAGCGCTGGGCAACTACCGGCAGTCGACCAAAGAGATCGACACTGGGCTCAAGGTGCCGCGTGCCATCACCCTCGAGAGCGCTCTGGAGTGGATCGCCGACGACGAGCTCGTCGAGGTCACGCCCAAGACCGTGCGCGTGCGCAAGCACATCCTCAGCACGGAGCAGCGCAAGAAGTTCGAGAAGCACGGGGCCGCGGACGCCTGACGGCTGCGCGGCGCCGAGGTCCGCCTGCCGCGGATCCCGCCTACCCCACCTCGTCGAGAAGCTCGCCGAAGCGGCGCAGGCCCTCCTCCACGTACGCGTCCGGCATGCCGTGGTTGATGCGCACGTAGCCGGCGAGGCCGAAGAGGTCACCGGGCACCACGAAGACGCTCTTGTCGCGGATGAGACGCAGCGCAAGGTCGGTCGACTCGATGCTGCGATCGTACTTGACGACGCTGACGGGGCTCGCGTCCGGCGCGGTCAGCTGGACGTCGCCGCGGGCATCGGCCCAGCGCTGCACGACGTCGAAGCCGCGTCGCACATAGGTGCGCGTGCGCTCGAGGATGCGCGGCCGAACCTTCGGTGAGAGCGCGATGGCGGCGAGCTTGTTGCCGAAATGGGTCGAGACGATGGTGATGTAGTAGGCCCGCTCGCACATCGCCTGCACGGTCTCCGCGGGCCCCACGACCCAGCCGATGCGCAGGCCCGCGAGCCCGTACGACTTCGACATGCTGCCGACGGCGAGCACCTTGTCGTAGTCGCCGTAGAAGGTAGGCGTGAACTCGTCGGTATGCGTCTCGGCTCCGGCGTAGACCTCGTCGGCGAGCAGCCAGGCCCCAGCCCGGCTTGCCGCTTCGATCACCGCGGCACGCTCTCCCGCCGGCATGATGCGGCCCGTGGGGTTGTTGGGGTTCACGATGGTCACGAGCTTCGTCGCCGGCGTGACGGCCGCCGCCAGCTCGACGGTGTCCAGGGCCCAGCCGGCGTCGCCCTTCAGCGCGAACGTCGACAGCTTGCGACCGGTGTTCTGCGCAAGCCCCCAGAACTGCTGATAGTTGGGCTGCATCACGGCGATGTCGTCGCCGCGGTCCGTGACGGTCAGGAGGGCAGTGTAGTTGGCCTGGATGGCGCCGACGGTCACGAACACGTTGTCGGCCGTTGCTCCCGGGTACAGGGCCGCGATGTTGGCGCGCAGTTCGGGGTCGCCCATGACCTTGGGGTAGTTGATCTCGGTGTCCACCAGCGCTTCGATGGCGGCCGGGTCCTGCACCAGTTCGCGCATGGTCATCGGGGGGATGCCGCTCTCCGAGAGGTCGATCTCGACCTTGTCGACCCAGGCGGCCTGGATCTGCTCGAGCTCGAAGGGCACGAAGTCCGTCGTCATGTCGGGTCCTTTCAGACGCTGTCGTAGGCGGTGCCGAGGCCGCGCTCGGCGGCGCGTGCAAACGCGAGGCAGGCGATGGCCGTGTCCTGCACGCCCACGCCGGTGAGGTCGCAGATGGTGATCTGCCGGTCGTCGCTGCGGCCGGGGTGGCGACCGCCGGTGAGAGCGCCGAGCTCGACGACGTCCTGTTCCGCGATCGCACCGCCGGTGAGGGCGTGATGCAGCTCGCCGATGACGGCGCACTGCGCGAGGCGGTCGCAGGCGACGAGGTCGGCGCGCGCGAAGCAGTCGGCGTGGAGTTCCTGCTTGTCCTCCATGTCCGAGCCCATGCAGGTGACATGGAGTCCGGGATGCAGCCAGCGAGCCTCGAGATACGGCTCGCGGGACGGCGTGGTGGTGACCACGAACTCGCTCTCGCGCACGACCGACTCGGGCGTGGCGGCCACGAGGACTTCGACGCCGACCTCTCGCTCCATCTCGTCTGCGTAGCGCGCGACCTCGGCCTCGAGCACGCCGTAGACCAGGAGCCGCTCGAAGTCGCGCACCATCTTGAGGCCCCGGATCTGGTAGCGAGCTTGCGAGCCAGAGCCGATGACGCCGGCGGTGTGGACGACGGCCGGCGCCAGATGCTTCGCGACGACGGCGCCGGCCAACCCGGTACGCAGGTCCGTCAGATAGCCGTTGTCGGCCAACAGGGCCTGCAGGAAGCCCGTCTCGGCGCTGAGCAGGAGCATCATGCCACCGCCGTAGGGCAGACCGCTGCGGGGATTGTCGAAGAAGCCCGAAGCCACCTTGACGGCGAAGCTGTCCATGCCCTGGATGTATGCCGTCTTGATGTCGACCTCGCCGTGGTGCTCGGGCACCATGACGGCGATCACCGGCGGAACGCTGGCGCGGCCCTCGGTGAGAAGCGTGAACCCCGTCGCCACAGCTGTGAGAGCATCTGCGTCCATGCCCACGCAGGACCGGAGTTCCGATTCACCGAGGATGGTGATCTTCATGATCGCGGACCTCCTCCGCCGCTAGTTCCCATGTCCCCGCCCTGAGGAGCTCGAGCTCCTCGGGGGCGCGGCCGGCCTTGCCGCTCAGAAGTGCTCAGCCCGCCCATGTCGCCGTGCGCCCGGCTCACGATGGAGTTGGGGGCAGGATTCGAGGCCCTCATGACGAAACAAATACTACGTACTGCAACAATTGACGTCAATATATAACATATGTTAGGAACTCCGAACATCACGCAAGTCGGCTGTGGTCCCGGTCGTGTTCCCGAAGCGGCTGCTCCGAAGCACCAGGACTCGGCCAGGAGGCCAATCGATGCGCATGATCGCCAATGCCGCCAAGATCTCCGCCAACACGGCGGCCGTCGTGCAGCTCTGTGCCGCCCACCACATGTCCGTCGTCGGTGTCAGCAAGTGCGTGCGCGGCGAGCCCGAGATCGTGAAGGCCATGCTCCGAGGGGGCGTGCGCATCATCGGAGAGTCACGCATCTCCAACATCCGCCGTATCAGAGACGCAGGCATCGACTGCGACATCATGCTGCTTCGGCTCCCCGCTCTCAGCGAGGCCGATGATGTAGTGGCTTTCGCCCAGTACAGCCTCAATTCCGAGGCGGAAGTGGTCCGGGCCCTGTCGACGGCTGCCGTGGCCTCGGGGCGCCGCCACGGCGTGTTGGTGTTCATGGAGACCGGCGATCGCCGGGAGGGCGTCATGCCCGAAGACGCCGGCGCACTTTGCCGCCTCGTCCTCGAACTTCCGGGCCTGGATCTGACCGGGGTGGCGACCTGCCTCAATTGCCTCTGCGGCGTGTTCCCCACGGCGGCGAATCAGCAGGCATTCGCGCGGGAAGTCGAGCGCCTGCAACAGGAGCTGGGGCTGACGTTCTCCATGGTCTCGGGAGGTCACACCGGGAATCTTCCTCTTGCCATGAAGGGGGAAGTGCCCGACTGCTTCAACCAGCTGCGTGTCGGAGGAGCCATCCTGGACGGACGCGACGACACGAGTGGCGTCGAGCTTCCCACGCCACATCGCGATGCGTTCAAGGTCTACGCTGAGGTGGTCGAGCTCAAAGAGAAGCCTTCGGCGCCCGAGGGTGAGGTCGGCAGGGACGGGTTCACCCTGCAGGTGCGTGAATGGCCCGACCTCGGGGTGCGTCGCCGCGCCATCCTCTCGATGGGAGAGCTTGACGTCGGCACCCACTTCCTGCAGCCGACGCTCCAAGGGGTCTCCGTGGTCGGCGCGAGCTCCGATCATCTCGTCGTCGATGTCACAGATGCGGTCGCGCCGATCGCAGTGGGCGACGAGCTCGAGTTCGTCGCGGTGTACGCGGCCATCGCCTACGGCTGGTCGAGCTGCTACGCGGACTGCACCGTCGAGTGAGGGGAGTGTCGCGGTGCCGCCCGGTTCACTCCGTTGACAGCTCCCAGGTCACGCCCGCCCTGAGGCGCTCGAGTTCCTCCAGCCGCGGCCGTGCCTTCTCGCCGAGGTGCGCAGCGACTCCCGCGATCACGGCCTCGACCGTGGCCGTCGCGGCCACCTGCGACTCAAAGGCGGACGGCGTCCCCATGGTCGAGGTCAGCACGTGACGGGCGAACTCGGCGATGGGAGACAGCCAGGGGTCGGTGAAGAGGATGATCGTCGCCCCGCGTCCCGCCGCCCGCCGCGCGAACTCGATCGTCGAGTTCTGGTAGCGCCGGTAGTCGAAGACCACGACCACGGTGCGGCGGCCGATGTCGATCAGTTCGTCGAAGCCCGGGGCCGAAGAGTCGGTCACATGGCCGCAGCCAGCTCGCAGCATCCTCAGGTGGGCGACCAGATAGAAGGCAAGGATCCCGCTGAAGCGGCCGCCTATGCTCACCACAGGACGTCGCTCGTCTGCGAGCAGCTCGACGACCGACTGGAACTCGGCCGGCGGCAACCCGTCAAAGGTCGCATACAGCTGTTCGACGAAGGTGGCGAGGCTGCGACTGAGGACCGTTTCCTCAGGCCCCGGCGGCTTGCGCTCCATCAGCGNCAGTGAGGAAGTCAGCTTCTCCTGCACCTCCCGCAGCAGCGCCTGCTGGAGGTCGGCAAAGCCCTCGTAGCCGAGCTTGCTCGCGAACCTCATGACGGTGGGGCCACTCACGTTGGCGCGAGCGGCGAGCTGACCCACGGTCTCAAGCCCGGCGATCGGGTACGCGGCCAACAGCGCTCGGCCGACCTTGCGCTCCGAAACGCTCAGCTCGCCCATCTTGCGGCGCACGAGACTGACGATGGACTCGGGCGAGTCGGGGGAGGCTGCAGTCATGACACACACGTTACAGATGACGGAACACAAGGGTCAATTCCCGGCGAGTGTCAGACGCGGCGCCGACGGTTGCGCCGAGGGTCGGCGCCAAAGCCTCCGCGGCTGGGCTACGGCCGCCGCAGCTCCGCCACCGCCTCGGCCATGATCTTCTGCTGCCGCTCGATTCCGTCGAGCAGCTCCTCCGGCGTGCGCGTGTCTTCTTCGACCACGCGATGCGGGTTGACCCGACTGCCGGGTGGCGAGCTTCCTGCCATTTACGCCGGCCGGCATGAACGCAGCCTGCCGGCTCACACGCTCCTGGTCCGCACGATCACCTCGACCTCGCGGTCGAGGACGCGCAGGGGCGGCGGATGATCCTACGCCTCCCCGCCGGCCTTCGGACTGTGCCGGCGCCCTGGGTCGAGCCGGGGGAGCCGATACACTAGGCGTCAGCAGGATCCGAGACGGTCTGGAGGGCACGTGGCTGACGCAAGCAAGTTCTTCATCGACGGGGAATGGGTCGATCCGGTCCACCCCGGGGACGAGATCGTCGTCGTGAATCCGGCGACGGAAGAGGAAGCGGCGCGGGTGGCGGCCGCCTCCCTCGCCGACGTGGAGTCGGCGGTCGGGGCGGCCCACCGGGCCTTCCCGGCCTGGTCGCGGACGACGAAGGAAGAGCGCCTCGAGGCGCTCGCCGCCGTACGCGAGGCGTACAAGAAGCGCATCCCCGAGATCGCGGCCGCGATGACGACCGAGGTCGGCATCCCGCGCGGCCTCGCCGAGGGCGGCCAGGTGCTGGCCGGCGCGCGCCATCTGAAAGAGGCCATCGACGCGCTCCGCGACTATCGGCTGAGCGAGGACTGGGGTTCGACCCGCATCGTGCGCGAGCCCATCGGCGTGTGCGCCCTGCTCGCGCCCTGGAACTGGCCGATGAACCAGGTGACCTGCAAGGTGGGGCCGGCGCTGGCCGCGGGCTGCACCATGGTGCTCAAGCCGAGCCAGCTGTCGCCGCTCTCCGCTCTCATCTTCGCGGAGGCGGTGGACGAGGCCGGCCTCCCCGCCGGCGTGTTCAACATGGTGAACGGGGCCGGCGGGGCGCTCGGCGACGCCTTCGCCACCCACCCGCTCGTCGATATGGTCTCTCTGACCGGGTCGACCGCGGTGGGCGGCGTGGTCGCCGCCGCCGCCGCGCCGACGATCAAGCGCGTCTCGCTGGAGCTCGGCGGCAAGTCGGCCAACATCGTGTTCGGCGACGTGGACGTCCAGAGGGTCGTCGCCTCCGGCACGCTGGGTTGCATGCACAACTCCGGCCAGACCTGCAACGCGCCGACGCGCATGCTCGTGGCGCAGGAGATCTACGACGAAGCGGTCGAGGTCGCCGCCCGGACCGCCGAGGCGGTCGCCGTCGGCGACCCGCGGGACCAGGCGACGTTCATGGGCCCGGTGGCCGGGCGCAAGCAGTTCGACACCGTGCGCGGCTACATCCAGATCGGCATCGACGAGGGTGCCCGGCTGGTCGCCGGCGGGCTTGAGCGGCCGGCCGGGCTCGACAAGGGCTTCTTCGTCCGGCCTACCGTCTTCGCCGACGTGCAGCCGGACATGCGCGTCTTCCGGGAGGAGATCTTCGGCCCGGTGCTGGTGATGACGCCGTTCCGCGACGAGGAGCACGCCATCGAGCTGGCCAACGCCACGGCGTTCGGCCTCTCCGGCTACGTGCAGTCGGCCGACGTGGAGCGGGCGCGGCGCGTGGCCGGCCGGATGCGCACCGGCATGGTGCACCTGAACGGCGCCCCGACCGACGGCAGCGCGCCGTTCGGCGGCTACAAGCAGTCCGGCAACGGCCGCGAGTGGGGCCGCTTCGGGCTCGAGGACTACCTCGAAGTGAAAGCGGTCATGGGCTGGTCTGCATGACGCAGGAGCAGATGAAGCAGGCCGCCGCCGAGGCGGCGCTCGAGTACGTGCGCCCCGGCATGACGGTCGGCGTGGGCACCGGGAGCACCGCCGCCTGGTTCGTCGCGGCGCTGGCGCGCCGTCGCGATGAGATCGTGGCGGCCGTCGCCAGCTCCGAGGCGACGGCGGCGGCGCTGCGCGCCGCGGGCATCGCCGTCGTCGATCTGGCGTCCGTTCGCTCCGTGCCGCTGTACGTCGACGGCGCCGACGAGGTGGACCCGGAGCTGCGGCTCATCAAGGGCGGCGGCGGCGCCCACACGCGCGAAAAGGCCGTGGCCGCCGCTGCCGGTCTCTTCGTCTGCATCGTCGACGAGACCAAGCTCGCGGACCGGCTCGGCGGCGTCCCCGTGCCCGTCGAGGTGCTGCCTCGGTCCTTGGAGGTCGTCGCCGCGCGTCTGGTCGCGTTCGGCGGCACGGCGATCGTGCGGCCCGGTTTCGTGACCGACGGCGGCAACGCGATCCTCGATGTGAACGGGCTCGATCTCACCGATCCGGAGCGTCTCGAGGTCGCGATCGACGCGGTCCCCGGTGTGGTCGAGAACGGCATCTTCGCGCGCCGGCGCGCCGACGTCGTGCTGGTGGGCGCGCCGCAGGGCGTGCGCGTGCTGCGGATCTGAGACCGCCGGCAAGCTAGGCCGACGCTCTGAGGCTCCGCGGATTCGCGGCGGCTGCGGAGCCGAGGCGCCGTGGATTTGAGGCCGCCGGAGCCGCTTGATAGCCTGAGGGAAGTCCGCCGGCGCTCGGCGGACGGCCACATCGTTGGGGGAACTGATGCGCGGCATGATCCGGTCCTTCCGAGCGTCTCGGGCACGCGCCCACCATGCGGCGGTCGCCCTGCTGCTGGCGACCCTGACTCTCGCGACCCTGGGTGCTGCCGCGCCTGCCGCCTCTGCCTCCACACAGCCCTCATCGGGACCGCGGCCTGCGGCAGCCGAGCAGCCCGCCGCCGCGGCCGTCGGCTTCTCGTTCGAGAGCAACGCCTACTCCGTCCGCGACCTCACGCCGGCAGAGCGGCCCTTCTACAGCCCCACCGTGCTGTCGCGCGTCGACAACGGAACGCACGATGGAAGCGGCGTGCGTATGACCCTCATCAACGGCGTCCTCTACGACCATCCCGGGGCGGCCGCCAACTACGGCATCTGGAACCTCAACAGCTACCGCGTGACCGGCGACGACTTCTTCCTCCACCGCGCCGAGGCACAGGCGCAACGCCTCGTCGATATTCGCGACGTTGCCGACAACGGCGGCTGGTACTACCCCAACTCGTACGCTCGCGACCGGCACGGCGTGGCCGGCGAGCTCGTCAGACCGCCGTGGTACTCCGCCATGGCGCAGGGGCTCGCCCTCACGCTGTTCTCGCGGCTGAGCGAGGTCACCGGCGACCAGACGTGGACGGATGCGGCCGACCATACCTTCCTCAGCTACCTTCGGCCGGGCCCGAGAAGTGGCCCGTACACCGTCAACGTCGACGGGAACGGCTACTACTGGCTGCAGGAGTGGCCCTGGCCGGACATGACTCCGGACCGCACGCTCAACGGACACACGTTCTCGACCTTCGGCCTCTACGAGTACTACCGGCTCACCGGGGACTCCGGCGCCCTCGCCCTGTTCCGCGGCGCGGCGACCACCGTGGCTCATTACCTGCCCTCGTTCCGCCAGCCCGGCTGGAGCAGCTGCTACTGCCTCACGCACCGCGGTACGAACCCCAAGTACCACGAGATCCACGTGGGCCAGCTGTTGCAGCTGTACACGATCACAGGCAGCCTGCAGTTCGCGCGCGACGCCGACCTTCTCGAGAGCGATTACCCGCGCCCGGCGATCACGGGCTTCATCCACGTCGCGCCGGGCACCTACACGGCGCTCCGTTTCCACGCCGACCCGGCAGCGAGCCGCAAGCTCAGGGTGACGAGCGCGACGCGCTTCGGCGTCTCGCTGCGGATCCGTATCCGGGGCCGCAAGAACCTGTACTTCCGCATCTCATCGGGGAGCCTCAGTGGCTGGTATCTGCCGGAGCTCCCCGGGCGCGTGTATCGCCCGGGCATCGTCGCAGCGCATGACTACGATCCGGATCGCATGCTGACCTTTGCCGGCGGCAGCTACACCGGGTTCAAGTACTCGTCGAGCGGCAGCACGACGGGGCGTGCGACGGTCCACGTGGCGGCCGGCACCACCGCGCTCGCGGGCTCTGCGGCGGTCGCCAGCGGCTACCGCGCGGTGCTCTGTACGGATGGGCCGCTGACCGGCTGTTGGGTGAGGCTGCAGAAGGGCGTCACGCTGCGCTGACGCGGGCGGGCCTACTTGCCTCTGAACACCATGATGCTGCCGGTGTAGCAGCACAGCCACACGCTCTGCGTGGGCGTGTCGTAGGTGATCCCGATGGGCAGCGCGTTGGTGCTCATCGTCTGGATCACCTTCATGTCCTTGGTGCGGACGGCGGTCATGGTGCTCGAGTCGTAGTTCACGACGTACAGCGTCTTGCCGTCGGTCGCCATCGCCATGCTCCGCGGCTGCGACCCCGTGTACACCTTGTCGACGACGTGGTCTGAACGGAGGTCGATCTTGGCGACGTGGCCCTCGCCGTTGAGCGTGGCGTAGAGGTACTTGCCGCTCGGGCTCATGACGAGGTGGCGTGGCGCGGAGCCGACGCCGCGGATCCAGCCTACGTGGAACGTGGTGAGGTCGACCTTGGCGATGTCGTAGCTGCCCATCACCGCCACGTAGGCGGTCTTGGAATCCGGCGAGACGGCGATGCCGCGCGGGTACGGGCCGAGGTAGATCTGCTTGATCTGCTTGTTCTTCTGCACGTCGACCACGCTCAGGGAGTAGGAGTCCCAGTTGCTCACGAGGAGGTACTTCTGGTCGGGCGTGACGGCGAGGTACTTGGGCACCGAGCCGACCTTGATGACCTTGTCGATCTTGAGGTCGCTGAGGCGGACGCGGTAGACGAAGCTCTTGTCGAAGCCGGAGCTGGGGCCGCCGACGTCGTGCCCCTCGTGGTAGAAGCCGGGGCCGTACATGGAGTACTGCGAGACGTACATGAAGCGGTGGTCCGGCGTCTCCGCCGCCTCCACCGGGGCTCCCTGGATGCTCGCGGTCTTGCCCTTGTAGCCGAAGTCCGCCAGCACCACGCGGTCGGGGATCGTCTTCACGAGTTTGAAGGTCTTGGTGTCGTACACCGTGATCGTGTGCTTGTACATCATGTTCTGAGCGAAGACCAGGCCGGTCCCGGTGGAGACGACCGACTTGGGCGAGATATCGGCGCTCACGATGACCTTGCGCACGTGGAGCGTGAGATCGCTCGAGGGCGGGCCCGTCCAGGCCGCGGCTGCCTGGGCGCTGGTTGTCGGCGAGGGCTTGGGCGACGCGGACGACGACGCGGACGAAGTGGCCTGCCCGGTCGGCGTAGCCGTCGCCTTGCCGCTGGTCGTGGAAGTGGCGGCGGACGGCGTAGAGCCGCCGCGGTGGCCGACGGCGTAGACGGCGCCGGCGATGACCGCGATCACGACGATGAAGGCGAGGAGGGCCACGAGGCGCCGCCGGCGGTAGGCGCGCGACTTGTAGAGGCGGGTCCTGCGGTCGGCACGGCTGCTCATGCGCGGGATTCTATCAGGCCAGTGCGGCGTGCAGGCGGCGCAGCGCCTCCTGCAGCGTCGCCCGCGTGCAGGCGAAGTTCAGGCGCAGGTAGCCGGGATCGCCGAAGTCGCCCCCGGCCGAGAGCGCCAGGCCTGCGTGCAGGCAGGCCGCGGCGGCGTCGGCCACCGGCGCGTCGCGCACGTCGAGCCAGGCGAGGTAGGTCGCCTCGACGTGCGTCAGGCGCAGCCGCGGTAACTCCTCCGCGACGAACTTCTCCAGCAGGTCGCGGTTGCCTCGCAGGTACGTGAGCAGCTCTTCCAGCCAAGCGCCGCCCCCGCGGTAGGCCGCCTCCGCGGCGGAGACGGCGAAGCAGCCGGGCATCGGGAACAGGCCCGCCGCCGGCCGCAGGTAGCGCTTTCTGAGCTCCGGGTCGGCGACGACGGCAAAGGCGAAGTTGAGCCCCGGCAGGTTGAACGTCTTGCTCGGCGCCATCAGGGTCACGACGCGGCCGGCCGTGTCGTCTGCAGCCGCCGCGGCAGGCACGTGCGCGACGTCATCGAGGACGAGGTCGCAGTGGATCTCGTCGGAGCACAGGATGAGGTCGTGGCGGCGGCAGAAGTCCAGCACCGCCGCGACCTCGTCCGCGCTCCACGCGCGGCCCAGCGGGTTGTGCGGGTGGCAGAGGAGGAAGACCCGCGTGTCCGCGGTGACCGCCGCCTCCATCGCCTCGAGCGGCAGACGCCAGCGGCCGCCGGAGACCGTCGCCGGGACGGCGATGAGCCGGCGGCCCTGGTTGGCCGGCGCCGTGAGGAACGGCGGGTACACCGGCGTCACCGTCATCACCGCCTCGCCTGGAGCGGCGAAGGCGCCGCAGGCGAGGTTAAGGCCCGGCACCACGCTCGGCAGCCAGACGATCCAGCTCGGCTGGATCTTCCAGCCGTAGCGCTCCACGAGGTGCGTGCACACGGCTTCGACGAGCGAGTCCGGCAGGCGCGCGTAGCCGTAGACTCCGTGGTCCGCGCGCGCCTGCAGCGCAGCCACCACGGCCGGCGGCGAGGCGAAGTCCATGTCGGCGACCCACAGCGGCAGGACGCCCTCGCCGTACTTGTCCCACTTGTAGCTTGCGGTGCCGCTGCGGGTCACCGGTCTGTCGAAATCCACTCGTCCTTCTCCTCTGTCCGCCCGGGTCCTGGACTCGCGCCGCCGGGCGCCGCCAAGCTCGCCCGGGCGATGCCGTCCACGGTATCAGACGGTGCGGCGCGCGCGTGACCGTGATGTAATGGTCCACGGTCGCGGCGCGCGACCGCCGCAACTTGCTCGCGGTTGGTCTCGTAGTCGGAAGGGCACATCCAAAGGCAGTCATGAAGATCCGTTTGCTCGAACCCAACTCCCCCAGCATGCACCTGTGGTCGCACTCGTACTTCGTGCGCTTGGGCCTGCCGCTCATCGGCGCCGCCCTCAAGGCCAACGGCCACGACGTGGTCATCTACGCCGATCAGCTGGCGCCGATCGACTGGGACGATGTGTACACCGCCGACCTGGTCGGCATCTCGAGCACGACGTCGACCATCACCGAGTCGTTCAGGTATGCCGACGAGCTGCGCGCCCGCGGCATCCCGGTGATCATGGGCGGCTCGCACGTGACGTTCATGGCCGACGAGGCGCTCGAGCACGCCGACTACGTGGCGCGCGGCGAGAGCGGCGAGACGATCATGGTCGAGCTCGCGGAGGCCCTCGAGGGCGACCGCGAGATCGAGGGCATCACCGGCCTCTCGTTCAAGAAGGACGGCGAGGCGGTGCACAATCCGCTGCACGAGCGCTGCGCCGACCTCGACACGCTCCCCTTCCCCGACATCTCTCTCGTCGTCGGCAACGAGCGCATCGAGAACACGCCGATCATGACCAGCTGGGGCTGCCCCTTTGCCTGCAACTTCTGCTCCGTGACGGCGATGTTCGGGCGCAAGTACCGCTTTCGCAGCGCCGAGAGTGTGGTCGCGGAGATCAAAGAGAAGAAGCCGAAGAAGATCTTCTTCTACGACGACAACTTCGCTGCCGACAAGAAGCGCCTCAAGAAGCTCCTGCGCCTGATGATCGCGGAGGGCATCACCGTGCCCTGGGGCGCGCAGGTGCGCACCGACGTCGTGCGCGACCGCGAGCTTCTCGAGCTCATGCGGGCCTCGGGGGCCGACTTCGTCGCCCTCGGCCTCGAATCCGTGAACCAGGCCACGCTCGACGGCTACGAGAAGTCGCAGACGGTGGAGGACATCGAGAAGGCGATCCGCATCCTGCACGACTACGGGGTGCGCAGTCACGGCATGTTCGTGCTCGGCGCCGACAGCGACACCAGGAACGTGGTGCGCGACACGGTGGACTTCGCGCTCAAGAACCGCATCGACACCGTGATGCTCAACATCCTCACGCCGCTGCCCGGCACGCAGCAGTTCGCCGACCTCGAGGCGGCGGGCAGGATCATCACGAAGGACTGGTATCTGTACGACGCGCAGCACGTCGTCTTCCTGCCCAGGCACATGTCTCCGGCCACGCTCCAGCGCGAGGTCATCCGCGGCAACAAGCGCTTCTTCTACACGTGGCGCCCCGTGAGGGCCTTCCTGATATGGACGGCCGGGCGCCGCAAGCTCGCCTACAACCGCATGCTCGAGTACGGCTGGTGCTGGTACTACTCGCGTATGTGGGGCCGCGATGAGCGCAACCGCGCCCACATGCGGCTGCTCGAGCGGCAGCGGCCGCCGGCCCCGCCGCGGCCGAGCGCCGAGGCGGCGACGGCGGGCATGGCCGGCCGGCGCAAGCCCGACTGAGGCAGGCGCCAGACCGACAAGTCCGGGCGTCGGCCCGACCCGCCGGAGCGCCGGGCGTACACCGAGGCCTTGGCGGGAATCACTAGCCTGCAAGGCGCGCCGCCGCAGGCGGCTCGCTCATCCTCACCGACAGGCGACATCATGGCTACTGCGACTTTCGCGGCCGGCTGCTTCTGGGGCGTCGAGGCGCGCTTCGCGGCGCTGCCCGGCGTGCTCTCCACCGAGGTCGGCTATACCGGCGGCACGACGCCGGACCCCACCTACAAGCAGGTCTGCGGGCACGGGACCGGCCACGCCGAGGCCGTGCGCCTCGAGTACGACCCCGACGAGATCTCCTACGAGAGGCTCCTGACCGCCTTCCTGGATATGCACGATCCCACGCAGAAGGACCGTCAGGGTCCCGACGTGGGCCGGCAGTACCGCTCGGCGGTCTTCTTCCACACGCCCGAGCAGGAGGCGGCGGCGAACGCCGCGATCCGCCGCCTCGACGAGGGCGGGCGCTATCGCCGGCCGGTGGTCACGCAGGTGGTCGCCGCCCCCGAGTGGTGGCGGGCCGAGGACTACCACCAGAAGTACTTCGAGAAGCACGGGCGGGCGAGTTGCGCGATCTGAGCGCCCGCCCGGGCTGAGGCTCAGGCCCGCCGAGGCTTGGCTGTCCGTGCCGGGCCGTCACCGGCCGA
>TBL_comb47_HYPODRAFT_10004442_pt1 | contig 16108 bp, 12 predicted proteins | sample TroBogypolimnion_40_FD_10682 | JGI IMG/M metagenome (IMG submission 10682)
CCGCCAACGCCATGTGGCGCTCTATATCCCTGATCGTCAACGGCACGCTCGCCGGGATATTTATCGATGTGCTGGGCAGATGGGTCGGCAAAGAAAGAGCGTATGCGTTCATACCGGTGTGGCAGCTGTTCTTCTTTCTGCTGATGTTGTTCTTTATGCATAAATTATATAAGAGCTGGAAGGAACTGGGCGGCGATAGTAACTATGTCGCGGCGGTGCCGGATTTCTCCGCCAGCACAGAAGCAGAGGAGATTGATTCAAAAAAATTAGTGATTACATAGCATGGTCATTTTATTTATTTTTTTAAGAAAAACGCACAAACAATAGACTAAGTCTGATAACGGATTATAATATTAAGAACCCATTTAAAGATTAAGGAGGGAAGATGAAAAAACAACTTGGAATTATTATTGCGACTGGTATTCTGGCAGCAAATTTTGGTTTCCTGGCACCGGCCGCGAATGCCGGAGTCCTGCTGGACGAAAATTTTGACGGGATGAATGCCGGGGAACTGCCTGATTCCGGACCGGTGCACCAGTGGCGCGGCCCGGAGAACGGACTCTTTGGATTCATCGAGGTGACATCGGAAAACGCTTTTGGCGAACAGGGCAAATCTATCCGCTTCTGCGATAATTCCGCGAAGCCGAACGGATCGCCGATTCTGACGGCGGAATGGAAAACTCCCGCCACCGGTTCATTGACGGTGGAATGGAAGGTGATGGTTCCGGTGAATGAACCTTACATAAGCCTGCAATTCATCGGCAGCAACTGGGACGATGCTCCGGCGCTGGTGGTTTTTGAAAACGGCAAAATCGCCGTGGATTTTGCGGATGGCAAGCGGGCGGATCTGGGACCGTATGAAAAAGGCAAGTGGTACGCCATCAAAGCGGAGCTGCGTCAGGCGGACAAGACCTTTGATTTATTTCTGGACGGCAAGCAGGTGATCAAGAACTATGCGTGGCGGAGTATCAAAAAAGTGAACTTGAACAACTTGAGCATAGGAGCGGATTTCAGCACAGCGGACAGGGCTGGAGCGCCGGTGCTTTACATTGATGATTTGAAGGTGACTGCCACTCCGTAGTCCCGGGAAATGAAATTCAGAAAAATTTAAAAAATCGGAATAAATTACGACATTCCAGGTAAACCGCCGTACTTTATTCCGGCACATTGTTGAGGAAAATACATGCGTATACATATGGTACCGAATTCGCATATTGATCCTGTCTGGTTATGGGACAAATATGAGGGTATTGACGAAGTCTTGAACACTTTCCGTTCAGCTTGCTGCAGGATGGATGAATTTCCTTCCCTGACCTTTTCCGCAAGTTCATTGCAGTTCTATGAATGGACAATGAAATATGACAAGCAGCTTTTCAAGCGCATCAGGGAGAAGATCGACGAGGGCCGCTGGGAGGTCTGCGGAGGATGGTGGGTTGAACCCGATACGAACCTGCCGCTTGAATCCAGCTTCCTCAAGCATGCCGAAATTTCCGCGAAGTTCGCGAAAGAAAACCTTGGGGTTGAAATAAAGACAGCATATGTCCCGGATACATTCGGTCATCCCGCCACACTTCCAAAGCTTCTTGCGCAGACCGGCTTTAAATACTTCATATTCTGCAGGCCGGGATTGCAGGAGAAGACAGATATCCCCAACCTTTTCCGCTGGGAATACAAGGGATACAGTGTGCTCGCATACCGTCTCAAACATCATTACGGGCAATGGGGCTGGGTGGATACGGCTAAAATAAAGTTGATGCTCGAAGACGCGGAATACTATGAGCAGTCCGCAAACTGTTATCTGTTCGGTGTTGGCGACCACGGCGGCGGTCCTGCCATTGACGAAATCAATTTCTACAATAAGTTCATGGAAGGCAAACCCGCAGACGACATCGGTTATTCCACCTGTCAGAAATTCTTTGAGGAGGCCGAACGCATTCCGGATATTCCGGAGTATTCAGGCGACCTGCATTTTCATGCGATAGGATGCTATTCAGTCATGGGCGACATCAAGAATGCAATGCGCAGCAGTGAGCACGCACTGGAATACTCTTCCCGCGCATTGAAAATGAACAGTCAGAACGATAATTGTCTGGCTGATTCCTGGAAAACGACGCTGTTCAACCAGTTCCACGACATACTGCCGGGGTCATGCTCGCTTGCAGCCGCTGAAAACGCGAAAGCGGAACTTAAAGGAGCGGAAAGCTTCTGCAGGGACACCGCCTATTCCGCGTTAAAATCGATTTCGCTTAAAAACAAGCCTGAAATAAAAGAAGGCGAGTTCAGGATATTCAATACGCTGCCTTTTGCAGTGACGACTCAACTGTCGGTCGAGTCGATGGTCTATTTTCGCAAAAATGCGGCGTTCAAAGACGCCAAAGGGAACCTGATCGAAATCCAGGAGGCGCTGCCGGGAGTACGCTGTCTGAACCGGAAATGGGAGTTTGTCGACACGCTGCCGGCCGCTGGATTCAAGTCGTATCATTTTGACAGCGGCAATCCCGTCGAAAGACCTGAATCCGGTTCAGAGCATTTCCAGCCGGGGGACAAATCAATTATTGATAACTTTACCCGGATGCTGAAATCATCAGTGAAGTTTCTTGTCCTTGAAGACAAGTCCGACACCTGGGGACACGGCATCAGCAAATATGATTCCGTTGAAGGCGAATTCCAATTAGAGTCCGCATCCGTAATATCTGGTTCCGTGATCAGCAAATTATGCCGGAAATATACATACGGCAAATCCAGGCTGGATGTGATTTATTCGACCTGTAAAGAGCTTCCGGGTATTTCTGTTGAAATCAGGGTTATCTGGGCGGAACACAGGAAAATTTTAAAAATGGAGATACATCCGGACGGAGCAAATTCGCCATCCATCGTGATGCAGTGCGCCGGCGGTTCTGTAACGCGCGATGCAAATGGCAATGAACTCCCCATGCACCACTGGTCATGGATTCCGGACGGCGATAACGGCATGGCTGTCATCCAGAAAGGCGCATTTGCCTGCGACTGCTTGAATGGACGCCTGCGTCTGACGCTCGTACGCTCAAGTCTCTACGGTTTTCATGATCCGACAAAACTGAATCCGGATGATCCACAGTTCGATACAGACATGGGGACGCACAGTTTCAAGCTGATTATGCTGCCTTGTCAAAAACTGGATGAAGAGTATTTTAACCGGATGTCTGAAGTTCTGTATGAGCCGTTTACAGTGATCAGGGAATCCTGAGCCGTACGGATTTCAAGCAGGCAGGTGAATTAAATAAAACACCGGAAATTTTCCGGCATATTGAGGTAAATACATGTCAAAAAATAAAACATATCTCGGGCTGGACATTGGCGGGACGAAATCCGCGGCGATCATCGGCACTTCCGCGGGCGGCATTGTAGAAAGAGTCGAATGGCCGTCAAATGCAAAGCAGGGCTGTGAGCAGATGCTGAACGGCATAATTGAAAATGCGAAAAAGATGATCGTAAAATATCCTGAAATCTCTTCGACTGGAGTTTCGATTGGCGGTCCTCTCGACGCGAAGAACGGAATCATACAGTCGCCGCCGAATCTGCCGGGCTGGGACAATATCCCGCTTAAAAATATTCTTGAAGAGAACTTGTCATTGCCGGTGCATGTTGACCATGATGCCGGAGCCTGCGCACTGGCTGAATACTACTGGGGCGCGGCGAAGGATCTGCACAGCGTCACTTATCTGACTTGCGGAACCGGATTCGGCATCGGCATTGTCATTGACGGCAGGATATACTACGGCGCGCACGGACACAACTGCGAGATCGGCCATGCGCGATATGCGGAGGACGGGCCGGTCGCTTTCGGGAAGGCCGGGAGCTTTGAATCATACTGCGCCGGTTCCTCGCTTGGCAGGATCGCAGCCTGGAAATTCCCGTCAGTCTGGCCGGAGGCCCCGACATCCGAACAGATTGGCAAACTTGCCGCCGCTGGAAATTATGAAGCCATGCAGGTGGTTGAAATAAACGCTCATGCCGTCGGCAGGGCCTGCTCGCTTATCGCCGACATGCTCTATCCTGATATGATAATTCTCGGCAGCCTGGCGAATCATCTGGGAGAAAAATGGACAGACAAGGTGAAGAGCGTATACCACGACGAAGTCCTGCCTGACGCCCGCAAAGTCTGCAAAATTGCTCCTTCGGTACTGGGCAAAAAGTTGCAGGACTATTCCGCCATCGCGGTAGCGCATGGAAGAGATTAGTTGCTGAAAAAAATATTATGTGAAACATAAAGTTGCAAAAATGAATCAATCAACTCATAGAAAACAGTCAACTTTATTTTTTGCCATCACCGTAACCGGAATGCTGTTGACGGCGAACTTCAGTTTGGCGGAGAATCAAATGAAAACAATATCGGCACAGAAAAAAGAGAATGCTCAAACGGATGCGGCCGCGTCAGCAGCTGAGGCAAATAAATGGATTGATGCCAAGTTTCTCGACAAAACATCGGAAAATTATGATACAACCCCGCCCTTCTCGTTTACCTATGGCGGCAAGTCATCCGGGGAACTGCTGAAAACATGGAAAGTGCAGCGCGACAGCAGAAAACTGGATAATTACCGGACGCAGCGAATCACGACATACTCTGATCCAGCCACGGGTCTGGAGGTTTGTTGCGAGAGTATTCAGTATAGCGATTTTCCGGTGATCGAGTGGACTTTGTATTTCAAGAACAATGGTCAGAAGAATACGCCTGTACTGGAAAATATTCAGGCGATCGATACCTCTTTCCCGGTTGTCAATCACGCAGCAAACTTTGAACGTCTGAACTACTTCGATGGCGGGCACAATCAGGCTGATGCTTTCCAGCCTCACGAGGCGATATTAGGCTCCATCAGACTCAATCCTGGTTATGGTCGTGCTTCAGACCGTTACCTTCCCTATTTCAATCTGGAGTACGGAACGGGCAGCGGGGTTATTATCGCGCTGGGCTGGCCGGGACAGTGGAAAGTCGATTGCTTCGACAGTCATAACTGGGGGCGGCAGTTCAGGGGTGGACAGGAGTTGACCCATTTTATACTCTATCCCGGAGAGAAAGTGCGCTCTCCGCTCATAGCCCTGCTCTTCTGGCAGGGAGGCGACTGGATCGACGGGCAGAATGTCTGGCGCCGATGGATGATCGCCCATAACCTGCCGAGCAGAGACGGCAAGCCGTTGCCGGGACAGGTCGCAGGACAGCGTTACGACCTGGAGAATGGCTATACGGAGGAAAGTCAGCGGCAATACATCGACCAGTATACGTCGAAGGGGCTGAAGATCGATTACTGGTGGATGGACGCAGGCTGGTATTCCTGCGGAGGTGTCTGGTCCAATGTCGGTACCTGGGAACCGGATCCAGTCCGTTTTCCGAATGGATTGCGCCCCGTTACGGATGCCGCCCGTGCCAAAGGCATCAAGAGCATTGTCTGGTTTTCGCCGGAATGCGTGGCTCCCGGGTCCTGGTTGTGGAACAATCATCCCGAGTGGCTGTTGAGCAACGAAGGGAAAAACAACAACTATCCGAAAACAGTTGATCCGGTTAAAGCTGGCCCGGCTTCAGGACGGCTGCTGAATTTGGGAAATCCCGAAGCGCGCAAATGGCTGGTGGATTACATGGACGGAATGTTCACGTCTCAGGGAATTGATCTTTACCGGCAGGATTTTAACAACGATCCGCTCATTTACTGGAGGGCCAATGATGAGCCGGACCGCCAGGGAATCACCGAGATCAGATACATTGAAGGTTACCTCGCTTATTGGGATGAACTTCGCAGGCGCCATCCCAATCTGATAATCGATTCGTGTGCCAGCGGCGGGCGCAGACTCGATCTGGAAACCGTGCGCCGCTCTGTGTCCCTGACTCGCAGCGACGATGTATTTCACGATATCAGCAATCAGGGGCATACCTACGGATTGTCCATGTGGCTCCCTTATCAGGGCAGCGGCACTCCACTGAACACATATGGATTTCGCAGCGCATTGCTGTGGTCGCTGAATGTCGGCCCCATCGCCACTGACCCGAAGTTTGATTACGAACCACTCAAACGGCTTATCGAACAATGGCGGGAGATTTCACCGAATCTGCTGGGAGATTTTTATCCGCTGACGGCTTACTCGTTGCGCCCGAACGCATGGATTGCGTGGCAGTATAATCGGCCGGAAGCCGGCGCCGGCATGGTACAGATTTTCCGGCGGGAGAAATCGGAGGTGGATACAATGCTGTTCCATCTGCGCGGCCTTGATCCCGATGCCAGCTATCAGTTGACGGATATTGACACCTTGGAAAGTCAGGCGTTGACCGGCAGGGAACTGATGAACAAAGGCTGGGCCGTCAAAATCAAGGATAAACACAGCGCGGTGATAATTACCTATACCCGTGTCAAATAACAGGTTATCGGCGGGCAGGATTATGGTAGCACGCAGAAGGAATTAACTGTTGAAAATCAAGAAAATGCAGATTGATTGTATATAAAATGATTCTCAGAAAAAGGAACGGATGAAAAAAGACTTCTTTCCCTCTTTGCAGTGCAGATACTTTCCGGCGGCGTTCAATCCCGGCGCTTTAGAAGGGGGCTCCATTCTGCTAGAATCTGACGTTCATTTTGATATTTCAGTTCCTGTAAAATCACCTGCATTTAACATCGAAATTAAGGGTAATGTGCAGAAGCCGCCGATTTTCACCCCGGCACGCCGGACGAACGATTGATAAAAATTTTACATAGAAAATTTTATTATTATATGTCTCATTAATAAAATCAGGATGAACTAAGTTATGAATCTGGAAAAGTATCTGCAACAATCTGAGAAAAACTATAATCACGAAATCTGCATGCTTGGAACAATCTGGAGCGGTCCGGGATATCACAGCCGCATACCTGACGGAACCTGGGTGCATTCTACCAGAGAGTCAATCAATTATGCGGTTCTGCTGCTGGAAAGCGGCAGCCGTGAAAACCGCGACCGGGCATTAAAGATAATCGCCGCGGTAACCGGTTTGCAGGACCGGAATCCATACCGTCAGACATTCGGTGTCTGGCCATGGCTTTACGAAGAGTCACTTGAACAGATGGCGCCGCCGGACTGGAACTGGGCTGACTTCATCGGCGCCCCCCTGGCGCATATCCTTAAATTTCACCGGCAGGAGATGACGGAGGAACTCGCCATCGAAACGGCAACCGCGCTCACTAATGCGGCATGGTCTATTTTCCGGCGGAATGTCCCGCCTAACTATACCAATATCGCGATTATGGGGGCGGCGGTGACTTCCGCGGCAGGGGAACTGCTGGCAATTCCGCTGCTGCGGGAGTATGGCCGTGAACGCCTGAAACGCTTTCTGGAGTACACCCGGGAGCAGGGCGGTCTGAACGAATATAACAGCCCGACCTATACTTTCGTTGCACTTTATGAAGCGGAACGGATTCTGCAACTGGTGGAGGAGCCATTGACCCGCCAGTATGCGGAGGAACTGCGCGGTGTGATCTGGGAGAGCCTTGCACGGCATTTTCATCCGTCCACCGGTCAGCTCGCCGGCCCGCACAGCCGGGCGTATCAGGACCGCCTGGGAAAAGCCGTCATTGCATATCTGCAGGAAAACACCGGCATAAAAATATGCAGTAATTCATCTGCCGGAGATGATGCCGAAACGCCGGATTATGTCTGCCATCTGCCCTGCCCGGAGCATTTGCGAAAATGTTTTGCCGATCTTCCGGCGGAAGAGATTTTTTTCAGGGAGAAATTTGTCAGCAAACAGCTGGAAAGCAAGTCTTTTTACGGTGCCACCTGGATGGTCGATGACTGCTGTCTCGGATCATCCAACTATGAATGTTTCTGGACCCAGCGCCGTCCGGTGCTGGCCTACTGGAAAACCGGCGATGACAATATCGCGGTAATGCGGCTGCGTTTTCTTAAAGACAGGAAAGATTTTTCTTCCGCCGGACTGTTTAACGCTCAGGATCACAACCGGTTGTTAACCGGGATAAAAATGTTTACTGACCGCGGCGATTTCCATATCCATCTTGACCGTCCGTCCGATAACATTTTCAAAGCTTCAAGCATGCTCCTTTGTTATGAACTCAGGGACAGTAACGCTGTCGCGGAGCAGATTGATGCGGCGCGATTTGCTTTGCGCGCCGGAGATCGTCAGGCAATCATTCATACCATCCCTGGCGATTTCAACGGAATTCCGGTTGTCTGGCGGGTCGTGAATGAACCTGGCTACGCACGGGTCGAAGCCGTCTGCCATGAAGGAGAACAGAAAGGTTTTAATATTAATACTGATTTTAAAGTGAAACTTTGCGCCGGTCTGGAGTTGTTGAAATGCGGCGAAAAGATCAGCGCCGCTTCGCCGGTTTTAAGCATCAGCGGACAGGATGCCGAAGCGAAATGGTTTGATCTTAAACTGAATTATGCGGTCAACGCCGGCACATATGACTGACGAACGGGAATTGACTCTTTAAAGTTCGCCGGAATCGCAATCTTTTCAGCGCCTGGCGTATTTTTCGTACATTTCGTTGTAGAACAGACATTTGTCCACCGGTACATCCGGAGGGATGTGGTTGCCTACCGCCAGCATGAAACCCGGATAGCGTTTGCCGAATTCCATAATGCTTTTCATTTCCTGTTCGATCTGTTCGTATGAACTGTATATCAGGGTACGGCAGTCAATGCCGCCGACGAAACCGCAGCGGTCGCCGTATTTCAGGGCAAACGCCCGGATGTCGCTGGTGGGTTCCATCACCAGCATGTCCGCGCCCAGATCGACAAAATCATCAAAAAATGCGTCAATGGTGCCGTCAGAGGTGAAGATGATTTTCTTGCCGGCTTCTTTTACCGGCTGGATCATTTTTTTGATATACGGAAAAATATGTTTTCTGTACCATGCGGGATGGGTTACCGGGCCTTCAGTCCAGCACAGATCGTCATGCACCATCATCACCGGAATATCGGTTTTGGCATAGGCGTCGAAGAACTGCCTGACCCACTGGTAGTAACCTTCGACTACCTTGGCGAACTCCTGCGGATACATGCCCATCGTCAGCAGCAGCATTTCAAAGCCGTAGATTTCGATCAGGCCGGAGAACATTGTAATATACACGCCGCTCATATTGACCATATCCGAACCGTTGACTTCGCAGTTGTTTTTATAATGCTGCTCAAACCGGCGGATGAGATCCTGCTGGTCGAATTCCCCGAATTCTTTGCAGGGATCCAGCGTGATGGCTTCTTCCGGAGTGGAGAACGCCTGGGTCACTTTTTCGCTGTAGTCGCTGCCGTCGGCCTGGTAAGCGGCATGGCCCATTTTCGTCGTCCGCCCGCCTTTTTCCTCCAGAAAACTATTGTGCACCAGAACACTCCAATCCATGGAGTAATCCCAGCGCTTTAAAAATTCACGCCTGGCGGCCTGACGGCTGGATTCAATTGAAGTGTCAATTCCGGTTACGGTTTTGATTAAGTCCCAGTGAAAGCCAGCCGAATATTCAGTCCGGGGAACTTTATCCGAAAACTCCATGTTAATCGCCGCCCAGCCGTTTTTATATGACATATTGCCTGCTCCAGTTCAAGATTTTATTTTTAGGGTTGACATTAATTATTATAGCCCTATTTTATTAATAAAAGTATAGATTTATTAAATAAAAAAATTAACATTTCACAGATTTATGGCATCTTACAAATTTCTTTCTCCTCAGGTGAACTCAATTAATGTCCGGCTGCTGGCGGGCATGGCCCAGGAGTATGGCGTTCTCTGGGGCGGAAAGCATATTAACAGCAATTTCTCCCGGCTCTATATGCTGCGTTACGGTCGCGGAACTGTGACTTACGCCGGACGGACGGTTGAGTTGCGTCCGGGGCGGCTTTATCTGTTTCCGTCCGGCAGGACGGCGGACTATTCCTGCAGCACTCCAATGTATCTGCAATGGCTGCATTTCCGGCTGGAATTGATGCCGGGGTTGAGCATATTCAATTTTTACGATCCGCCGAGTGAAATCGTAGCGGCAAAGCAGATGGAAGCTAAGTTCTCCGGAATTATTTCCGGACTGGATATCTGTAAACCGGCTGAGCTTTTGAAGAAATATGCTGACTTGCTCGATTTGGCCGCCATTTTTCTGCCGGAAAACTGGGCGGAATTAATGCCGCCGGAAAATGTACTCATCCGTCTGAATCCTGCTCTGGAGGCGATGCGCGCTAACCCTGCCCAGGAGTTTGATTTGAAAAAACTGGCCGGCAGGGTTAATCTGCATCCGGTTTATTTCTCAAATCTGTTTAAAAAAACATTCGGGGTGGCGCCGCTGCGCTATTTGACGGAGCAGCGGCTGGAACTGGCGAAGAATCTGCTCTATTCCAGCGGACAGTCGCTGGCGGAAATCGCCGGGAATTGCGGCTACAATGATGAATTTTTCTTTGCCCGGATTTTTAAAAAATACGCAGGGGTGGCGCCTGGACGTTTCCGCAAAGGCGCGCAAGGCATGGAGAGCTGAACATCAGAGTCGCTCGACCTGTTCGGAGAGACAGGGCAGACGCAGCGGCGATTTGCTTTTCTGCAGATTGCGGATGCCTTCTTTCAGCAGTTCCAGGCCGCGCGGAATAAAATCCAGATATTGCTTTTTGCCCTGATTCAAGCCGAGAAAGCCATATGCGCCGAGAGCTTGCATATTGCGCTGCAAGCCGGCGGTAATCAGACAGTCTTCCAGATCAATTGCGGAATATGCCGCATCCATTTCTTTCAGCCGCGAACAGTAATAATCAGTCAGATGATGGCGGCGTTTGCGGTCGAAATGGATATAGCAGTCGTTGACCAGCGACATGATGTCGTAACCCAGCGGCCCGATTCTGGAACCCTGGAAATCCACAAAGCGGATGCGGCCGTCATGCACCATGATGTTCTGCGACTGGAAGTCGCGGTGCATGTAGATTTTCGGCTGTTTCTCCACATGCGCCGCAAGCTGGTCGAATTCCGGGTTCAGCGCATTGCATTCCTCCGGTGAAATATGGCAGCATCCTTCCAGGTACTGCTGGCTGAAATACCGGGTCTCCCAGCGCAGATAACTGCGGTCGAAGGTGCGCAGGATCGGCGCATCGCCGCGTTTAAACAGCGCGGTGCCGCGCAACTGGAAATCCAGCAGGGTGTCAATGATGTTTTCATACAGTTCATCAATCTCCTCCGGCGTTTTTAAATACTGCAAACGGCGGAAAACCGTTTCGTTGCCCAGGTCTTCCATCAGCACGGAAAACTCCTCCGGTTCGAAGGCGTAGATCTCCGGAGTCGGGAAGTTGAATCTGCCTAGAAATTTGCCGATATAGATAAAGCGGTCGAAATCCTGGTCCATGCCGTCGGACAGCATCAGCACCCGTGGTTTATGGTGACTGATGATGCGGTAAAAACCGCGCAGCGAACCCTGTTCACGCAGCGAAGTCAGCCGGATGCGGTTGAAATCCTCTCCGGTCAGAATCTGCAGTCTTTTAAGTTCATGGATATTGCGGTGAATACCCGTTTGCGGAGTGATGATTTCGTTGCAGCGGAAATCGCCTGCCGGAACTTCCGCGCCGTCAAACAGGATGCAGTTCATAACCATCGCATGGTCATGAATGCGGGCTTTGCGGCCTGCCGCTATGAAGCCGGACAATTCCGCCGATGGAGAAACTTCCGCTTCCTTATCTATGCACTGGCGGTGAAGCGATTGAAAATAAGGCAGCTTGACCCGGTTGAATTCCAGAACGTCTTTATGCGCGGCAAAATACTGTTCCAGGGTGCCGAGATCGTTCCAGTAAATGCCTTTCTCGATATAGGCGCCGACGGCATCCGGTTCGGCTTTCATCATTTCCAGAATTCCTCGAATGATCGAGCAGTTGACGGCGGTTTCCGGCAGATATTTGAAGATGTCGCGGGACAATACCATCACGCCGGAATAGGTCATCAGCCGGCTGCCTTCCGGATTTCTGCCCAGCGAGGATAAAATGTCGTGAATGCCGCCGTCCGGCGTAACGCGGACGCGGTTCTCCGGGCCTTCCACCAGCGCCATGGTGATTTTCCGGCCGGACTCGAAATGATGGGCGATCAGCGCGGCAAGGTTCATGTCCGTCAGGATATCGGAATTATGGATAATGAAAAATTCATTTTTAGAAAGCATTTTCCGGGCGTTGACAGGACCGCCGCCGGTACCCAGGATTTCCGGTTCGTGAAATATTTCCGTCACCTCTTTAAAGCGTGAGCTATTGATAAAGTCATTGACCATTTCCGGCAGATAATGGGTGTTCACCGCGAAGCCGTCAATCCCGGCGTCAAGCAGATTCGTCATGACGATTTCCAGCATCGGGCGGTTGCAGACCGGTGTCAGCGGTTTCGGTATGATATCTGTCAGCGGACGGAGCCTGGTGCCCAGACCGGCGGCCAGCACCATTGCATTCAGTTTGTGTTGTGCAGTTTTCATAAAACATTCCTGGAATTGTTGCTTTGAGAAAGCATTCGCGTAAAATAACCCGGCTGGGCTCAAATACAATCATGTCTTGAAGGAAGGGCATTATTTTTTGTAATTCCGCATACGGAAACTGCCCGGGCTTGTCCGGTTGTGTTTTTTGAAAATACGGCAGAAATAATTAACCTCCTCATAGCCGCACATGAGCCCGATTTCTTTTATTGAAAGATATGGTTCGGCCAGCAGTTTTCTGGCATAACTCATTCTCAGATTTTGAAGATATTTCAGCGGGCCGCAGCCGAAATGTCGCCGGAACAGTGCATTAAGATGGCTCTGGCTGATATTGCATGAAGAAGCAAGGTGCTGAACGGTTCTCTCTTTGGCGATATCTGATTCAATCAGCCTTACCGCACTTACCAGCGCCGGGTGCATTTTCTGCTGAGATGCCGAATTATTTTCAATATGCTTCAGCCGGTCTATCAGCGCGGCCAGGAGACTGTCGGCCTGAACCGCGATATTATCCGACGATTTGTGCAAGTCAAGAATATCAGAAATCCAGCGGCTTATCCAGCGGTCGCCGGCGACCGATAATATGCGCGCTTTGGCAGTAAAAAATCTATCCGGTGATTTAAAAAGCACAAAATCGGTTATGACATGACCATTATTGATCTGGTTGTGCCGGGTGTCCGGCGGCAGCATGTACAGAGTGTCAACACCGCCTTCCAGCCGTTCGCTGTCCGCGTCTATACCGCATTCGCCCTGCACCACCAGCACCAGTTCGATACATTCATGCTGATGCACGGCAACGTTCGCCGAGCCGGAAAACCGCCCGGCGGCTATAAATTTTGCCACACCTGAATTTTTTATCTGCATAAAAATCGAAATGTCCTATATAATAGTGATATTGTCTATATACATTCCTTCATAATATCATTATAATATACTATAACATTTTAAAATACCGCATTCAAATAAAGGAAAACGGAAATGACAAAAAGAATCCCTGTAATTCTTGATACGGATATCGGCTATGATATGGACGATACCTGGGCGCTGGCGATGATGCTCAAATCTCCGGAACTGGACATAAAGCTGGTTACGACCGACACTCAGGATACCACATATAGCGCGAAAATAGTTGCGAAAATGCTGGAGATCGCGCAACGGACGGATATTCCAGTAGGGGTTGGAATTGACTGCGTGCAAGAGCTGAAAGCACGCGACTATGAGGTGTCACGCAATCAGGCCGGATGGGTTGAAGGCTATGATCTGACATCGTATCCCGGCAGGGTGTACAATGACGGGGTTCGCGCCATCATCGATACCATCATGAATTCTCCGGAGCAGATAACGCTTATCTGCATCGGGCCGGTGCCGAACATTGCGAAGGCGCTTGAACTGGAACCAAAAATCGCGGAACGCGCGCGGTTTGTCGGCATGTTCGGCAGCATCCGGCGCGGCTATGGGGGAAACCCCAAAATCTCGGCAGAATGCAACGTAGTATGCTATCCGAAAGAATGCAGAAAAGTTTTTGAAGCCGCGTGGGATATCACCATCACCCCGCTTGACACCTGTGATTTAGTAAAACTGGAAGGAGACAAATATCAAAGAATTCTGTCCTGCCAGGATCCGGTGATCAAGGCGATCATTGCAAACTACAGAATTTGGGAATGCTTGAAGGTAAAGAAAGAATTACACCCTGATTTATGCAGCAGCATTCTCTTTGATACCGTGGCAATACATCTGGCATATTCGCAGGAGTTTCTGGGAATGGAAACTCTGGGGATAAGAATTACTGATGATGGTTATACCGTGATTGATGAAAAGGCCAAAAAAATACATTGCGCAATGAGCTGGAAAGATCTCCCGGCATACGAAGACTACCTGGTGGAGAGGCTTGTAAAATGAAAGATTCAAAGCGGATATTAACGATTTTAGACACGGATATCGGGTGTGACATTGACGATACCTGGGCGCTGGCGATGCTGCTGCGCAGCCCTGAACTTGACACTATTATGGTCGCCACTGCCGCGCATAATACAGTTTACCGGGCAAAAATATGCGCCAAACTGCTGGAGCGCGCCGGACGGCATGATATTCCAGTCGCTGTAGGCATTCCCGGAACCCCGGTTCCCAGGGATGAACGGCAGTTGAACTGGGTCAAGGAATATGACCTGAAAAATTATCCCGGAACGGTCTATGAAGATGGAGTTTCCGCAGTTATTAGAGCCGTGGAACAGGCGGACGGCCCGGTCACGATTGTCGCAATCGGCCCGATGACCAATCTCGGCGCCATCACTGAACGGGCGCCGCATCTGACCGGGAAAATCAATCTTGTCGCCATGATCGGCAGCATTGAAAAGCAACTTGACGGCAAACCGGGCAGAATCGCCGAATATAACGTTGTCCAGGATATTCCGGCGGCGCAGAAGGTATTTAATGCCGGATGGCGCAGCATGACGATCACTCCGCTGGACACCTGCGGGATTGTCCGGCTTAACGGAGAGCTGTATGACCGGCTGGTAAAATCGGCGGACCCGCTGGTAAAAGATCTGCTGGAAAACTACAATGTATGGTCTGTTGCGGGCGGCTTCGGCCCGGCTCCGGACCATAGCTCGATCCTGTTCGATACGGTGGCAGTCCATCTGGCGCGCACCACGGAGTTTTTGCAGATGCGGCAGATGCGGCTGCGGGTTGACGATCAGGGATTCATGCTCAATGATGAGCGTGGGCAGGAAATCAACGTGGCGATTGAATGGAAAGACCTGGAAGGATATAAGCAGTTTCTGGTTGACCGCCTGCTGGGACTGCGTTAATTACTGGAGACTTCACAATCCCATGAATCTTAAATATAAAGCTGACTGGAACAAATCACAGGAGCGGTTTACCGCGTTCTGGGAACAGGAGATTATAGACCGCGCGGTAGTTCTGGCGATGGCGCCGAAAGAGAAATCATTTCCGCCGGGCTGGTGCAGAATACTGGACGAGGAAGCGCAGAACAATATTGAAACCGCTGCCGTTAAAATGGAACAGCTGTTCGATAATCTTTACTTTGCCGGAGACGCCTATCCGATGTGGTATCCGAACCTCGGGCCGGGCGTCCTGACCGCTTTTACCGGCAGCAGGATTTTTTATGACGTGAATAAAGGCACATCATGGCAGGAGCATTCAGTGCTGGCGCTGAAGGATTATCATCCTCAATTGCAGGCGGACGGATTATGGGGAAAGACCCTGGAAATCAATAAATTCATCAGCCGTCTCGCCGCCGGCAAATTCATTGCCGGCATTTGCGATCTGGGAACCGGCGCGGATCTGATATCGAATATAATCGGGCCGGAAGCGCTGTGTATGGAAATCATGGATAATCCTGAACAGATAAAACGCGTTCTGAAAGAATTTTTTGAAATATGGAAAACCTGCTATTCCGCGCTCTATAAAGAGTTTCCTGAAGGCAACGGTTCCTGCTGCTGGCTGCAGACCTGGGCGCCCGGAACGAGTTATCCGCTGCAGAACGATTTTTCCTGCATGGTCTCCGAACAGACGTTCCGGGAACTGTTTCTGGAAGATTTAAAGTCATACTGCGACTGGCTGGAATATCCGGTTTACCATCTGGACGGCGCGAATGCCGTGCGGCATCTGGATGCGCTGCTGGAAATTAAGAACCTCCGCGCGATACAATGGACCGCCGGGGCCGGGGCGGC
>TBL_comb47_HYPODRAFT_10004443_pt1 | contig 16106 bp, 13 predicted proteins | sample TroBogypolimnion_40_FD_10682 | JGI IMG/M metagenome (IMG submission 10682)
ATATTATTGAAGAGTTGGAAAGAGAACAACTAAGACAAATTCCTGAATTTAATCCAGGAGACACGGTTGTTGTTCAAGTTAAAGTAAAAGAAGGCGAGCGTGAACGTATTCAGGCTTTTGAAGGTATTGTGATTGCAAAACGTAATCGTGGTTTAAATTCTGCTTTCACCGTAAGAAAAATTTCTCACGGTACAGGTGTTGAGCGTGTTTTTCAAACTCATAGCCATATCATTAGTGAGATTACAGTTAAGCGTCGCGGCGCTGTTCGTAGAGCTAAATTGTATTACTTACGTGACTTAACAGGTAAGGCAGCTCGTATTAAAGAAAAGCTTTAAGGTTTCTTTATCGAGTTAAACTAAAAAAGGCAGCCCTTAAGCTGCCTTTTTTATGCGCGCTTATTTAAGGGTTAAGCTACAATCGCTGTACTATCAAAAGATTCAAGTGTTTCTATCAATAAGGCTAGTAACTTAAGATGGGGCAGTTTCAGCCCAGACCAAAGGCTCAGGGCGAAAGATAAGCCTAGGAGGCTAGCAACTTATGGCGTGATAGGTATTAGGCTTATCTTTTGCCTTTCACTCTTTCTCTGCGCTTAGGACAGCCCTGTCTAAAAGTGAACGATTAAGCTAAACTGTCCCGTATTAAATTGGTAGCCATAAATAATGAGCAAACAAGAAAAATCCTTAACGATGACAGTGCTAATGACGCCAGACATGGCTAATTTCTCAGGACATGTGCATGGCGGCTCTTTACTCAAGCTATTAGATCAAGTTGCTTATGCCTGTGCCGCAAAATATTGTAAAAGTTATGTGGTAACAGCGGCACTCGATCAAGTGTTTTTTAAGCAGCAAGTTCATGTCGGTGAGCTAGTTACTTTTGATGCGCGTATTAATCATGTCGGTCGGTCCTCAATGGAAGTTGAAGTGAGTGTAGAAGCCGAGCATCTAAGAACACAAGAAAAAAGACATACCACCTCTTGCTTTTTTACCATGGTGGCCATGGATGAGCAGGGAAAATCAATTGAGGTGCCTAGTTTGTTGTTAGAATCAGATGCTGAAAGAAAGCGTTATCAAGAGGCCAAACAACGCAAGACGTTACGCCAAGCGAGTTTAAATCAAAAACTGACACATAGTGTTATGTTATCAGAAAGTGAGTTTTAAATGGGACTGCAAGAAAACTTCGAACAACTACCTTTAAAGGATTTTGCTGAGAAAGCTTATCTGGATTATTCCATGTATGTGATACTCGATAGGGCTCTGCCACATATTGCCGATGGTTTAAAGCCCGTACAGCGACGCATAGTCTATGCCATGTCTGAATTAGGGCTAACGGCTTTAGCAAAGTATAAGAAATCGGCACGTACGGTCGGTGATGTTTTGGGTAAGTACCATCCTCATGGAGATTCTGCTTGTTATGAAGCTATGGTCTTAATGGCGCAGAACTTTTCTTATCGCTATCCTTTAGTTGATGGTCAAGGTAATTGGGGCTCACCTGATGATCCTAAATCTTTCGCAGCTATGCGTTACACTGAATCTCGACTTACTGCTTATGCGCATACCTTACTCAGTGAATTAGGGCAGGGCACGGTGGAGTGGGCCGATAATTTTGATGCCACTTTAAAAGAGCCGGTCTTAATGCCGGCCAGATTGCCGAATATTCTACTGAATGGCACGATGGGTATTGCCGTCGGTATGGCCACCGATATCCCTCCGCATAATTTACGGGAAGTCGCTAGCGCTTGCATACAATTATTAGATGAGCCCGAGAGCACGCTAGAAACCTTATTCAATTTTATCAAAGGTCCTGATTACCCGACTGACGCAGAAATTATCACCTCTGCTGAAGATATACAAAAAATGTATCTTACGGGGGGCGGTTCGATAAAAATGCGTGCTATCTATGAATCTGAAGATGGCAATATCGTTATTACCGCGTTACCTCATCAGGTGTCGGGTTCTAAATTAATGGAGCAAATTGCCGCACAAATGCTGGCGAAAAAGTTGCCCATGATAGAAGATCTTCGTGATGAATCAGATCATGAAAATCCTACGCGCTTATTAATCATACCTAAATCTAAACGCATAGATGTTGATGCGGTGATGTCACATTTATTTACCACGACGGACTTAGAAAAAAGCTATCGCGTTAATATGAATATGATAGGCATGGATGGAAAACCTAAAGTCAAAGGACTTAGAGATATCCTAGTCGAATGGTTAGCCTTTAGGACTGAAACCGTAAGGCGACGTTTACAATATCGTTTAGATAAGGTTTTGGCACGATTACATATCCTTGATGGCTTACTCATCGCTTATTTGAATATCGATGAAGTGATTGCCATCATTCGTACGGAAGACCATCCCAAGCCTGTTTTAATGCAACGCTTTGCCTTAACTGATCTGCAAGCAGAATCCATCTTAGATTTAAAGCTGCGGCATCTGGCTAAGCTAGAAGAAATGAAAATCCGAGGTGAACAAGACGCCTTAGAAAAAGAACGAGCGGGTCTTGAAAAAACCTTAGGTTCACGTTTGTTATTAAATCGCTTGATTCGCAAAGAAATTGAACATGATGCCGAGCAATATGGCGATGTTAGACGCTCACCTATCGTCTCCCGCGTTGCGGCTTTAGCCTTAGATACCACGGCCTTAATTAGTAATGAGCCACTGACAGTTATCTTGTCAGAAAAAGGCTGGATACGCGCGGCTAAAGGCCATGATATTGATGTAGAAAGCCTTAACTATCGCTCAGGTGATAGCTTTTTAGATGCGGTTAAGGGGCGTTCAACTCAAGCTATTTACTTATTAGATTCTACAGGCCGCGCTTATAGTACTTCGACGCATGATTTACCGTCGGCACGTACCCAAGGCGAACCTTTAACCGGACGCCTGAATCCACCAGCAGGCGCCTTATTTACGCATTTATTAACCGGCAATCCTGATGATTGGTATGTAGTCGCAAGTCATTATGGTTATGGTTTTAGAGTGCAATTAAAAGAGCTATTAAGCAAAAATAAAGCCGGTAAGACTTTGCTTAACTTATCAGCAGGCGCTCAAGTCATTAGGCCTGCAGCCATTACTGATGAGTCGGATTTATTAGCGGTGGTAACTTTACAAGGCCGTCTATTGATATTCCCCGTCGCTGATTTACCAGCCTTAGCTAAAGGCAAGGGAAATAAGCTCATACAAATACCGACAGCAGATCTAAGTAGTGCTAAGGATTATGTGGTCGCAGCGCTGGTTATTCCAAAACAAGGCTCGTTAAAAGTCGTTTCAGGTAAACGATTTTTAACCTTGAAAGGGGTAGATATAGAGCACTATCAAGGTGATAGAGCTAAACGTGGCTTAGCGTTACCTAGAGGCTTTCAGCGGGTTGATGGGTTGTTGACTGAATAAGGCTAAGTCAGTTCCGTAAGGCGGTTGTTCTATAGCAAACCGCCTAACTTACTCGAATACTTACACCACCAACTTAGACACTGGCGCACAAAAATCGCTAATGCCGTTTGGCGTTATAGCCGCTACTCTAAATTGATGAATGACTCCAACTTTAAGGCCGCTGACGGTATGATGAGCGGAAGTCGTCGTAGTAATGGGTATCCAAGCACTCTCATCAGCAGGTACAGGGCCTTCAACATATTCCCATTTATAAGAGCCTGCTTTATCAATAGCTTTGGCGTATAAATTAACTTCACCAGAATGATCACCGTCAAACGCTGCCAACGGGGGCTTTTGATGTATTTTGGGTTGATTGCTTACTTGAAAACCGCTACTTAAAATAATGGTTTCATCACCATCCGCTATTTTGTCTACATAATGAGCTGCATTACGAAATAACTTATCGACAATATGTTCGTTGTCATGCATGATCGCTATCGGCGTATGTCCACCATCACGAGCCGCTATGATAGATGCTTCAAAGCTATCTAACGCTGCTGTAAGGGCGGCTGGCGTCATGTCGGAGCTTGCAAAGACTGGATTACTGATGAACTTGGCGACAATATTCCGATAAAACGGTAGTTTTTCCGCAATGGAATATTTGATAAAGCCCAATAACACTTTAGCTATTTTCATGTTTTACCTTTAATTAGATGAATGATGCCAGGTAGTTGGCGTGAGCCAGACGGTAGCTTTATAGATTAATAGCTAACGGCTAGTCTTATTTTTAGTGGCTATAGTGACGTGTTTTTTGATGGCCGCACAGACTATAGCTTAGTTTTTAGTTAAAGCAAACAAAGAATTTAAAGTGCGCTTAATTTAGCAACAAACAGAGCTTAGGAATTATTGTAGTTTACCTATAAATCCAAGTTTATAGGTAAACAGACCGTAATTTTAACTTGAGTTATTAAGCTTTTATCTTAAGGTGTTTTGTTATTGCTTGCTTTCATTAGCCAGAAACCTTAAGTTACAAGATTGCTAGCTTGTCATTGAAAAAAAATTGCTAAAGCTGTTTGACAGATAGCTTGGGCTTTAATAAAGAAATCCCCCATCCTGCTTATTTTTTCACGTATTAAAAACAAAATTCCTTAAGGAATAGTGTTAATAGCTTGAGTTATCATCTTGAATCGATATCGCCTAGTTATTTGGCGTCGAGTCATTTAATAGATTTCATCAGGTAAATGGAAAATGCCTTAAGTTATTTTATTGAATCAATAGGGTGAAATCCTTATTCACCGCGATATTGATTCGATTTCAGCAGGAAAAACCAGTCATCTACAAGCAGGATGAGGTTAACCCACCATTAAATACGGAGCACATACACTATGAATTACCATTACTAGTGATGGCAACCTGCTTGAACTAGCCGCTAAATTAGTCAATATCGACAATCAAAGCGTGGTATTGAATGAATTTATTTTGCGTCCCCTGCTTCCTAGAAAACTCAACATAAGCGACAAAGTTGATTAAGTCAGTAACGACCCTGATTACGACTAGAATGAAGTATAAACCTAGGATTGTACTTTGTTTGCCATTACCCTAAGAAAGTTCTCTGATTATGAAAATCGACTTCCTCGATTCCACAGAATTCATTGAGGCAACTTGCTCGAGAGAAAAACAAAAGCCTATTTATTGGCTGAATATGTCAGGTTTTCTTACACTTTATCTCTGTAGTTTAAGTTTATTTGTATAGCTACTGTGATTAAACGCCATTAAAGTTAAGTGTGTTATTACAAGCAGCATAAATTACTTTCGTTAAAAGTAGTTGTCCTCATAAATATGTCAGGTTTTTTTACAGATTCTATTTAATGGCTACTCTAAAAGTAGCAATGTCATACCTATTAATAAGTTAACTTATTGTAATAATATAGATATTTATTAATGGCTTAAATTTTGCTTTCCAATGTATTGTGCAGATTAGAGACAGCTATTTGTTAATTATGTGCAATGAACTTTTTAGGTTTAATTGGATAGGATAAAAAATGAAAAATAAAATTTTTAATTGGCTAATCATAGGCACTTTAGTAGTGGTTAGTCATCAAGTTTCCGCTAATATAGCGGGATGGACGACTATCGGTAATTCGGGTGTATCATCTGCGACGGATGGAGTAGTCACTATCCCCTCACCATATTCCAGTGTTAATTGGATATCAACTGACGGCGGATTAACTGGTAATGTTGGGGGGTATGGGGGTACAGATGGCTCTACTGTGACCTCGAATGCATTTGCTGTGACATCAGCAGGATCTGCTCTGACCTTCGCTTTTGATTTTGTTACCTCAGACGGCACTATTACGTTTCCTGATTACGCTTGGGCTAATTTATATAATGCCTCCGATAATAGTTTGGTGGCTACTTTGTTTACTGCAACCACTAATCCCTCAGGAAGTACGGTACCAGGAATTGGCGCAGGATTACCTGCTATAAGTGCAACTATTACCCCTAATAATGCTAGTGTATTTACTGGGCCAGGATCTACCGTCTGGTCTCCTTTAGGTGCATCTTCAGGTACATGTTATATAGACTATACCCAAGGTTGTGGTAATACTGGCTGGGTTGGTGCTTCATATAACGTTCTTAGTCCAGGCAATTATTACCTAACCTTTGGTGTGGCTAATGCTGGAGATCAGGCGTTCGATACAGGCATGGCTTTTGTTGGCACTGCTATTGGAGGTGTGCCTATTGAAGATGAGGATGTCGCTGTACCTGAGCCAACTACGATTGTTCTAATGGCAATAGGTTTAGCTGCACTGGCAACTCGTCGTCGTAGCTTAATCAGTAATAATATTAATGGCTTTTTAAGGGCTTAGATAGTCTTAGCAATACCAGAAATAAACCAGCACCTTTTAGTGGCATGGGCCATTAAAAGGTGCTTTAACGGTATTGTTTGGGTTATAAAACTATTAATGTGTAACTGCTAGCTTAAGCGTTTACGCTTTGCTTAACTAGCTTTACCCGCTTCAGTCGCAGCAAGCACTTCGATCAAACGGCCAGTAGTACATTCGTAGATATAACCATATACAGGAATATCAGAAGGTACTAAGGCATGGTTCTTAATACGTAACACATCTTCTAAAACACTTTCTTGTTGATCTTTAATGGTCAACCAGTTGATGTACTTGCCTTCTGGAGAGCCGTGGCCTTCACAGCTATCGTGCCAGCCACTGGCGTCAATAGACGCTGTTTTTAGGCTGCTGCCTAATAAGTCGCTCATGATTTCATTATTAAATAATTCCATGCCACAGTTGGTGTGGTGAATAACGAACCATTCTTTGGTACCTAATAATTTATAAGAAATCACAAGTGAGCGGATAGCATCGTCACTGGCGCGACCACCGGCATTACGAATAACGTGGGCATCACCTTCTGAAAGACCTGCGTATTTTGCAGGATCTAAGCGGGCATCCATACAGGTTAAAATAGCAAAATGTCTACCTGGAGGTAGAGGTAGTTCGCCTTTGTCACCGAAATCATTGACATAGTCACGGTTGGCTGACAATACTTCATTTAAAATCTTGCTCATAAATACCTCTTAATTATTATTGGGTTATAAAAAGAACCGCTTTATCTTACTGTTAATAATTTAACAAAGATGGTGTGGAATATAACGACCTCTATTATAAAGTAAGCGCTTTGAAGTTTACCCTAAAAAATGGATGAAACAACTAGTATTTAAATTTATAAACTATGGCAAAAAGTGTGCTAAATGCTTAAAAGGATTGTTGGTGTAATGAGCTAAAAGTGTTTTAAGCGAGGATGAAAATTTAAGGTTACCGGGAGCTAGCTGTTTAATCGGACTATTGTAATGTAGTTGAATGCTTACTGAGCTTTGAATTATGTGCATTAACCTGTATAAGCATACTATTAAAAAGGTTAATTAAGTTTAGAAATGACAGTATCAATAGCCTCAAAAACATCATCTACCCAAAATACCGTTACTTGTATCAACTGTAATCTTGATAAATTCTGTATTCCTAAAGGACTTGATCACTTTGAGATAGGCGAACTAGCCTTATTAGTTAATCGAAATAATATACGTCAAAAAGGGGAGGCTATTTATCATGCCGGCAGTCCTTTTAGAGGCATGATTGCTTTGCGTTCTGGGAGTGCAAAACTAATAAGTTTTGATGCCAATGGCAATGAGCTCATTGTTGACTTTATATTGCCGGGTGAGGTTTTAGGTTTTGATGGCTTGGCTGCGCAAACATACAATTGCACGGCAATTGCCTTAGAAACGGTTAATTATTGTCATTTACCTGCGCATAAGATAGATGAATTGCTCACTCAAAAATCCTGTTTAAATCATTTATTGTTACAAAGATCTTGCAGCCAATTTGATGCTCAAGTTGAAAGGATGATGTTAAATCGTCGCTCTGCAGAAGAGCGGGTCGCAAGCTTTCTTTTACAAATATCGGAACGTTTAAAGCAAAGAGGCTATTCTGAAATAGAATTTCGTTTAAGTATGTCGCGAGAGGAAATAGGCAATCATTTAGGCGTTGCGCATGAAACAGTGAGTCGAATCTTTCATTTGTTCCAATCTAAGCAGTTGATTGAGATTAGATCTAAACAAGTTAAGATTATCGATAAAAAAGAGCTGTTTAATTACTACACCACGTATTCATTAAACAGCCCAAAATAAAGAGGACTTTGTGCAGCAGCGCATAATAAAACTGAGGTTAGCTTTGTTATGCGCTTTAGAAGATATAAGTAATTGTTACCTACAATTGATGTTATTTATTTTCTGATTTATGAGAAACATATCCAGAATCTTCGGCTATGGCATTTGCAGTTGAAACATACTTGCCATGTTCATTGCTTTTTATAACTACCATTGTCAGTATAGCCGCTGCAACAATACCGCCAACAATAAGCCAAAAATTATCTTTTTCTTGTGTTTCTGTAGTCATGTGAATGCTCCACTAATATTGTTTTGAATTTGGTAAGCTGTTGAATGTTGTCAACAGGGTTCTATTAGACCAAAAGACAAATTTAAAAAGTTGAGCTAGATCAAGAAATAGTGTTTTGCTGTATTTATTAAAAAAGCAGTTATGAGTTCGGGTTAGTAATAAGGTAACCCGAACTATTCAGCTTAATGTTGTTGATTAAACAATTTTGGCTAGTTGCTCAGCATAACCGGTGTAAGTACGTGGCGTTAAGGCCAGTAAGGCGGTTTTGGCATCATCAGGTATCTCGAGTTTTTCAATAAAGGTCTGCATTTGTTCTGGGGTAATACGTTGGCCACGAGTGAGTTCTTTTAGTTTCTCATAAGGTTTTTCTATGCCATAACGACGCATGACGGTTTGTATAGGTTCTGCCAGCACTTCCCAGTTGGCATTCAGATCAGCTTCAATAGCATCGACATTAATTTGTAATTTTGAAATACCTTTTAAGCTGGCTTGGATGGCGATGCTGGTATGGGCAATGCCGACGCCGATATTTCTTAATACCGTGGAATCGGTTAAGTCACGTTGCCAGCGTGATACGGGTAGTTTTTCGGCTAAAAAACTAAACAAGGCATTGGCAATGCCTACGTTACCTTCTGAGTTTTCAAAATCAATAGGGTTAACTTTATGTGGCATGGTTGAAGAGCCCACTTCGCCAGCAATCACGCGTTGTTTGAAATAGCCTAAGGAAATATAACCCCAAATGTCGCGGTCGAAATCTAGCAAGATAGTGTTAAAGCGTGACAGTGCATGAAAAAACTCAGCGATATAATCATGCGGTTCAATTTGGATGGTATAAGGATTAAATTGCAAGCCTAAAGAAATTATGAAGTCTTGGGCAAACTCGGCCCAATCAACATCTGGATAGGCGATGGCATGGGCATTATAGTTACCTACAGCACCGTTTATTTTGCCTAGCAAGGCTACAGCCTGTAGTTGATCTTGTTGGCGTTGCATACGTGCGACCACATTGGCAAATTCTTTGCCGACTGTGGTCGGTGTTGCTGATTGGCCATGAGTACGTGACAACATAGGCTGGTCGGCTGTTTCTATCGCCAATTTTTTAAGTGCATTAATACAGTCAGTGATTTGCGCTTGGATAACAATGCGACCTTCTTTAAGCATCAAGGCATAAGACAGATTGTTAATATCTTCTGAGGTACAGGCAAAATGTATAAACTCACTGACTTTTTCAAGTTCAGCACAGCCAGCTATTTTTTCTTTAAGCAAATATTCAACGGCTTTAACATCGTGATTTGTAGTATTTTCTATGTCTTTGACACGCTGGGCATCGGTTTCTGAAAAATCACTGATGATGCTGTTTAAACGTTGGTTTGCATCGGCACTAAAGGGACTGACTTCGTTGATTAAAGGATGTTGAGCCAAGGCTTGCAACCAGCGGACTTCAACCAGTACGCGAAAACGGATCAAACCATATTCACTGAATATTGGGCGTAGTGCGTCTACTTTATCTGCGTAGCGACCATCAATAGGAGAAATAGCGGTGAGGGTAAAGTTAGTCATGATGTTTATGTAAAATTTGAAAGAGTAGGGGTTTTCATAGCGTAAGTGTATCAAAAAATAGGCCATAGGCCTGAGCTTTGTTTGTATTCAATGCATGCAATGAATTATTAGCGTTAGTTTGTATGAGTCATTTATATTACGTAGTAACCTTGTTTTATTCTCGTTTGCTCGCGCCGAGCACCGCAGGTTTTGTCGGGATTAGCCCGAAGGGGCGCGGCATGGATGCCGCGCGGCGGTAGGAGGGCAGGAAGCCCTCTCTACCGACCCCCGACAAAACCGAGGAGCGCAGATTGAGCGACAATCGAGCCGCCTTTTCTTTGGATACTTTCTAAAGGCTGCGCAAAAGAAAGTATCTCGCGTTCGGGTGCGAAAACCCGATTCAAATAATTGTCGCGATAGCGATCTCATTATTTGTTTTTAATATCAGAATGGTTATGTAACATAAGTAGGCTATTACGATGCTAAAATAAAGACTTACGGTATTCGACCGCCTTTTTAAAGTCACAACATCATGCTGGATATAATACAAATTCCTGTGTTAAACGATAACTACATCTATATGCTGCATGATAGCGTTAGCTTAGAAACCGCAGTGATTGATCCAGCATTAGAGCAACCTGTATTAGATGTGTTGGCCGAGAAGGGCTGGCAACTGAGTTTTATTTTAAATACTCATCATCATTGGGATCATGTTGGTGCCAACTTAGCCTTAAAGCAACAAACCGGTTGTAAGATTATTGCCGCGGCATCTGATAGAGAGCGTATTCCGGGTATTGATATCGGTGTTGGGCAGGGCGATGTGATTTCTTTAGGTGAACATAAGGCTCAGATTCTAGAGACGCCAGGTCATACCAGTGGTCATGTAGTTTATTATTTTGCGGAGGATCAAGCTTTGTTTTGTGGCGACACCTTGTTTGTGATGGGGTGTGGTCGCTTATTTGAAGGGGCGCCTGAACAAATGTATGCATCCTTACAGACCTTGAAAGCATTGCCACCGTCAACACGGGTGTACTGCACGCATGAATATACCTTGGCAAATGCTACCTTTGCCTTAAGTGTAGAACCGGATAATATTTTTTTGCAAAAAAAGCTGCGGGCGGTGATGGAACTTAGAGCCGTAAATAAGGCTACAGTACCGACTACGATTGCTGAAGAAATAGCCACTAATCCATTCTTTAGAGTTGACTGTATCAGCATACAAAAAGAGCTGGGTTTAGTGGGTGCTGCACCTGATGTTGTATTTGCAGCTTTACGACGACGTAAAGATGACTATTGATGGGGTTATGATTCCCACGTAGAACGTGCTTCCATTAAGTTAAGATGGAGTAAAACAGCTTTAGCTGTTTTACAAAGCAATAGCTGAAGCTCAGCACTCCAAGTTTTATACTACTTAGCTTAATGGTAATAACGTAGAGCGTGGGAATTATAATGAGCCTTTACGCTTTAGGGCGCATATGCGGAAATAACAACACATCACGAATAGAGGGTGCGTCGGTAAATAACATCACTAAGCGATCTATACCTATGCCTTCACCCGCAGTAGGTGGCATACCGTGTTCTAAGGCAATTATATAGTCAGCATCAAAATGCATGGCTTCATCATCGCCGGCTTCTTTTTCTTCAACTTGTTTTTGAAAACGTGCTGCTTGATCTTCAGCGTCATTTAACTCGGTAAAGCCGTTGGCGATTTCTCTACCACCCACAAAAAACTCAAAGCGATCGGTGACATGAGGGTTGTCATCATTACGTCTTGCCAGCGGAGACACTTCAACAGGATAGGCAGTAATGAAGGTTGGATTCATCAAACGGCTTTCTACGGTTTTCTCAAAAATCTCAATTTGTATCTTACCCAAACCATAACCATCTTTAACAGGAATCTTTAAGTTTTGGGCAACAATAAGAGCGGCCTCACGGCTATCAAGATCAATCGCTGTTAAGTCAGGATTAAAATGCAGGATAGATTCAACGACGGTCATACGATCAAAAGGTTTGCCAAAGTCGTAAAGTTCACCTTGATAAGTCACTTCTGTTTTGCCCATCACTTCTATAGCAATGCCGCGTAACATGGCTTCGGTTAAATCCATTAAGTCATGATATTCAGCGTAGGCTTGATAAAACTCCAGCATGGTGAATTCTGGGTTATGGCGCGTTGATAAACCTTCGTTACGAAAGTTACGGTTTATTTCAAAGACGCGTTCAAAACCGCCAACGACTAAGCGCTTTAAATACAGTTCAGGGGCTATGCGCAAAAACATGTCCATATCTAGCGCGTTATGATGCGTGGTAAAAGGTCGCGCGGTGGCTCCGCCAGGGATGACTTGCATCATAGGAGTTTCAACTTCTAAGAACTGACGTTCAATTAGAAATTGGCGGATATAAGCGACTATTTTAGAGCGGATTAAGAAGGTATCACGCGATTGCTCGCTCATAATCAAATCTAAATAACGCTGACGGTATTTGATTTCTTGATCGGCAAGGCCGTGAAACTTTTCAGGTAAGGGTCTCAAGGCTTTGGTTAATAGTCGAATATCATCGACCTTAACACTCAATTCGCCGGTTTGGGTGACAAAGAGTACGCCTTCTGCTCCGACAATGTCACCAATATCCCACTTTTTAAATTGCTCGTTATAAAAGTTTTCGGGCAGAGTGTCTCTAGTGACATAAAGCTGAATTTTACCGGACATATCTTGGATATGAGCAAAGCTGGCTTTACCCATCACTCGGCGGGTCATGATTCTGCCTGCCAATTTGACGCGTACGGGTTCGGCTTCTAGCTCTTCTTTAGTTTTTTCGCCGTATTTAGCAAACAATTCTCCCGCAACCACATTGCGACGAAAGTCAGTAGGGAAGGCGATGCCGCCGTTTTCACGTAGTTCATTTAATTTGCTACGGCGTTGTTTGATTTGTTCTTGTTCGTCTTGTTGTATGTCTGACATGGGTTTTAATAATTAAATGATTAAGTAAAATACCTGTGATTGATCTAGGTTGCTTAGAGTCCGCTTTTTAAGCTCGCCTCAATAAACTGATCCAAATCACCATCTAGCACCGCTTGAGTATTGCCTGTTTCTACGCCGGTGCGTAAATCCTTGATGCGCGATTGATCTAGCACATAAGAACGAATTTGACTGCCCCAGCCTATGTCTGATTTGGTGTCTTCTAAGGCTTGGGCCGATTCACTGCGTTTACGCATTTCCAATTCATATAGCTTGGCTTTTAATTGCTTCATAGCCGTCGCTCGGTTTTTATGTTGCGAACGATCGCTTTGGCATTGTACGACGATGCCTGTTGGGTTATGGGTCATACGTACAGCAGATTCAGTTTTGTTGACATGCTGACCACCCGCGCCACTGGCACGGTAGACATCGATGCGTATATCGGCAGGGTTAATGTCGATATCAATGTCGTCATCAATTTCTGGGGAGACAAACACTGAGGCAAAAGAGGTGTGTCTACGATTGCCAGAGTCGAAGGGTGATTTTCTGACTAGCCTGTGTACACCGGTTTCGGTACGTAACCAACCAAAGGCGTATTCACCTTCAAAGCGAATAGTGGCACTTTTAATGCCGGCGACATCACCTTGTGATTCTTCAATCAGTTCGGTTTTAAAACCTTTGCGCTCGCCCCAACGTAAAAACATACGTTCGATGATGGAGGCCCAATCTTGCGCTTCGGTACCACCTGAGCCAGATTGTATATCCAAGAAGGCGTTGTTGGGATCCATTTCACCAGAGAACATGCGTCGAAATTCAAGATCAGCGACTCTTTTTTCAAAATGCGCTAAATCATCGATCACGGTTTCTACGGTTTCTTCGTCATCTTCTTCTATGGCCATAGCTAATAGTTCTTCGGCGTCTGCCAAGCCACGCTCTAGATCATTAATGGTATTAACAATGACTTCCAACTGTCCGCGTTCTTTACCTAAGGTTTGTGCGAGTTCGGGATTATCCCAAATCTTAGGGTTTTCTAGTTCTCGTAAAACTTCGACTAAGCGTTCATTCTTAATATCAAAGTCAAAGATACCCCCTAAGGGAGTCGCCGCGACTTTTTAAGTCGGCTATTTTATTTCTAATCGGATTTATTTCTTGCATGGTGTAGCGTTTAACCTATGACAGTCGATAGCCAATGCCAGAGTGCATTGGTCGATGAAAACTTTAAAAGGGCTTGATTATAAACTATATGCGGCTTGCGTTCATGTAGAACATTGTGGGATGGCATTATTCTTATGGGTATTTCCCCATTAATATTCACATAGAGACCCTCTTTTTAAACTTTCATGATGCCCAGATATTGGTACGTCTAACATCGGTTTCAAAACGGCCATTAGGATAAAGTTTTAACCAGCGATAACCAGGCGCATCATTCGTTATGCACTTAGATTTAGATAAAGATTGATAGCCAGTAGCAGGGGTTGATAAGTAACAAATACCCTGTTGTACAATCACAAATTCTTGATGAACATGTCCTGAGATAACCAGTTTGATAGTCGGTAACTGTTCAAAGCATTGCATCACTTGCTGATGATTTCGAACTTCAAGGTTGATACCACGATCGTGATGATTAGGTAAATTATGATGCATCGCAATGATTGTCGATTTATTAGGGTGCTGGGCTATCAAAGCTTTTATGCGTTGTAATTCAGCATGATTAACTTCACCTTCATAATTATCTGGCATAGGTTGATTATTTGAGTCGATCAGAATGATTTGCCAATCACTTAATAAACAATGATTACTGGTAGTAACCGTTTCAAGTGGATAAACCTGGCTAGCATTTTCAGGATGATCATGGTTGCCCAGCACATAAAAAACAGGTGCAGAGAATGTTTTTAATGCTTCTGCAATAAATCGGTAGGTCTCAGTAGCGCCGTCGTGAGCCATGTCGCCGGTAATGATAATAATATCGGGACGTTCATAATGTTGATGAATATGGCTTAAAACCTTGGCGAAACTATCGCGGGTATTAATGTTATTAAACAAGCCAGCTGGGTCAGCAAATAAATGTAAATCCGTCAGTTGTAAAACGGTTGTGTAATCACGTTTCATTTACTGGCAATGGCCTCACAACGTGCTCTAGCAAAAAAACTGGCAGGATTAGCGCACCATTCATCTAGCGTCTTGCATTGTTGATCTAATTCTATAGACGTCAACCACTGTAGATCGAGTATCAACTGACGGTGATCAGTATTTAAAAATTGACACCAATAGCTGCGAATACTTTCTTTTTCAACATCGCTGGCAAAAGTATCATAACTACAACTGACCTTAATATTCTGAAAGCCTTGATTAAGTAATAATTGTTTATGCTGCGAGCCAAAATAAATATTGCCACCTTGATAACTAAATACTTTTTCTATGGTATTCCAGACAGCCGTTAAGTTGATATTTTGTGGCATCATCATATCGCCGCTATGACAGGCATCACGCAATGCTACAAGACCTCTAGGCTTTAATACACGAAAAAACTCAGCTAAAGCCTGTTCTGGTTTTTGTAAGTGATAAAGTACGGCATGAGCAAAAACCACATCGAATTGTTCATCAGCATAAGGTAGTGAATAGGCAGAGCCGTAGGTAAAGCTAGCATTATTAATAGCTCTTTCTTTTTGACTCAATAACGCCTGTTCAATTTGAATGGGGCTGCTATCAATGCCAAATACTTGTCCGGGGTTGACTAGCTCTGCAATATCTAAGGTCATTGAGCCTGGTCCACAGCCACAATCTAAAACAGTTAAGCCGGTATTTAAATAGGGTTCTAAAAAGGCGCCTTGTATGGCAAAGGTACGCTGTTTGAATTGGTCGATGATTTGCGCTGAATAGCCACCGCTGTATTGTTCTGTCATGATTTTAAGTACTCCAGCAGTTAAAATTGCATCTTATAACATGGCGCAGATGATACGGTATGATGGATGCAAATACTACCGCATACCATCCATAGGCAGTGGCATTATAAGATCAGGTTGATTTTGGCTTTGATCAACGTAGAGGCTGTTCTGCAATTGATCATAGTTAAAAACAGTGTCGACAAAGTCATATTGCTGTTTTGTTTATAAGCTAGAATGGGACCATATTAAAATATGGATGATGTGATTGTAATGAATTTTTTAACACGAGGAGGTATTTGATGAAGATCATAGCTTTATATAGTATCAAAGGCGGTGTTGGTAAAACCTCAAGTGCTGTTAATTTGGCCTATATTTCTGCCAGCAAAGGTTATC
>TBL_comb47_HYPODRAFT_10004444_pt1 | contig 16105 bp, 17 predicted proteins | sample TroBogypolimnion_40_FD_10682 | JGI IMG/M metagenome (IMG submission 10682)
GCGATTGCGGTCATCTGCCAATGCTGTCCGTGACGAGCGCGGGTTTTTGCGGAGGAGAACGGGCGCGGTCGAGCGGCATACGGGGCGACCGGCAGACCGTGAAACGGAGCGAAAGCCCGCGTTGGTCACGGCGCGGCTGACAAAGTGCCACAAGTGGCGAAATGAGGCTTTGCATGAATCAAAATCGTCTCAAGTGACGATTTGCTGATTAAATAGATATTCGTCTTATATGGCGACATGCTTGACAAATACGGCACTATTCGCCATATTAGGCGTGTTATGAAAATAACAAAACAAGCCACCGATGACGTGGTGCTCGCGGAATTGGGCGGGCGACTGGCCCGCATCCGATTGGAACGTAATCTGACGCAAGGGCAACTGGCCGAGCAGGCTGGAGTTTCCAAGCGCACCGTGGAACGGATGGAATCGGGGGCGGTGGCAACCCAGTTGTCGGGTTTCATACGGGTGTGCCGCGTGCTGGGTGTGTTGGAACGCCTCGACACCCTTGTGCCCGAACCCGTGCCCAGCCCGGTCGCACAGCTGAAATTGCGTGGTCGGCAGCGGCAACGCGCATCTACGACCAAAGCCGTCACGTCGTCCGCTAAAAAATGGCAATGGGGGGATAAACCATGACGGTAGCCGAAGTCCAACTTTGGGGACGCACCATCGGCGCGGTCTCACTGGAAGATGGCGGCAGCACTGCCGCGTTCCAGTATGATCCGGCGTTTGCCCAGAGCGGGATTCAGATTTCGCCGATCACGATGCCGTTGAGCGACCGCGTTTATGTTTTTCCAGAATTGCCACAGCGGACATTTCACGGTCTGCCCGGACTGCTTGCCGATTCGTTGCCGGACCGATTCGGCAACGCGTTGATTGATGCGTGGCTGGCGACGCAGGGGCGGACGCCGGCAAGTTTCACTGCCGTCGAACGTCTTTGCTATACCGGCATACGCGGCATGGGCGCGTTGGAATTCGCGCCGGCCATCGGGCCGCAGCCGCAACGCACGAAGAAAATCGAGATTGATGCGCTGGTCAAACTGGCGTCGGAAGTTTTGGCGCATCGCAAAAATCTGAAAGCCACGTTCGCCAGTGAAAAACGGAAAGCCGCGCTCGGTGACATTTTGCGCGTGGGCACCTCTGCCGGTGGTGCGCGGGCGAAAGCGGTCATTGCTTGGAACCGCCAAACCAACGAAGTGCGTTCGGGACAGATTGAGGCCGGCACCGGCTTTGATTACTGGCTGTTGAAATTTGACGGCGTGACCGGCAACAAGGACAAAGAACTGGAAGATCCCAAAGGCTACGGCGCGATTGAATATGCGTATTACCTGATGGCGAAGGCAGCAGGTATAACCATGAGCGAGTGCCGGTTGCTAGAGGAAGGTGGGCGGCGGCATTTCATGACGCGGCGGTTCGACCGGCTTGACGGTGGCGAAAAGCTGCACATGCAATCGCTGTGCGCGCTGGCACATTTTGATTTCAATTCAGCTGGCGCATACTCCTACGAGCAAGCGTTGCTGACCATCCGCCAATTAAACCTGCCGATGGCAACCGTTGAGGAACAATTCCGCAGGATGGCGTTCAACATCATCGCGCGCAATCAGGACGACCACGTCAAAAACATTGCGTTCCTGATGGACAAGGCCGGTCAGTGGTCGCTCGCGCCGGCCTTTGATGTGATTTACAGCCACAACCCGGACGGTGACTGGACGGCGACGCATCAGATGACGATGAACGGCAAACGTGATGGATTCACACTGGCGGATTTTCGTGCCTGTGCCAAAAACGCAGTGATGAAACGAGGGCGTGCCGAGGCAATCGTCGAGGAGGTTCGTGCCGCCGTGTCGAAGTGGCCAGATTTTGCAGAGCAAGCGCAGGTGGCGAACAACTGGCGCAAGCAGATTCAAAAAAATCTCCGGTTGGATTTAAAATGATTAAACCGGGCAAGTCGCAGGTAGGTTTTTACCTGTAAATCGGTTCATCATGACAGGTGCTTAAAAACTCCAAACCGATGTGCTCCTGTGCTAAACGGTTTCCAGATTCCAAAATGGCGCGAACTGGTTCAGCAAGTTCGGCCAGCCATTGGTATTCTAACACGAAAGATGTTTCAGGTGGGTCGTATTCAACTTCTTGCTGCTTGCCAAATTTTAACAGGTGCGTATAGCTCCACAAATCGGGTTCAATCTGGGGTAAACCAATTTTAGTTGCGCGTTTCGATGCTTCGGTGGGGATGCGGAGACCTTGGTAGTCAAGATCGCCGAAATAAAACACACGCTGTGGCGAGGGAAATTCCGCGAGTATGTCAGCAAGGTGCCGGACATTTTCCAAAAAACAGTTTCCGCAACCATAAACCACCGCGCCGAATAATCTCCTTTCAGAATTCCAACGGGAATAGGAATGCCAGGTGGCCGCATTTTCCACCACCAGAATCTTCCCGGTGGCAATCGGTCCACGCTTCCAGCCGAATGGCTGTCCGACAATTTCACACGCGAGCATTTCCAAGCTCAACCGGCCTTCACGAAAAAGCGCCGAACCTAACAAATAATCCAAACGCTTTTCATCATCGAAGATTTGGATGGACCTTTCTTTGATGGGGGCAATCAATCGTTTGGCTGAGCGGTTCTTGAAAAATGAATTTAGCTTTAATAAATCCCCCGAATTGACCGACACTCGCGCCTCACGCATGAATCCCATTTCCGGTTCCCATGCGATGGCAGTGGGGTCAAACTTATCGTTTGGTTCCGGATAACACTCGGGGAACAATTCTCGCAGTCGGCTTGCAGCTTCCAATGGGATGGCAACACGCTGAATAAATTCTGGGCGATGCTTAACGGTTTTGATGGTCAGCAAGCTGGCATTGGCGAGCATTCGGGCATCACGATTTGCTTCATTGCGAGATTCCGCTGAAATCAAATTAGCGTCGGCCAGCAAGGTTTCCCAATCACGTCCAAACGGTCGCTGAAAACTGTCAGCCAGCTTGTCTCCACGGCTTGCGAGCCACTGACTGTGGAGTTCACGGAGGATGGGCAATTCGCGCCATTTGGGATTGTCGCTCATGCAAAAGATTCAACCACTTGGTCAGAGGTCAGCAGCGTTGGCACGTTGTCAATGCGCGTGACATATCCGGCGGCATCACGTTCTTCATTTTTGTGACACATGATGACGGTGTCCGAATACGGTGCCATAACCCCAAGTTTTTCCGGTGGAAATGCGAGGACGAGTTGCAGTTGAAAATTTCGCGCCAGTTCCAAACAGTCCTGCACGCCATCCGCTGAAAGTTTTGAAAACGCCTCGTCCATTACCACTAGGCCAAGATGCTGCGAGCGGCTTGGGCCGAGATCGTAAACACGGTGAAATGCTGAAAGCATGGAGATAAAAAACGGGGCTTGGTTTTCACCACCCGACAAACTCTTCCCGCTGCGACCAAGGGAAATGGGCGGCGCGTCGGGACGGTTTGCCAAAACCATTTCCAAGTCGTAACGATGATAGTAGCGGTAATCCAGCAGGCGTTTCGCCCGTTCGTCTGGCTGCTCTGAAGACTCCACCGCTGCCATGAGTTGATTCAATGCCTGCTGAACCTCGTCGCTGCGGCTGGCTTTAAGCAATTCATCCGTCGGTTCAAACCCGGAATCAAGCAGCTTCCAAAGCGCACCAAAAACGGAGTCGCGTTTTTGACTGATGCGGTAGCGATATTTACCGATGTCGCGGTCGAGATAATCACGCAGTTGTTTGACCGTGCGTTCGGCGTCTTTCAAACGCTCGTTAAGCCGATCCAGAACGCTTTCTTGTAGACGCTTTTCCCAGTCTTTTCTGCGTTCGGCAGCCAGTGTCTGAAATTTTGGAATCTCCGTTTCCTCCAGCAACTTCAGGCGGGCTGACCATTGTTCGTTGCTGGCCTCATCAGCCGGGAAATCCGTCTGATATTCCGGGTGCAATAATTTTCCGTCATTGGCGCGGGCATCTGCCAGAGCACGCCGCTCGGTGTCTCGGTTGTTACGGAACGTGATGGCATTTTCACTGGCGGTTGTGGATTGCGTGCGTGCTGCTTCTAGGCGATCAGTCCACTTGTGATGCGCGACCAGAAATTTATTCAGGACGTCAACAAGTTCGGCATCGAGAATTCCATCGGGCAGTTTGGCTCGATTTTTACTTAGTTCGAGAAGTGCGTCAGTTAATTCACTTTCTGCTTCACTGATTTTTTCCGTTAACTCCTTGTGCAGTTGGTTAAATCCTTGCCGCGCATTGCTTAATTCACCGACCTTTTCACCTGCGGCTGAAAACTTAGCCTGCAAATCATCGCGTTTTTCCAACCGACCAAGGCGTTCCTCGGTTCCAAGCAAATCAATTTTTGTTTTTAGTGTCTCCAACTTGTTTTCAAGCTCGGGAATGCGAGAAAGTTCCGAGCTGCGATCTGGCAAACGTGAGTCGCCCAAACCAGCTTCTTTAGCGCTATTCAACCATAGGCGGACACTTTCAATCAAAGCTGATCGTCCGTCACGGATGATCATTTGCTCTTTTTGTCTTTTGATGGCGGCGGCTTTCAGTCGCTTGATGCCTTCAATCCCAAGTGTGAATTCAAAACCGGGTATCTGCCGTAGGCGGCGACGAGTGGGTGCTTGCTTGAAGATACCATCACGGGTGATGCCACGTTCGCAATTATCCAAATCTTCAACTCGTTCAACCGCCATGACATTTCCAAGCAAATGGCGGACGAAGACCGCTGCCGTCTCGTGTTTCACGTCCACTTTTTCCGCCAAGGAGCCGGGGCGAACATCAGCGCGTAACTCAGCTGCCTCGCGCGGGTGAACCAGTGATTCCCATTGGCTCGGTGGAGCCTTTTTCAAGACATCCAAGGCCGTGCGATAATCTGCTGGAGACACGACCACTGCAAAACGGTTTCGGCCCAACATCAACTCCAGTGCATCACGCCATTCTTCTTCATCCGGCTTGACCTCAACCAACCGGCATAATTGTTCTGGTGGAGTGGCGGAATTGGAAAGTTTCGCCTTGATGCCTTGAAAGAGCGGAAATGTGCCCGGCGTTTCATTGTTTTCCAATCGCTCCAAATCCGCAGCTAATTGTATCAAATCAGCGTTGAGATTTTTTACCTGCGTTTCAACAGGCATCAGTGTCGTTCCGACGTTGCGGAATAAATCATTAAACTTTTCTGCCAAAATCGGCAATGCCTGCAACCCCTGTTTTTCGTCAGCATTTCGTAATGCTGATAATAAATCCTCGTCAACGACGAGAATATCTTTCAACCCGTCAAGCTGGATCGCGGCACCACGCTTGAGCCAGTTCGACCAGGCAGTCGCTCGGTTTTTTAGTCGGTCACGGACGGTTTTTTGGGCTTCTTTTAGGCCGGCCAGATCACGGACGACATCGCGCTTGTCACTTTGAGCCTGTGCCAACTGTGCTTCATCACTGTCGAGCACGAACTCTTTCAAAATTTTGTCTAAGTTGTCGCGCTCTTTGACTTTGGCATCAAACTCTTTGTTGTCGTCAGCGTGCTTGGCCTCAAGGGTTTTGATTTCATTTTTATGACGCTCCACTAATTCACCCAAGCGAGCATGTTCTAAGGACAGGCCGGTGTATTGAAAAATGGCGGCGTCACGACGGGCTTTTTCATAATCGGCGTGAAAAGTTTCTATTCGCCGAAGATACTTAGCCTCGTCTTCTTGGGAATCCAACCGTGCTTGAGTTTCGCGATAGGCACCGACTGCGGTTTTGACATCGCGAACATCAAGTGAATTTTCCTCCAGAATAAAATCACGGATGAATTTTTCGACGTTCTCCTCTGGCTCAAAGGCAATCGCCTTGGGAAATGTTTTGTGAAACTGATCCGCATCAAAATACAAATGATGTGGCGTCGCCATTTCCGCGAGATAATCCTTCTGGCGGCCAAACAAACATTCACGACCAAAATCACGGCGAATCCAAGTGCGGAATGATTCCTCATCCATCATCTGACCGTCAGGGGCAAGCTGTGGCCACTCTACGCGTTCGGGAACCAAAAAATATGTCGGCTTGGGTTCGGCAGTTGCTGAACTGAATTCAACGCGCACACCCCAAGTTTCACGTCGCGGCTCGGTCTGGCCCTTTTCCAGCGGCCAAGTGAATTCCAAGCCTACCACGGTGACGCCACTGGAACGCGTGTAATGGGGTTCGCCGTCTTTATAGAGATTGGTCGCACAAAGGCAATAGCTCACGAGCGAACGACTGCGGGCATTGCCGGCGGCAGCGCGATTAGGTCGCCAGCTTTCGCCGAGCAATACATATTGCATCAAGTCGAGCAACGCGGACTTGCCAGTGCCGAATTTGCCGGAGATGAGAATGTCGTTGGAAACGTCAAAAACCTGGCGGAACCCATACCAGTTGACGGCTAAAATTCGTGTGAGTGAAATGCGGCGGTCGCTCATTGTTCCTCCCCGTTGGATTCAGATGTGTGTGCGCGATACAACGATGCCTGTTGCTCCCAGGCTTCGGTGCTTTCAAAGGGAATCACGCGTTGCAGTGTCGGTAAAATTTCAACCACGGAATCACCAAACCGCTGCGGGTCTTCATGGCGCTGAAATCGGATCAATCGCTTTGAACGCAAACGCACAATCATCTTTTCAAAATGTGATTCAGTTGGTGGTTCGATATGCTCAAAATAAAGCCTCAATCGGGAAAAAATCTGGTTGGCCTGAACCACGACGGTTTCCACCGAGCGCGTCACGCGTTCTTCGTCGTAAATCCGCCAGAGGGTCAACAGCAGCAGCGTTTCATCTTTTGTAAATCGCGCGGTCAAGTTGCACTCGCCAGGAATCGGTCGGGCCTGATACAACGAACGGTCGGGGTCGGGAATCAAATCAAGGTTTAGCGGCGCGAGATATTCCCGAAGCTCTTTCTCATATTCGCGCGCCATCAGATAAAGTTGTCGGGCGCGTCCGTCGTCACCAAACAAAACTCCCGATCCGAGCAGTTCGGCGAGAATTTCCCGTATGGCGGCACGGTCGTCTTCAGGAATGTGCGCCCAAAAAGTTGGCCATGGAAGTGTCATGCGATTCGTTCAAGGATAAAGCGTTCAACTCGTCTGCCTGCCAACCGATCCACCGGGATGCTGGCCGGGTCTGCGCCGTCACCAGTGCGTGCAGGTTTTATTTCCCACCGCAACTGATGGTGTTGGGCGCTGCCGTTGGCGCGTTCAAATGCCAGTATCGCCAACAGGTCCAGGAAATCATCTTCCGTGTGCATGGAGAATTCCGAACTGGATAATTTCGCGCCATTTTTCGGCAGATGTTTCTCAACGAACCGCACGGCGCGTTGCGGCGTTATTAGGTTAAGATTCAAGTTGCGCAGCAAATCTTGCGCCTGCGCCACATCTCCCGTGGGCGGCAGTTCAGCCAGAGACAAATCCACATGCGGTCGCAGGCGGCGAACCGGTGCGAGTGAATCTTGACCGAAGAAAATGACCACGTCGGGGCATAACAAAGTCATGCCGGGTTCTCGCCGAAGGTCGGCAAAAGATTGTCCGGTGTGAACAGAGTCGGCTGTATTGAGATAGGTTTTCACCCGTTCGGGCCGACGTCCGCGTATTTCAGTCTGATACCGGTAGCGTTGCGTTGAGAGCCGACTGAAATCTGCCATGCGCCCGTCAATCAAGCGTTGTTTGATTGGGATGGAGGCAATTCCATTCTCCAATTTACGAAGCACTTTTTCAGCTTCGATGTAGGCATCCGTTGGATCAACTCCACGGTGCGCTGCCAAGCCATCCGCCAATCGCTGTTTGGCAAAGGGATTTGCCAGCGCATCCTGAATCACGGCACGAGCCTGACGCAAACGGGGAATCAGCCCGCCTTCCTGTAGTGCGTCATAACAAACCATGTGTTCGCCGGCATGAAACTCAACCAACAAACGATTGAGCGTCTCACTGGCATTGATGCTGGCGCGTTGCCGGTCTTCATGTTTCAGGATGAGTGATTCAACTGCGTGCATTTGTTCGCCAGCGCGTTCAACGCGGTCATTCAATTCCCTGATGGTTTGACGAAATTCTTCGGGAGACAAACGAGCGGGATCTAGCGCACCATCTGCAAGTAATGTCTGGCAAATTGAACGCAGGGTGGCGGCAAAATCTTTTAATTCCGCGACATTATCTTCCGCGAATTCCCGCAGGAGTCGGATCAGCGGACGGACACGTGGCGTCAAAAGCACCCAACGTTCGTCCAAGCTGACCGTGCGTTCTTGCAGCCAACCGGCTTCGAGCAGTTTATTGAAAATCTGTCCCGCACGCTGTCGCAAATCCGTAAGATGCCCGCCTTCATCATCGCCCAGTTGAGCGCGAGGATGCGCTGCCAGCACTTCGCGAATCAACACTAGGGTGTCATTGTGGGAAAGTTGCCCGCCCTCGTCGGCACTCTGTGCCAGCCTATCGGCGCAATCAATGTAAATCGGCGATGACGGTCGTGCCAACGGGCGAAAAAATCCGCCTTCAACAATCGACGCAAGCCGGTCGCTCAACTTGTTGGCCTGATCCATTTTCGCAAGCATAACAAAGGCGGGTTAGACAAATACAGTCCCATCATTCTAAACATTCACTTTAATCCAAAAATGTGATCTTGCTATGCTTCGGTCTGCGGTTCGGCGAGCGATAAACCGAATTGCTAGTTGTGACTGTGATCCTCGGTCGGAGCAGCACCTTCGGGTTTGGGTTGGCCGTGGACTGCTGATTTGCCGCGCCATTTGCCGGTCAGAATCCAAAGCTCGTAGAAGACCAGCCATTCCGCCGTCCACGGAATGATGGTTTCGTGCAAGTGCCAGTTCTTCTGCCACGGTTGCTCGCGCCAGTCATAAAGGCAGAGCGTATCGTTGTGATACATGTGCGCGCCCGGCGTGAACTCAATTTTCGGCTCGATGACTCGCACATCGGGCGAGTCCCACGGCGAGTATTGGATTTCGATGCGGTAGCTCCGGCTCTGTTCGGTCGGCTGAATCCACCCACGGCACGTCAGTTTCAGTCCGCTGATACGGGAGTGCAGGAACGGGAAATTTTTCCGAATCAGCAACTGCTCGGTCACAACCTTGCGATACTTGTCAGCTTTGTTCGTCGGAATCATCACCATAGAATTTGTGCGCCAGATTCGGCACGCCCGCACCAACCAGTGCTGGGATAATCACACCAGCGCCGTTCGTCGAAGCCACTCCCGCCTTTACGAGCGCGGCCTTGCTGAACAAGGCATGAGCTTTTGCGGAGTCCTTGTCGTAAGCCTCAAAGAAGCCGTCGCCCTGAAATACCCAATCCCACGCCTCACGCGCTTGCTGCTTTGTGCAATCCGAACGATGGAGGACCAACAATTTGTCGAGCGCTTCACCTACACGAGTGCGCAGCTCGACCATGTTCGTGTCGTTCGTGGATTTGGTCAGCTTGTCCTTGGGTGACTTGGTCTGTGCGCGGTTCTCAACCTCCAGACTCGTCGCCAGTCGGCTCTTGAGTTTTGAAAGCAGCCAGTAGAACGCTTCGTCGTCGCGCTCGTAGTAGCTTGGGGCGCATTCCTCGACCAGCATCGTCAGCTTGAGGCCATTCGGCATGTCCCAATCGTCGCCGCGACTCCGGGCAAAACGCTTCGTCAATCGGGTCATCACACGCAGTTGCGAGCCTGCGCCGTCCCGTTGTTTGTTCAACGCTTCAACCCGGCCAATGAACCAACGATTGATTTCTGTCGGGTCAGACGCAGCGAAGCCCGACGCCCCGGCAAGTTCCTGCCGTTCCTTGTCGGTGTCGGCGTCGAGCTTCCGGTAGCACGGAATATCAACGTGATGCCCTTCCGCGTAGAAGACGCGCACGCAATTGTTGTGAATCTCCGGCTGCTTGTTGAAGTTCGGGTCTTTGACCGCATCGCGCACCATCTCCTGCGTCTCGCGGGCGGTGAACGCCGTGCCGTCCTTCTTCTTCAAGTCGTCCTTGTGAAACCAAACGCCGTCATCAATGTCGTAGGCATTGTTCTCCTCCTGCACGGTCGTGCCGATGGCCATTGAACCCTGTGGAATAAAATGATCGTCGTTGAGGCGGATGCCGTCGGGACGATTCCGCTTGAGACGGGTGCGGTTTGCTTCGCGCTGGTCGCGCAGCTTGTCCTTCACCGCCTGCGGTAAGTTTACGCAGTCGGTTTCGTAGGCTTGGACTTGTTCGTTGTAATCAAACATGGGTTGCTCCTTGGGTTGAAGTTGGGCTGGCAAGTTGCGATGCGTAGGCATTCCAGCAAATCGCAGGCACAGTGCCGAGTGACTGCAATTTCTGGAGCAGGCGAAAGAGGAAAAACACCAGCGCGTTCTTGCCGGGCGAAATCGTATGTTTCACTGCGGGGTCAAACAAGTCGAACGACGCATGACTGAGTGCTAGGACGCAATCCAGACGACGCTCCTTCTTGAGCGCCGCGTGATGACCAAGGAATTTAGATCCGAAACCATCGGCCCATTCAATGTTCGGGGCGATGAGTCCGGAGGTGATTTCAAAGAGAGGTTTTGGGGGATATGTGCCTCCCGCGTGTGGAATCGGAATTGAGGTGCGCTTCAATCGTCGGACCGACGCCGCCTTCTTTCCGGCGTAATCCAGCAAGCCTTTGTTGACCGTGGGTTTGACTTCCATCACCGCGTAAACCGCCTCGGCTGTGACATACTTGTGGTCGTGCTGGTCAAGCAAGGTCGGGGTGTATTGAGGGTCGTAAATGACCACATCCATCTGGTCGCTCGTCTTGCCGTCGCTGTCGATGACGATGGCTGAATCAACAGCGTATCGTTTGGGAAGATAAGCCCGTAACGTCGTGATGAAATGGCGTTCGGTGACATCGCCACGTTTGCCCTGATGGGTGATGCTTTTCTCCGCCAACACCAACTTCTGAAGTAACGCGAGCTGCTCATGGTAAAATGCTTCTTGGAGAAATTTCTTTCCCTGCGTCTCGGAAACCCGCTTCGCGCCCGCTAATGTTGTGGTCTTCTTGTTCATTTAATTGCGATCAGGATTATTCGATGAGCCAACACAAGCGCCTGTTACCGCTCCGACAATCAGCCCAATGGGGCCAGCGATTACTCCGCCGGCAAAGCCGCCAGCAATTGCCCCGGCAAATCCATTATCGAACTTTGCTTGCTTTCGTTTCGCCGGGTTCAAGGGAGCGCATTTCTTTCCATTCCAGCCGCGAGCAGTGCGAGTTGTCATGTTGCTTTTGTCACGATTGCAAGTTACGCACGCGGCAAACAGATTGTTGAGGTGGTCCGTGCCACCTTTCGAGCGTGGAACAGAATGCTCCACTTCCCACGCTCCGCGATTGTCGGAGCGCCCATAGTTCTTGAACGCCAGCTTGGAGTGGCACAAATGGCAGTAACCGCTCGTTCGACGGTAAATTTGAGTCAACAATGTTTTATCGTATCGCATATTCCGACTGTCACCCGCCTTCATGCCGGACCACTAGCACGAGTCGGTCTGTTCAATCCAGAATTATATTCGCACGCGGTAGGCGACAAAATAAGGACAACATTTGCCGACAATTTATGTCTCAATCGTGACTTCAACTTGCCGGTTGTTTAGAATGCCTAGCAATGAAAAATCCAATGAAGGAAACCCTCGCGCGTCACTCCAAGTTGGCGTTCCGTCGAATGCGATCAGGGGCCGTGCTTATCAAAAAATTTCACGATCTGCCGGAAGATATTCGCCGCGATGCACAGCATGAACGAATCGTTCAGTGGCTTGCTGTTCCGTTTTCACTTTGGCCGGTTGATGTCATTGGCGTGGCAAACCACCTCATCTGCTTGGCTGAATCAGGCAAGCGACCAGGAGTTGCAATTCAGGCGTTAGTCGAAATGTTGGGAGAACCACCAAATGTGAAAACATGCGATTCAATTTGCGCGCACGAACACGACGTCAAAGGCGGCAATTATGAATCGCTCATCAAAGCCCAACACAAATTTGACTTCAAAGAGGAACTGGTCAAAGAAAATCCCGGTTTTCGCGATGATTGGAATCGCATCAAAAACCATTTCGATGTAACGAAACACCAAAGTAGCACCGGCGTGATTCGCCGCCGCATGGTTTCCGAACGCAATTTTCGTCCACTGGATTGGGATTTTTGCTGGAAAACGAAAGCCGACCATTTTCTGAATGTTTTCGACGCCTTCTGTCATAAATGGACGCTATACGGTATGGAAAATGACAAGCCTCTCCTGCAAAAATTAAGCGTCAACGTCACCCCCTATGGGACAATGATTGTCATTCCGCGCTATTGGAGCTTTGATTGCAATCGCGATTTACGATGGCAGGCAATCACGCGATTACACCGTTCGCGTCACGTTCCCAAACAAGGATTAAAACTTAGTGCGAACCAAAAGGAACGTAGGAAACAAGCGGAAGCAGCCAAAAAATATTGGGTTGAGGCGAAGTCGGATGGAATGAAAGGAGAAAAACGCGATGGCTGGGTGATGGCAAAAATCGGAATGCACCCAGACACGGATGCCAAACAATTACGCAGACTGCTAAAGATGGTTTAAGTTCACAGTGCAAATAGTTTTCGCCACAGACTGAACCATTTGGCAGTAGTGCCGTCCGCCTCAAGTGGCGGCAACGTCACCCGCCGGAATCCACGCTCGCAGTGGACGAGCACGCACTCGTGGTCACGGAGATTGCGAAGTTTGTGCGGCTTGATTTTGTGTTCCTCGGTTTCGTTGTAATTCACATTGCCTTTGCCGCCGCTGTGACCCCATGAGCGTTTTACGACCCGTTTTTTGCCAAGAAAATCCGCGCTTTGCACTGCGTCCTGTTCGTCAGCGGCGCGGAAAATCATCCGGTTGCGAAGGTTTAACGTCAGCACTTTGGATTTGTCGTTTCCGAGCGGCGGGACGAATGATGTCGTGGACTGCGCGGCGGCAATGATCGTTGCGCCTGCTTCGCGAATGACATCCACCACGTTGTAATCGCTGGTGCCGTCTTCACTCGCAGTCATGAAACGCTGCGCCTCGTCCGCCCACAGGATGATGAGATTGTCACTCGCGCGTTCAGTTTTGGATTTGTCAAACCGGCGGAGCGCATGATTGTAGAACAGCAGTTTCAAAAACGTATTCACATACCGGCGCTCGGTCTGGAATTTCTGCGGCATGGTCACACAGATGATTTTCCCCGAATCAACCTCGCCGATGTCGAACGAGCTTTCGTTGTTACAAAACACCTCGGCAATTTCCGGGGCCAGAAAATATTGCAGGTAATTGCCGATGGTTTCGCGAACGCCTCCAAGCTGTTCGTCCGGCTGGTTGAGAAACCGGTTGTTAAAATGCTCCTGCAAGGCCAACCGGCGCGGCATGGGCATTAAATCTTCAAGTGATTCCACACAGCTTTCCAACTGTTCCCGATTGGATAACAATTCATACGCGCCGGGGAGCGTCACCGGGCGGTGAAGTTCCGAGAGCAATTCCAGCGCGTGCGCGATGTGCGTCTGTGCTTGGCTCTTGAAAAATCCCTTGTCGCCGCCTTGACCAAGACTCGTGGCGGTGTCCACGACGAATTTGGCGTAGGAGCTGAACGGAATCGCGCGGTTGCCGGTGAGATTGAACCGGTGAGTTGGCGTCCAGTTGGCGCTGGCGTCTTCCGGGCGGATTTGGACGTGGATCAAATCGGCCAACCTGCCGTAGTGGTCGGCCATGCCCTTGAGCGTTTCCCAATAGACGCCTTTTTCATCAATGCACAAGCCACCCCAGCGCGGTTCGTTGCAAAAAACCTGATGGGCAAGTTGATTAATGCCGGAACTGGTTTTGCCGGAGCCGGTGTCGCCGGTGATGAGCCAGCCACGGCAGAACTGATTGCGCTTCCACCGTAAGCCTTTGAGCGTGGCAACCGCAAAGACTGGTTGTTCAGGAACAACCAGCGCGAAAAATCCGACCGCCAGAAATGCCGTGGCGATTATCCAGGCGTATTTTGCCGGAAGCCAGTGGACGGCCGCGCTGGCTGCAATCAGGTTCGCGACAAAAAATAAAATTCCGAAGAGATTCATAGTTCAAAGCATAAATTTCCCGATAAGCAGACCGGCGAGGGTGGCAAAGATGGCGGTGAGAATCAGTCCCGTTACGCTGGGTGCGACGAGCCGTGAAGTGCTTTTGTAACGGCGCAATTCTTCCGTCAGCGTGCCGGCCTGTCGCTGGAAGACTGCCGCATCCTGATGAAGTTTTTTCAATGACTCGCCGAAGTCCGAAAACGACGGCAATTCCTGACGCCGGATCGCATCCCAATGTGACTGGTGCAGTTGAAATAATTCGAGGCACAGCAGCAGCGGTTCGTCCTCACGAAGCTGATGCTTTTTCCGCCAGTCGCTGATGGCACGGGCGAAATCTTCGGACAGTTTATTTTGCGGCGCTGGCATGAGTGGGTTTGGCGGTTGGACGGTTGGGTAGTAATAGGTCGGCGGCGGATTCGATCTGTTCGTAAAGTCGGCGCTGCCACGTCACCAGCCGTTGACGGTCGAGAAGATAAAAACTTTCGTGCTTTGCGGCGGCTGTGATGGTGAGATTGACCCGGTTCAAACCCTCCACCAGCCAATCATCCATGCGTGGCATGGTGATTTCCTTCGCGTCCAATTGTTTCAGCAGCCGCACACGCACCGCAGATTTATCGTATAGACTGAATGATTCTGCGTGGACTTGGTTGCGGATGATGACAAATCGCGCATGGTCGGCCATTGTCTCGACCACGCGTTGAACCTGATCCAGACTGTCGGCCTCGTGGTTGACCGGCATCAGCAAAGTGAGCCGGGCATCCAATGCCCGCAGCACCGCCGCAATATCAATTGCAGCAAAGTAACGCAGGAACACATCCGTCGAAGCCGCGCGGCAATCAACGACGACGAGATCAGCGCGCTCCAGCGCGCGGAACATATCGTCGAGCGAACGCGACTGGGCGAGGTTTATGAATTCCGCATCGGGATGAAATCGTTTCAGCGTCGAGTTTTCGTTGTCGCTGTCACAGGCAACAAACGGGATGGCTTTGTCCTTAAAATACTGAACCAGATTGATGGCAAAAAAACTTTTACCGACACCGCCCTTGCCGTTGAGGATGAGGTTGAGTTGCTTTTTCATAGTTCTCCGGGTTTGGCGAATTCAATGCGGGCGATGCGCGGTCCACCTTCCGCATTCGGCTTGGGCGACAAATTCGCCGGGACTGCGCTCAAGAGGTTGTCCAGAAAGACGGCTTGTGCCGCTTTGGTAATTGGAACGGGCGCCGTCGCATTACCATTGGCAAGGGGCGCAGGTTTAGCCGCAGCAGACGATTTGCGCTTCGCGCTGCGAGAGGGTTTCTCGCCGAGTTCGCGCTGACAGAAGCGCATGACGCAGGTGTCCGACGCAGCGATCCCGTTTTGCGTGAGCAGTTCGCCGATTGTGCGAAACGAAGCGCCCTTTTTGCGCAGCGCAGCAATGTCGTCTTTCACCGCCAGCAGTCGCGAAGCACGCGGCGAAGCATCTCGCGTGAACTTGGTCGCCGCATCGCGGAAGCGCATAAGCGCAGCGTCAGGGATGGTGATCGGATTCATAAACGATGAAGCAGGCTTGAATCATCCAACGCAGCATCACGCACAGCATTGACGCAGCACTTGGCCGCAAAATGTAACTGCCGCAGTTGGCGGCTGGATTCGCAAAAGCGATTAGTAACCGATGAATTATCGCTGGCAGCATTGCCGTCGCGGTTGGCAACACACACGCGCAACTGCGCTCGCCGGTGTGCGCAGCACGAAATCCTTGTGCCAACAAGGGGTAGGGCGTGCCCCATATTACACATGCTGAGAAACATTCTGCCTCCGTCGGTAGTCCAATTCACCGTGCCAGGTTTTAAGCAGCCCGGTGATCTCTTGAACTTGCTTGGTTTGCTCCATCGCGTTCGCACTGATTTGTCCGGCGAGTTGACCGTTGACGCTGGAGGGTGGTATCTGCCGGACGGATCGGGCGGCGTGTTCATTGATACGTTCACCGAGCTTCTGGAGCACTTCCATGGCGGTATTTATTTGGGTGGTGGTTGGTGCTTGCATGATGGGTATTAAATTCGAATTCCGCGTGAAGGTTTGTGGCCGCACTCCTGCCGATGTGCCGGTTGCCTTTTTAGTAT
>TBL_comb47_HYPODRAFT_10004446_pt1 | contig 16098 bp, 17 predicted proteins | sample TroBogypolimnion_40_FD_10682 | JGI IMG/M metagenome (IMG submission 10682)
CCTCACCTCACCTCACCTCACCTCACCTCACCTCACCTCACCTCACCTCACCTCACCTCACCTCTCCTCACGTCAGGCCTTGAATGAACTCAAAACCCCACGCCTTTGTGACCGGTGCCACCAGTGGCATTGGCCTGGCCATTGCCCAGGCCTTGGTCGCCCAAGGCCACGCCGTGAGCCTGGCCTCAAGACAGGCGCACACACGTGAAGATCTGATCGATTCACTGGGCGGCAACGACTGCGCGCAATTGATTCGCATGGACACCACTGAGGTCTCGAGTGTCCAAGAGGGGTTTGAAAAAGCCAAGCGCAAGTTTGGCCCAGTTCAAATCCTCATCAACAGTGCCGGTCAAGCGGTGAGCCAAGCCTTTGACAAAAGCGATGCCAGCCTTTTTGCGCATCTGATGAATGTGAATTTGATGGGCTTGGTGCACTGCACCCAAGCCGCACTCCAAGACATGAAGGCCCAACGCTTTGGGCGCATCATCCACATTGCCAGCACAGCGGGCTTAAAAGGCTACCCATACACCAGTGCCTACAGCGCATCCAAGCACGCGGTGATCGGGCTCACCCGTGCCTTGGCCTTGGAATTGGCCGCCACAGGCATCACCGTCAATGCTGTGTGCCCAGGATTTACCGACACGCCCCTGGCCCAAGCCGCCATCGACAACATCGCCGACAAAACCCACCAAAGTGCAGACGACGCCGCCAAAATGCTGAGCCAAATCAACCCCATGGGCCGACTGGTAAGACCCCAAGAGGTGGCCAACGCGGTACTGTGGTTGGCCAGTGCAGAGGCGTCAAGCATCACCGGCCAAGCCATTGTGGTGGCTGGGGGTGAGGTGATGGCCGGCTAAAAGGGGGGTGCTCTTGGCCCAAAAGGGCGCAAGGCTGAGCTCTCAGTCTTGGAGTCGCTCGATGATGCCGCTGATCAAGGGATTCGGTGTGTCGCTGTGGGCGTTGATGCGGTGGATGTCGTCCAAGGCGACTTCCATTTTCTCGATGCGCTGCTGCTGCAAATACAGTCGGTTGCGCAAGTTGGAGGCCTGCAGGATGCTGATCACAGACGCAATGACTCGGGAGATGATGGTGCTGGTGTCCATGGCAATACGGTTTAAGTGCTCAGTTCAAGCCCACAATCAAAGACACTTAACGACCCAATAAGAACCATTAGAGGCTGTAAAAAAATCTGTGTAAGTTAACGACCCTTAACGACCCTTAACGACACCCAACGCAATCCTTCTGGGACTCAATCCCATTCTACAAGAGACCCGCGCTAGGGATTTCCACCTGCGCGGTACGTCCAAGCCCATCTAAGATGGGCATCCATCCTATCCAAGAACCCACGCCCCCATGATGCCGTCACTATTGAAATTCAGCTCGCTTTTGGTGATGTACGCTCTGGTGGCAAGCCACTGCTGGGCTCAAACCCCATTCCCACTCAAAACCATCAAACTCGTGGTTCCCTTTCCTGCTGGGGGTGGCACCGATGCGGTGGCTCGCATTGTCACGCAAAAAATGAGCGAGACTTTCAACGAGTCCATCATCGTCGAAAACAAAATTGGTGCCGGGGGCAGTGTCGCCACCGAATACGTGGCCCATGCCGAGCCCGATGGCTACACCCTCCTCTTCACCACATCAGGACACGCCATCCAACCCAATTTACAGAAACTCAATTGGGATCCCATCAAAGATTTTGCGCCCATCAGCACTTTGGTCAAAAATCCCTTGGTGCTTGCCGTGAGGCCCGACTTCAAAGCGAGCAACGTGAAAGAACTCGTGAAAATGGCCAAAGACAATCCAGGCAAATTCACCTATGGCTCTTCGGGCCCAGGCAGCGCCTTGAATTTGTCGGCCGAGTATTTCAAATCCGTCGCCAAAGTCGACATCGTTCACATCCCCTACTCGGGCAACGGGCCCATGACCTTGGCCCTCTTAAAGGGCGAGGTCGACATGGTGTTTGACAGCCTGACAGGGCCGTTGCCCAACATTCACGCGGGTAAACTGCGCGCCTTGGCCGTCACCACCCTCAAGAGGTCCTTTGCCCTGCCCGACACCACAACGCTTGATGAAGCGGGGCTCAAAGGCTATGATTTTTCTTCCTGGAGCGGTGTTTTGGCGCCTGCGGGCACGCCCCAAGACATTGTCCAAAAGCTCAACCGTCAAATCGCGAGCGCCCTGGACACGCCCTCCGTTCGGGAAAAACTCATGAATTTTGGCTACACCCCGATGAGCTCGAGCAGCCAAGAACTTCAAGACACGATCGTTCAAGATCTTGCAAGTTACAAACGCATGATCAAAGATTTGAACATTTCAGCCAATTGAACTGGCCCAAAATAGAGCAATTAAGGGTTTGCAATAGTTTTATTATTCAGCCATTGCGTTCAAATGTCTCCAATTATTCAATTTAAAAGGAGACCCCATGAAACGCCATTCTGAGTATTCCAGTTTTTGCCATTGTTGTGCCGCACCAGGAGCCAGTTCTGCGACTCGTCGAGGCTTTTTGGGCGCGATGGGCTCCATTGGGACCTTGGGCGCCGCAGCCAGCTTGGGCTCTTTCGCGACCTTGGGGCTGGCCGACTCGGCCTTGGCCCAGCCAGCAGTCAAGCCCCACCGCATCGATGTGCACCACCACTTGTCACCCCCAGAATGGGTGAGTGCACTGAAGAAATCCAATTTGGACTCGCCTCCCGTTAACGACTGGACGCCACAGAGGTCACTCGATGACATGGACAAAGCGGGGATTGCCACCGCCATGACGTCTCCTACCCTTCCCGCTGTGGGCTTTCTCCCAGCGGCAGAAGCCGCCCGCGTGGCAAGAGCCTCCAATGAATATGCCCGGAAAATGGCCGATCAGTACCCTGGCCGCTTTGGCATGTTTGCACTCCTGCCCATGCCGCATGTGGACGAGACGCTCAAAGAAATCGCCTACGCCTTGGATGTCCTCAAAGCCGATGGCGTGGCCTTCATGACGAGTTACGCCGACAAATATTTGGGCGACAAGGCTTTTGCCCCCATCATGGACGAATTGCACCGGCGCAAAGCCACGGCCTACACCCACCCCAATGACCCGTCTTGCTGCCTCAATCTCAACACTGAAGTGCCACCCGTCATCATTGAATACGGCACCGACACAACCCGCACCATCGCCAGTCTGATTTTTTCAGGAACGTCGGCGCGATGCAAAGACATCAACTTCATCTTCTCCCACGGTGGAGGAACGCTCAGTTCAGTCACCGAGCGCTTTACCGTCCAAGTGGTGTCCTTCCCGCCCTACAAGAAACGCGGCTTCACGGGTGAGAATGTGATGAGCGAGATCAGACGTTTTTATTACGACACGGCACAGTGCTCCAATCCCATTGCCATGGCCTCTCTCACCAAGATGGTCGATGTATCACAAATTGTGTTTGGCACCGATTACCCCTATCGCACTGGGGAAGAACACGTCAAAGGGCTCTCGACACTGTTCAACGCCAAAGATTTGCGCGCTATTGACCGCGACAATGCGCTGAGAATTTTGCCCGCACGCTGGAAATCCTAAGCAATAAAAAAAGGGGGGGGCTAGACGATTGGGTGCAACCATGACCACACCATGAAATCGAGCCCTCTTCGAACCGATCAAGTCCACCATCTTCAATGAACAGACATTTGAGTTGTTTCCGTGCCAAAGAGCACCCTATATCAATGGTCAATATTTGCCAAGAAATGCCCCATCTTCATTTCTTTGGTTTTCAAGTAATTTGAATTGTAGGGATTGGGCGCAATATGGTGCTCGACACGCAAGACTTCAAAGCCGAGTTGTTCGATCGCCACAATTTTGCTGGAATTGTTGGTCAGCAGCTTTATAGAGCGGATATGAAAGTGGTCCAACATGGTTTTGCAAATGGCGTAATCCCGCTCATCGTCTTCGAAACCCAATAAGCGATTGGCTTGAACTGTGTCCGCGCCCTTTTCTTGCAATTGATAGCTCTTGATTTTATTGACCAACCCAATACCTCTGCCCTCTTGTCTTAAATAAAGCAAAATGCCCGTACCCTCCGCGGCTATTTTCTTAAAGGCATCTTGAAGCTGAGGGCCACAATCGCAACGCAAACTAAAGAGCGTGTCTCCCGTCATGCACTCAGAATGTATTCTAGCCAGGACAGGTGTGGTGGGATTGAGTTCACCCAAGGTGATGGCCAAGTGCTCCTTACCCGTATCTTTCTCCACAAAAGCATGCAACTGGAAAACGCCCCACTCTGTAGGCAAAGAGCAGCTGGTTTGAAATTCAATCGCATCAAGTGTCATATTAGTCAATTTCCAAATGGAGAATGCGCACGCCTTACCGGTGCAAGAACCATCAATAGGGTGCACGCCTCAGGATCAATTTCTGCAATTGAGCGCCATCGTTGGTATCATACCAAGCAAATTCAGCAAATGGAGCAACTGCAGGGGCCAGCAACAGTTCACTCGAAGCAGCGACCCGCTTGACGGTTTCGACGAATGCCAAGATGCACTAAAAACGGGTGGCATGAAATGACCCAATCACAAAAAGGGATTTCAATTCATCAACAGATTTATTTACAATGGATCTAAATAAGTCATGTATTACCCCGATGCAACAAAGCACTCTAGCTCAAAGAACACCAGATGGCTGGCAATGGCACTTTAAAAGAAATTGCTCAATCACGCCCAAGCAACTCATCTTTATTTTCGGCTCTCTTGCCGTGATTTCACTGCTCATTGGAGGTGTTTTCTTCCTCATGGGAGCCTTCCTCATATTGCCATTTTCGATGTTAGAGATTTTGGTCTTGAGCATAGCCTTTTATTACAACGCACTGCACGCTGTTGATTTCGAAAAACTCAAGATAGAGAATAATCAAATTACCATCGAGCAAAGGAAAGGTCGAATAGAGACTGAAATCGAGCTCACACGAGGATTTACCCGAGTCAAACAATTAGTTGGGCAAAAAGACCTCATTGAGTTGATACAAGGTGAGAAAAAGGCAACNTTTGGCCACCATATCCACCCCAATTACAGAGCAAAATTGATNCATGAGTTGGTCTCTAAGCTTTAGGCCCAACAAACCTAACTCAACCTCACTCAACCTCACTCAACTCGCCAAAAAGAAATATCGGAAACACTTCGTCTAGGTGGCAGTCTTCAGCCCTGTAAACCGTGTAAGCCGTGTATGCCGTGTATGTGGCTTAAACAATTTCTTTATTGTCACGGACTTCCATTTCTCACAATGGTTTTAGTTGACAACAATTTGTTGAGACACATTTTGAGTCTTTTTGGGCAAATACAAGTTCAAGATTCCATCCTTGTATTCAGCCTTAGAGTCCTTAAAATCAACCTCACGTGAAAGTTGAAAACGACGTGAGACGCTTCCGTAATAACACTCTCGACGAACCACCGTTTCCCCATCCAAATTTTCATTGAACTGTTTGACTTCGGCTTGAATAGTTACCATGGGACCGTCAATCGTCACATGAATGTCGTCCTTTTGGGCTCCGGGAATTTGGGCATTCACTTTGAACCCATGTTTATTTTCACGAATATCAAGCTTGAAATCCTCATGCAACTTCTCTCCATCTAATTGTTTTATAAAGTATGCAGGAGAATTGACGTGAGAGAAAATATCACTCAACAAATTGGGGTGAAAGCTTTTTAAATGTGACATGGTATTTAATCGTGAAGTTTTTATAATCTTTCATTTTCAACAATTCAAAATTTTTAATGTTGATAATTCTCAAAGGATATGTAATTTGAGAATATAGCGGCTTAGAAAGCCAATAAAGCATGCGAAACGAAATTGACGTAGATCATTAATTAAAAAAAAATTCTCTTTAGCATTCGATAGGACTTCAATCAAAGGTACTTCATGCGCTCTCACTATCTCAAATCTGATGCAGCAACAGATTCATCATCACATTCAAGCATCAATAAATTACCTTTTTTTGACGACACAAAAGCAAGACTCAACCCAGTAGAAGTTTCCGCTCCATTTCAAGTGACTTACAGCGTCCAAGAATGGTTGCTCAATTTAATGCACGATCCAAACTATAAGAATGAAAAAATTAAGCAGGCCCTAGAAACCATTGAACACACACCAGAATACTTTTCTCTTTTGGTCAATTCATTCCATTGTGTTCCATTGGAGCCTATCAGTGAAACATCAAGATTCAAAGATGAACTTTGGCATGCCTGGCCGTTTAATTTATACAGTCAATTATTTCTTAAAAACAAGCAGTGGTTAACACAAGCGTTTAAAAAATTGCCAGGTGCAAATCAACATCAGTTGAACATCATTAATTTCATAATGATCCAATGCCTAGAATGTGCGTCACCCGCAAACTTTTTAATGACGAACCCATTGATGATAAAACAAACAATAATGAAAGGCGGTAACAATCTTCGCAACGGATACGCCAACTTGGTGGATGATGTGTATCGGCTATTTCTAAAATTACCCCCTAAAGGAGCTGAAAAATTCAAGGTCGGCTGCAACGTAGCAGTCACCAAGGGCAGCGTGGTCATGCGCAATGAATTGATGGAATTGCTTCAATACCACCCCACGACCCGAAAGGTCAAAGCACAGCCCATTTTAATCATACCAGCATGGATCATGAAGTATTACATACTGGATCTAAGCCCGGAAAATTCCCTCATCAAGTACTTGGTTGATCAAGGTTTTACCGTCTTCACCATCTCATGGAAAAACCCCACCTCAAGCGATCGAAGTCTGGGCATGGAAGATTTCTTAAATTTAGGTATTCTAAGTTCGATCGACTGCATTCATAAAATCATCAAGAATCAATTAATACACACCGTTGGTTATTGCCTAGGCGGAACCCTCTTGTCAATGGCCACTGCCAAATTGGCAAAAGACAAGAAAAAAAGAATCGCCAGCATGTCCCTATTGGCTGCCCAAACAGACTTCTCCGAACCCGGCGACATCGGCATTTTCATTGACAAGTACCAAATTAAACTCATTGAAAGCCTGATGCGTTCAAGTGGATTTATGGACAGCGCACAAATGTCAGGGGCCTTCCAGTTGATCGGGGCGGCTGATCGGAAATGGTCACAAATCACAAAGGAGTATCTCCTGGGCGAACGCTCTGAGCTCAATGATCTGATGGCTTGGAATGCTGATGGTACGAGACTGCCTTGCCACATGCACTCCGAGTATTTGAATCACATGTATTTGAATAACGACTTGGCAATGGGGAATTACAAAATAGACAGCAAGCCCATTTCATTGGGAGATATCGAAGTACCCACTTTTGCAATTGGCATGAAGCAAGATTTTGTAGCGCCTTGGAAATCCGTCTACAAACTTCACCACTATTTGCACGGTGATCTTGAATTTGTATTGGGTTCGGGCGGTCACAACGCTGGCATCGTCAACCCACCAAACTCTGACCACACTGGCAGTTTTCAGCATTTACTGAGAACAAAAGGCGATACAACACTGAGTCCAGACGCATGGCTCAAAAAAGCCAATGTCGAGCAAGGTTCTTGGTGGCCATTTTGGGTAAATTGGCTGGATAACCATTCCAGTGGTGAAGTTGATGCACCAAAATTAACTGCAAGTTCAGCCCCTAAGAACCATTGCGTAGAGGCCGCACCAGGGACGTATGTACTCCAGTAATTGTTAAACCTGTCGACAATCAATTTGCGAAAACTATCTTGGCCTTGAAATGAACTCTATAAACACAACCAGTGAGACCGAAGAAGTCTCCCAAAGCATTAAATCACAGAAACTCACACGTGTTGCTTTTGTCACGGGTGGCACCGTGGGCATCGGGGCCGCCATAGCACAAGCTCTGAATGCCTCAGGCTATAGAGTCGCAGTCAACTATAGAGACAACAAAATAACTGCGCAGGAATTTTCAAATCGGACAAAAATTGAAAGTTACGCTTGGAATGTTGCCAACTATGAGGAGTGCATGTCTGGTGTTGCTCAGGTAGAAAATGTACTTGGCCCTATCGATATCTTGGTCAATAATGCAGGAATTACGCGAGACTCGATGCTGCATAAAATGACGCTTGAACAGTGGAAGGAAGTCATTGATATTGATTTAGGGAGTTGTTTCAATATGTGTCGCGCTGTGATCAACGGCATGAGAGAAAGACGTTTTGGGCGAATTATTAACATCAGTTCTATCAACGGATTGACTGGTCAGATTGGACAAACCAATTATTCTGCAGCCAAGGCTGGAATGATTGGCTTCACCAAGGCATTGGCACTTGAAGTAGCCACAAAAAACATTACAGTCAACGCGATTGCCCCAGGCTATACAGACACATCAATGGTGGCCTCAGTCAAACCTGACGTTCTGGTACAAATATTGAAAACCGTGCCCATTGGCAGACTGGCAACAGCTAAAGAAATTGCAAGATGCGTTCTATTCATGGCCTCGGATGATTCAAGCTTTATCACAGGCGAAACTTTATCGATCAATGGCGGGAAATATCTAAATTAAAAAAACTCCTAAGGTCTCTTGAAATTTACTTAAAATTTATAACTATAAAATTATGCAAAACCAAAATATGCCCATCTCAAATACAAAAATATTTTCAATAGAAAATTTATACGAAGGAAATGCCGACAACCTTTTAAAGGCGTATTCACACAATCGAGAGGCCGTCAGATTGCATGAAAGAGGTTTTTTACAGGCTTCCAAACACCACGCACAACTTGTTTTGTATTTCTCCGACAAGTTAAATGAAAGTATTGTGAAGACATTAAAAATGGTGGATAAATTAACCTTGGACAAAAGTTTAATCATGCTTGACCAAACCTTGATTTCGGAAATTTAATTGTGAATCATACAAGTTAAACCATATTTTAATTTTAATTTAAATTTTAATTTAAAATCTAAATTTTGATTCCCAGATTGTCATCAAAATTCAAAAAATACCAGAAATTATTTCAGCTGTATTTTTTACTTTAAAAAATAACTTTAATTGATAAAAATACGTTGTCATACTCAAGCTGGGATCAATTTACTCCCCTATTTTTTATGCATTGTCTTAGTGATTTATGTCAATCAGTAAAAATTATCAACAGTTATAGTTGAAATGCTTCATCAATAACCAAGGATTACCATGAAAACAGATTCTCAAATTCAACTCGATGTCATTGCCGAACTCAAATACGAACCGACGGTTAACCCCACACATATTGGCGTGACCGTCAAGGACGGAATAGTTTCATTGATGGGAAATGTTGAAAACTATTTTGAAAAATACCACGCAGAAAAAGCGACACAAAGAGTTTCTGGCGTCAGAGGTGTGGCCATGGAAATTGATGTCAAGTTACCCAGCATTGTGTGTCGTACTGATACTGAAATTGCACATGCCATCGACAATGTAATCAGCTGGTCCTCGCTTCTGAATAAGGATGAAATCCATGTCAAAGTTGAAAACGGATGGGTTACTCTAACGGGTGCCGTTAAATGGAATTACCAAAAAACAATGCTCAAATCCTCAGTTGGCCATTTAATGGGTGTGACAGGTATCAGTGACCAAGTCATCATTAGCAATGAATTGAACAAGGTTGTGGTTAAAAAAGAGATCGTTGATTCATTGAATAGACGCGCCAAAATCGATGCAAGCAGCATCAACGTTGAGATCAAAGGCGGCGAGGTGACGCTCTCTGGCAGCATCCATGATTACAGCGAAAGAGAACTCGTGAAACATGCCGCATGGAGTAGCGCTGGAGTCGTCAAGGTCACAGACAAGCTAACATTGACCCATTAATTGTTGCGGATGCTGGAGTCAGCATTGAAAAAAAGTTTACTCCAGTGATTGAATTAAAAACTCCCCTGCAATGTTTTTATGATAAATCCCCGCCCAACAAGACAATTTAGACAAAGTGTACTTTATGGTCGCTTTTGACTTCAGATGTCCAAGGTTGACTTTGCAAATATTTCTTCAATACTGAGGACACGATCACTCAATCCTTGATCATGAATGTAGTGGGCTATTTTTTCAATCACCGGTCTTGAGCTCTTCATCCCATAGGTTTTGACCTGTGTTTGCCAGTCCGAGTGGGGCTGCGACGCCACCAAAGCCCCCACTTCGAGCATGGACTGTATCGCCTCTTTTGCATCACGATCGGCTTCGTTCTTGGCGGCTTGGAAGGCATGAAACAAATTCAAGGCCAACCAGGGGTGGCGTTCATACAATTCTCGCTTCATCACGACGGTGTGATTGATCGGATAGAGGCCCGTTTTTTTATAAAAACGCCGTGACTCTTTGAATGGATCCTCAAACAAAGGCTTGATAAAGGGAAAACTCAGCACATCGGTGGTAGAGCGATCCACCAAATTTTTATGTGGCAAATACAAAAGCGTAGCATCCAGAGCACCACTCACCAGCATCTCACCAATGTTGGTAAAACTGTCAATTTGGTTCAACACAACACCTTTGGGTGGTATAAACCCAGTCGATCCGCCATGGCTCATTTGTGGACCACGCTCCATGAACCACTCAATGTCTCTGGCAAGAACGCCAAATTCATCTTGCAAGATGCCCCTGGACCAAAGAGCAGCCGTTTGTTGGTATTCAGGAACTCCGACACGCTTACCCTTCAAGTCTGCGGGCGAATCAATGCCGCGGTCCGTTCTCTTTAATATCCAGGTTTGAAAAAAGGTTCTGGAGGTATAAACAGGCAAGGCCACCCAACGACGATCCCCCTTGGAGTTGGCAATGAAAAGGGAAGACAAGGACATCTCCGAGACATCAAAATCGGCATATTTCAATTGACGCCAAAACATTTCTGAAGGGTGCACGCTCGTGGGCATCAATTTCACCCCTTGAACGCCAACACGGCCTTCCAAAATGGGGCGGGTGTAGTGATTGTCTGACAGCGCGATGCTGAGCTCAAGGTGATTGGAATGCATTCAAGGCTTGCTCATGGAGAGGAATTTCGTTTTAAAACCAGTTCAGCATATGACTTGAACCAGTGCTCTTGTTGGCCCAGCGCAAAAGAGGGGTCGATCACTTTGTATTTTAACGATGAATAGGCGCTCTCCACCTTGGAGTTGGTGGTCACATAGCCGGCTTCTGCCACCAATTTTTGGCCTTCACTCAAAGCAAAATCGTAAAACAACAGGGCCGCATGGGGGTGCGGTGCTTTATTCATGACCGCAACAGCAGACGGCAGCGCCAAAATTGGCTGCAACCAAGCCACCTCAATGGGTGCGCCCTTGCGTTTCAATTGCTCAGGATTCCAGTTGTAGACATCCAGAGCCAGTGGCACCTCTCCCGACGCCACCATCGTGCTCAGCAGCGAGTGACCCTTGCGAATGGATGGTGCATTGAGTGACATCATTTTCTCAAACAAAGCTCTCCCCTTGGATTCCCCAACTTCATTGAGCAGTGAGCCGTACCAAACGCAATCATCGGCCTCCATGCCCAAAAGACCCTTCCAGCGCGGATCGAGCAAATCCTCGTATGTTTTGGGAAGATCTTCTTTTTTGATCAACTTGGTGTTATAGGCCATGGAGTAAATATCCATATTGAAAGCTGCCCACTGGTGGTGCAGTGGCAAGGCCTTGTCCACCAAAACCGCTTGTACAGGGGAATCAATTTCCTGGAGCAACTTCATTTTGTAAGCCGCCTCGGTGTCCAAGGCCGTGTTGGAGAGGACATCGATCTCAAACTTGCCTGCCTTTTGCTCGGTCATCACCCGCTGCTGAATGGCTTCAGATCCGGCTCTCCACAATTTCAATTTGATGCCATAGGTTTTTGTAAAAGCTTCGGCGATGACTTGAACAATGGGGTGCGCATAATAAAGCGTCATCTCCCCTTCTTTTTTAGCCCCATCCACCAATATTTTCGTACGATCTACTCCGCTGTATTTGGACAATTCGCTCAGTGTTTTGACCCCTTGGCCCCAGGACGCCATGCCACATCCCATCCATCCAAGGATTAAAAAAATTCTCAAGCCAACCGAAAAAGTCTTGTTCACTCTATTCCCCAATTTAAGCTTGACGCTCAGACAACCCACAGAGCTGTTGCCACAAGTCCAATGAATTCTGCGGGACTTCGTCCGACCTGAATGCGGTATGGCCATCAGGACGCACCAAAACCCAGGCATGTGCATAGAGTTCGCACACATCGGGCTGCTCAATCACATGGACACTCAAGGGAATGCCCAAGACCTGGGCCGCATTTTCCAACTCATGGGTATCAATCAAGAGCGCGCCCAACTTCAAGAGGACCCACCCTTGCCCAAAAAGGTCCAAGGTGGAATGGTCAAGACCCAGCCAACCGTGTGGCGCGCGTGCTCCTGGGTAGCTGCTTTGGACGTAATCGGTAACACTTTGCACAGGTGGCTCACCCGAATCAGCAGGGATCACGGGAGAGTCTTGGTAACAGTAGCCCATGGCAATGCCGTCACTGACCAACTCTTGGGCCGTTAAGCGAACAATTTCGTCTCCCAATTCTGCTCGGGCCTTATCGCCCTCGGGAGTACTTTCAAGCAATTGCGGCCGCGGCTGAGGAAAACTCCTTAAATTAAAATTCTTGGTGGCTTCGTTGACATTTCGAACAGCCACGGGTCTTCTCTCCAAGTCATAGCTCTCGAGCAAAGCGTCTCCGCCCCACCCCTTCAAATAGGCCGCCAACTTCCAGCCCAAATCCACCGCATCGCCAATCCCCGTATTCATGCCATAGCCACCCGTGGGCGTATTTTGATGGGCACAGTCTCCCGCCAAAAACACAGACCCATGCCGGTATTGGGCGGTCACCAACTTTCGCCTCACCCAAGGACTGATGGCAATGATCTCATAGGGAAAGGGTTGACCGACGATTTGCGTCAAGACACCCTGGTGATCCAATTCATGAGGCTGCCCCCAAACCTTGGCACCACCATGCAGGGTCACTCGCCAAAGATCTCCGCCATTGAGTGAATTCAGGGTTGCCCAAACGCCCTTGGCGTCGATCAAGAAATGCAGCACCCCTTTGCCCATCTTGTGATAGGTCCACAATTCCTGGGCCCTGAAGTACAGACTCATGGGTTCCCCAAGCACTTGCCCCTCGTCTTTATCGATTCCAAGCAAGCTGCGCACAGGACTTCGGCCACCGCAACACGCCACCAAGAACTTGGATTGAATGTGCAATAAATCACCCGTTTCGAGATCTTTGCTCACACTGCGAACACCCAACGCGTCTTGTTCAAATGACATGAATTGGTGCTGGAAATGCGTTTTAACAGGGGACAAGCTTTGGGCTTTTTTTCTGAGCACAGGGTCAAACCAAATTTGATTGCAACGCTGCGCTGACTCTGGTGAAAACGCCGACTTGGCCTCTTGGCCATGATCGGGGCGTTCGATTTTGGCAATAAGGTGTCCATTCATTGACGTCAGGTACATGCCGGTATGGGGATAATCTGGCGGTGTTGCCACGTTCCGCACCTCTTGGGCAACGCCCCAACGGCGGCAAAACTCCATGGTGCGCGGGTTGATAAGATTGGCCCTGGGGTGGGTGTGAAAGCCGTTTTCTGGCATTTGTTCTACCACTTGGCAGTCTACCCCTCGCAGGCCCAATTCAATGGCCAAGGCCAGGCCCACAGGTCCGCCGCCCACAATCGTGACGTCAGTGGTGAGGGTATGTGTGCTTGGTGTTTCCATGGATTTACAGCAAATGAATTGGTTTGATAATGCGATAAAAGCATATCACCAATGCCCTCATATTCAATTAAGGTTAAACCGAGTTGAGCCCACAAATTCTTTCTCATTTGTCAGCTATATTTCGATTCGCAGGCTTGTTTTCTCTGGCGGCTTTCCTTTGTAATCATCTCCAATCGGGTGCGCAATCGTTCCCCACCCACGCGATCAGCATCGTGCTACCTTCAGCGCCGGGGGATCCCACAGATTTATTGGCCCGGGTCATACAACCCAAACTCAGTGAGCGGTTTGGACAAGGTGTGATGGTGGACAACCGTCCTGGCGGCTCAGGCGTGATTGCCAGCCAGTGGGTCGCCAAGTCCGCGCCTGACGGACACACGCTCTTGCTGGCCTTGAGTTCGCACACCATCAACCCCATTGCTCTGAAGCAACTGCCCTATGACACGCTAAGAGACTTTGCCCCCGTGAGTCTATTGGCGCGCTTTCCCTTGCTTTTGGCCGCCCACCCCAGTTTGAAGGGTAACAACCTCAAAGAGATGATACAAAACAATCTGAGCAACCCTGGAGCGTTGAACTTTGCCTCCCCAGGTGTCGGCACGTTGAGCTATTTGGCCGCCGAAGAGATCAGCCGTCGCTCAGGCATCAATGCCGTGCATTTGTCGTTCAAAGGTGGGGCGCCCGCTCTCCAAGCCCTCATGGGTAATCAAGCGCAATTTGGTCTTTTGGCCCACAGCCTCTTTCGGCAACAAGTGAATGCTGGAAAACTGAAATATTTGGCTGTGACCTCTCTCAAACGTCAAGCCGAATTGCCCGACGTTCCCACCGTGGCCGAATCGGGTTTTCCTGGCTTTGAAGCACAAAACTGGTTTGGCATCTTTGTGCCAACCACCACGCCCGCGCCCATCATCGAGCGCCTTCAATTCGAACTCGCGTGGGCTCTCAAGGACCCCGAGATCAAGGGGAGACTGGAGGCGGCAGGATTTGAAGTGGTGGCGTCTGAGGCCAAAGAATTGGATCGGTTTGTCCGGGCCGATCTGTTGCGTTGGCAAAAGTTCACCAAGGACTATCCCTTGTCATTTGATTAAGACGCTTGGTCGAGCCAGTTTTGCGGTCCATTCAACCCGTTCACACTCTCCATTGAGCCAATTGGCGCAACTCTTCAGGCGTGGTGCTGGGAAAACCAAAAAACTCCAAATAGGCTGGGATTTGTTCAAAGAGCATGTCTGAGCCGACCTGCACTTGACACCCCCGGGCTTTGGCCGCGCTTAAAAAAGCGGTCATATCGGTTCTCATTACCACCTCCCCAACAAAGGTGGCGGGATCGATACGAGTGACGTCCATGGGCAAAGGATCCCCTTCGCTCATGCCCATTGGCGTGGCATTGACCACCAAGTCATAGCCACTGGGGTCATTGCTGTCGCTGCGAACGTCAAATTGAGGATAGTTCTGCTTTAGCCTTTGCGCCAAACCCTCTGCCACCGAGTGGTTGATGTCAAAAACACCGATGGCCGCGATGTGCTCTGAGGCCAAGGATGCCGCAATGGCACTGCCCACTCCACCTGAGCCCACCACCAAGACGCGCTTGCCCTTGAGATCAAAGCCTTTTCTCTTGACGCCACGGCAGAAACCGGCGCCATCGAACATGTCGCCCACCAAACGACCTTGCGCATCTCTTTTTACCGCATTGCAAGCCCCCGCCACACGAACCGATGCAGTCACATCGTGCAAAAGGCTAACGGTCCTGACTTTGTGAGGCATCGTGATCAACGCACCCCTTACATTGGTCAATTGAAAGACTGACTTTAAAAAGACCTCAAAATGTTCAGCTTTGCACCCCATGGGCACCACCACCGCATTGATACCCGCTTTTTCAAAATACGGGTTGTAAATCATCGGGGACTTGAAGCTGTGCGTGGGGTAACCGATGTGAGCGATGAGCTCGGTATTGCCATTGATCATGAACTTAAAACCTGTCTCTTAAAAAACATTCAACCCACCCCTCTGATTTAAAATCCAACGAGGACTCCTTGGCATGAGGGCTTTGCTCTTTTGACATCCTCCCGGCCCTGAAGAGACCTGGATTCCTACGGTGCTGCGCATGAGAAACCTCATGCGCAGTCACTTCAGTGGGTTCTTGCTCCACTGAGGCTGGTTTCGCCGTGGTCTTACGACCCCGGCCAGAGCCTTCCTCTGCACAGGCCAACAAGCGCTGCCCGCGCTCTAACATATTGATCGCGCCCACCACATCGACATTGTCTGCGTGGCCACAAGCGACACACAAGAACTCGGCTTCTTTGAGCCGGTTTTCTTTGGCGACCTGGCCGCAGCACGGACAAGTCTGACTGGTGTGATGGGACGCAACGGACAGCAAAATGCCGCCGTTCCAAGCCATTTTGTACCCCAGTTGCCGCCTGAACTCGCCCCAGCCTTGATCGAGGATGGCGCGGTTCAAACCAGACTTTTGACTCACCCGTT
>TBL_comb47_HYPODRAFT_10004447_pt1 | contig 16097 bp, 10 predicted proteins | sample TroBogypolimnion_40_FD_10682 | JGI IMG/M metagenome (IMG submission 10682)
CGCATGAGAGCGCCGTGCGACGTTCATCGCGGCGCTGGTTGTCCACGTCCCGTTGGTCGGCTCATAGAGTTCCGTAATGGCGAGATAGTTCGTGCCGTAGCCGCCGATAAGCACCAGTTTTCCATCAGCCAGCAATGTCGCCGTGTGGCCATATCGTGCAATGGCCATTGCATTGGCTGCCGTCCATGTCCCCGTGACCGGGTCGAACAGTTCCGAGCTGGAATAGAGGATGGCACCATAAGAAGCCGCGCCGCCGACTGCCATCACTTTACCGTCGGGCAACAGTGTTGCTGTATGACTTACCCGCGCGAAGTTCATCGGACTCATCAGGCTCCAAGTCCCGGGAATCGGGTCATACAGTTCCGCGCTGGAAAGGTCAGCCCAAGGGGGAGGCACCGTGCCTATCATGCCACCGGCGACCAGCACTTTCCCATTGGGCAACAGGGTTGCCGTGTGATGGTAACGGCGATTGATGAGCGTGCCAGTTACCGTCCATGTCCCGGAAACCGGATCATACAATTCCGCGCTGTCAATCGAGCCTCCAATGGCGGCGATGCCGCCCGCCACCAGCACTTTTCCACCGGACAAAAGGGTCATTGTGTGTCCATTGCGACGGGTATGTAGCGAGCCGGTCGGCGTCCATGTGCCAGTGGCCGGATTGAATAGTTCCGCGCTGGCGAGCCAGTAATTGTCCTCATAGTTGGTGCTATAGTAGGTCCACCCCCCTGCAGCCAGCACTTTGCCGTTGGGAAGTAGTATAGCGGTGTGTTCATAGCGGGGAACGTTCATCGAGCCAGTCGCCACGCTCGTGCCGGTGGCTGGGTCATACAACTCGGCACTACCGTTGGTGGTTCCACCTGCAATTAGAACTTTCCCGTTGGGCAAGAGAGTCGCCGTGTGCTGAGCGCGTCCGGCGATTAGCGGTGCGTTGGTGATCCAGCAGGCGGCCTGAGTGGCTTGAATAAAAGACAAGCCAAGCGCCAGCGCGGCCAACGTGATTGCGAGTGAGAGCAGATCCCAAGGGTGAGTTCTGGTTTTCATTGGCAGTCCTTTGTTTCATTTTGGGTAGGCTTTATCTCGCTCTGGAAGGCTTCACGGCGAGCGGAGGCGGTAGAAACGTCCGGGATAATTTGTCCACTGCGAATCGCTGAAATAAAGCAAGCTGCCCGCGAACGTGTTGGTCCGCAGCGGAGACCAGACCGGGTTGGCCAGATTGGTGCAAGCTTCCACCACGATGACCTGGCCGTTGGTCCAACTGATATTGAAACCGAATTGATTAGTCTGCACACCAAAGCTGCCATCGCTCGTCTGCACCTGCGGATTCCACAACACCGTCGGCCGACCGGCAAACGTCGCGCCCCAACCAGAAGTTCCCGGAAAGTAATAGACGGTCGTATTGGAGTCGCCGGTGAACGCGCTTGAAACTACGCCGGGCGCGTTGCCTTGAAAATAGATCCGGGCCAGGTTGGTGCAGAAAGCGAACGCGGCATCCCCGACATTGGTGACGCTGTTGGGGAGTATGATGCTGGTCAGGTTGGTGCAATAGGCGAACGCATAGTCCCCGACGCTGGTGACGCTGGCACCGACCGTCAGGCTGGCCAGATGAACGCAGGAATAAAATGCCGCGCTGCCGATGATGGTGACGCCGTCGCCGATGATGGCATTGGTCAGGTCGGCGCATTCGGCGACCGCATAGTTCCCGATGCCGGTGACATTGTTGGAAACGACGCAGCTTCCGGCTTTGCCTTCCGGGAACAACAGGAGCGTGGTTTGATCCTTGTTAAACAAGATTCCCCCGGCACTGCCATAAGCGGGGTTGGACACGCTCACCGTTACTGTGCTCAAGCTGGTGCAACCCGAGAACACCGCGTCGCCGATGCTGGTGACATTGGCCGGAATCGTGACACCGGACAGGCTGGTGCTGGAGAACGCGCCGTCACCGATGCTGGCAATGCTGCCGCCGATGGTCACGCTCGTCACGTTTGAACATTCGGAAAAGGCATAAGCGCCAATGCTGATGACGCTGTCAGGAATGGTCACGCTGGCCGGTCGGATGCAGCGGCTGAACGCTCCGGTCCCGATGTTGGTGACGCTGCCGGGGATGGTGATGCTGATCAAGTTCGTGCTGCCAAAAAATGCGTTGTTGCCGATGCTGGTAATGTTGCTGCCCAACGCGGCGTTGGTCAGCTTGAGGCAGGAATAGAACGCCGCCTCCCCGATGCTGGTGACGCTGTTGCTGATGGTCACGCTGCTCAGGTTGATGCAGCAGGCGAACGCCATGCTGCCGATGTTAATGAGGCTGTCAGGGATGATGATGTTGGTCAGGCCGGTGCAGTAAATAAACGCGCCATCCCCGATACTGGTGACGCTGGCTGGAATCACAACTCCGCTTAAGCCAATGCATTTTTGGAATACATGGCTTCCGATATTGGTGACACTAGCCGGGATCGTGACATTAGTCAGGCCGGTGCAGTATTCAAATGCATAATTCCCGATACTGGTGACGCTATTTGAGATCGTGAAACTACCGGTTCTGCCTCCCGGAAATTGGATGAGCGTCGTCAGGTTCGTGTTGCATAAGACTCCGTCCACACTGCTATAAATAGAATTGAGCGCATCCACTGCGATCACGCTTAAGTTGGTGCAGCGGGAGAACGCCCGGTCCCCGATGCTGGCGACACTGCCAGGAATAGTGATGTTGGTCAGACCCGTGCAGCGATAGAACGCAAAGTCTGCGATGTTGGTGACGCTGTTGGTGATCGTGACGCCAGTCAGACTGGATTTGTTAAAGAACGCATTGGTTCCGATGCTGGTGACTGGCCGGCCATTAATTATGCCGGGAATTATCACCACCCCGCCGGCACCGGTATATCCCGTGATGGTGATCGTGCCGTTGTTGGTCGTGTAAATGAATTGGGCCTGCACCACGGCGGGCAGCGCCAATAAGAACAACAATAACAGCCGCCACCACCTCGCGGCGCAGCGGGCTTTTATAGCGGCCCGGCTCATTGATTCGGATTCCACCATAACAGGTTTTTAGTTCCAGGGGGAGGTTGGACTGCTTTCGTATTGTAATCTTTAACACTGATCCACTTGGCCTGGCCACCGATGGTCAGAATAATCGCTCCATTTATATGATGACTCCCAATCCCTTGAACGTCTGGAAAATTACTGCCATCACTCCAATCACTGGAACCTGACCGGAAATCTTGTTCCCACAGGACAATACACTCCGAACTCCAAATTGAACTGATTTTTTCGGTCTTGAAACTCGAACCAGACCCACCGTTCGGCGGAAAGGCAAATGCCGCACTTGGGTTCATAACGTAACTGCTTAATTGCTGTGCCCGGCTTCCCCAACTGGTGTTGGTGCTGCCCGGCGGATCCAGCGGGCAACGAAATGCGGATGTGTTGAGAGTGTAGCGATATAAGACCCCGTTGCTTATCGCCAGCGTTCGGGAATTTTCAAAAGACGCCGGGTTGAGATTATACACCGCAACACTATATTGCGGTGGTAATGTCTTGTATAACCAGCCAGCCGGAGCAGACGAACTATTCCCCCAATTTGGGTAGGGCAGGAAATCCTGATTGTCATTCGCATACATACGAATGGCCAGACCCAGTTGACGATTGTTATTGAGGCAGGCGATGCGCTGGGATGCCTCCCGGGTATTGGTGGCGGCCAGCGCCGGCAACAGCAAGCAGGCGAGTATCGCAATGACCGCGATCACCACCAGCAATTCAACCAGCGTGAACGCTGCGCGGCCCGAACCGGGAAATCTCAATGCTGAGGTAAACCCATGGACCGCTTGCTTTCCAAGCACGAGCGATACCTGTGTTTTTGTAACGTTCGGATACATACTGCCTGATGGATCAAGGCGATGTTGACACACTGAAACGAACCTTGCAAATACCCGAACGGGTAAAAGTAACCACGGGTGGTGTTGAATTCGGTGTTCAGGGTGCCTTGTGCGCTTAATCACACAATCACCCAACGCTTGCCCACCAAACGAGGCAAGGCAAAGAACATCCCCGCTCATCCGCCGACAAGGAAAATTTCCTGCGGCGTGATGCTTTTGGTGAAGCCCGGCTTGAACGCCTTCGCGTTGTCCGGCACGTCCGGTGTTTTAAGGCAGAAACAAGTCGGCGGACACGCTGAAATGTTTTGCCAGCGTGCGGACGTGCGCCAGCGTCAATTGTCGTTCGCCGCGTAGAATCATCCCGCCCAGCGTGCGGTGAACGTCCAGCAACCGCGCCAGATCCGCCGCGCTCATGCCTTGCACGTCCAAGAGGTGTTGCAAGGCGTCCAGCGCGGTGACTTTGGACGTGTCGAGTTGCGTGTGTTCTTTTTCGTAATCTTCAATCAGGCGGCAGAGCAGGTCAAAGTAGTCCTCCTGGTCAGAAGTCAGCTTGTGTCCGGCCATGGCATCGGTGATTTCAGCGACGTTTTCAAAATCCACTTTGTCATGGAGCGGGCGCGGTGTGAGCAGCCGGCACAGGCCGGCGTAATCTTTGGGCAGCCGGGCAAATTCAATTTTGGCGTGTGTCGTCTTCATAATGTTTCTTTCCAGCGTTCTTTGCTGTATTCCGCGTGCGTCATAAAGCGCAGGGTATAGACGATCTGGCGGTTGAAATGCGCCGCTGCAATCAGCCGGTAATCATTCCGGCGGATGTTGAAAATCAACACCGTCCGCCCGCTGCGGATTTTCACGGCGTCCGTGTCCGGGTAGCTTTGCCGCACGTCCATCAGGTTGCGCCAGGTTGCCGCCTTGACCGTTTTGCGCCAAACGTCCAAATGGCGGGCCGCCGGTGGATGTTCCCGCCCTGCCGCCACAAGAAACGCCTCTTTGATGATGCGCACGCAGACAATTTGTATTCATACGCCGGACTTGTCAAACAGGATTAACTGTCTTGGACACCGGCAGTGGTGTTCACCCACCCACGAGGAAAATCTCCTGCGTGGTGATGCTTTTGGTGGAGCCAGGCTTGAACGCCTTCGCGCGCAGAATCGTCGGCCCGGTCAGCCGGATTGGTTTTTCGTAAAGCAAATCTGAGGTCGTCGGCACCGTTCCATCCAGCGTGTAACGGATGCTCGCGCCCGGTTCGCTTTTCAAAATCACCTCCACCGGCTTGGCGAAATTTCCGCCGCGTGGAGAAATTTCAGGCGGCGGCAGCACCGGCGGGCCGGGCAAGCTTTCAATCCATTGCCGCAGCAGCTTCATCCCCTGCCCGTCAATCGTGTTGCGCGCGAGCGGCGGCATCTTGAAAGCTTCAGTCGTGTTTGCTCGCATGAACAGGATGGAACGCCAGATGTCATTCGGCGCGATGATGTGTGGACTGTCAATCCGCTCGTCAATCAGCACGCGTCCGCCGATCAGATTTTGCTCCGCAAGCGGCGTGTCGTAGCGCGCGTCAAAATAGGCGACCGTGCCGTGCGGGCGATGGCAGTTCGCACAGTTTGCATCAAGAAAGGAACGCGCGCGGTCTTCGAGGCTGCGCGTCGGATCGGCGGTGTTTGCGAGCGTGGGGAAACTTTTCAAGTCCGCGTCATCGAGATTTGTGTCAAACAAACCATTGTGGTTCCACGCACGCAATTCGTTGTCGGTGACACCGGATGAAAAAGTAAAAACGCGGTTCAACTGCCGCGTTTTCACGCCGAGGACGAAGCCAGCATTGGCTGTGTGGCAAGTAAGACAATCCTCCCGGCTTGGATAATACCACTGCTGCGTCCGCACACCCGTCGCGGTCTGGATTGGAATGGCCTCGGTCAGATTTGTGGTGAGCAAATCGGCGTCGCTGTTGTCAGGGCGCCATTTGTAAGTGACGCCATAAACGCCGCCCGCCACATCGCAAACGAGCAGGCGCGTTTCAAGGCGGCGTTTCAGATTTGGATTTGTTTCATTTGTCGCCAGCTCAAATGTTTTTACAAAAATAGTTCCGCGTGGAAAAATCCATTCACCCGTCGGCGCGAATTTTATTTTTTGATTGTCCGGCACGGAAACCCAGCGAGTTTTTTCTGCGCCATCCGACCAGAACGGAACGATGAGGTCGTAAGGAATCAGCGCTCCGCCGGGCACGAGATGAGGCGTGTCTTTGAACGCGCCGGTCTGGGAGAGCAGATGCGGCATCGCGCCGCCCGCGCGTTCCGGCATCTGCAAATAAGCGTTTGCTTCGAGGCGGGAATCCAGTCCGTAAGCCCCGGATATTTCAGCGGCGGCAAGCGGGTTGAATTGGGGGGAAATGAACGCCACCAATGCAACCACCCAGAGCGAAAAATTTCCTGTTTTTTGCAATCGAAACGCAAACGTCATTTCACTTGAGCAGCAGAGGAGCCGCCGGGCTTTTCAGCGGCTTCAAAGTTTAGTTTGACCGCACTGGCCAGGTTCGCGGAAAAATGGCGGACGGTTTTTTGAACCGTGCCCACGGAAGTGTAAGTGTATTGGCCGGCGGGATAACCCAGCAGAACGACGTAATCATAGGGCTTCGGTTTGGCCGCACCGCGCGATTTCGGAAGATCCGTGAGAAAAACCACCCCGACGCAGACGGATTCCGGTTTGCGACTTTCAATCACGTTGGCGGGGCGGCTGGCAACGACGCTGCCGGGAACGAGCCATGACGTGCTCAACGCCGGACGCAACAGGTCGGTGTAACCGCTGTCCACCACCAGACCACCGGGCAGCACTTTGAGAATTTTGCCGCAGATGATCCGCCGTCCCTCAAGGCAATCCGCGCGAATCTGTTCGGCGCGCGGCCTGATGGAGACAGGCAGATTGGTTTCAACTTTTGCCGCCGCGGCATTGGTGGTCGTGAGGTCGTTGGTCTGCGCGGAGAGGTTGAGCGCGGCAAAAAAAATCGCGGCAAATAATTTCATGATCACGTTTTGAGATTTGCCCGCCAAATCCCGGCCAAACTTAAAACACCGGATCATCAGCGGACAACTCCAGAGTGATGCCAGACTAAGTTGTCATTTCGATTTTGTCCAACATAGATGATCGCTCCCGACAGCAGGCGACCCGCACTCCGCTTCCACCACCCAAACAATTTCTCAATTTTTCCCGGATCGAACCCAAGGGCTGGTCAAGGCGTGCCCGCTGCTGAAGCTTTCGGCTTTCGTTCAATTGGCGGAATTTTCCCGCTGTGAATTTCCAGCAGACGATCGTGCGTAAGCTTTGCCGCCGCGACCATTTCAGGATACGGCTGGTCGGTGGCATCAACGAAACCGATGTTGTAATTCTCGCCGTCGTTTCTGCCCGTCACCGGCTGGTCCAGCCATTGAAACCAATGCGTGCCGATCACCGCCGGATGCGAGGCGCATTGCTCGACGTAATAACGATAGCCGGCGGCGCGCTCGTCCTGATTCATCGCCTGAACAAGTCCTTGCGCCATGCCGCGATCCGGCGCGCCGATGTGAAATTCACCAATGAGAATAGGCCGTTGCGCGAGCGAATAAATGCGATCCAGCGTTGCCTGCGAAGGCGCATAACTATAAATGTTCACGCTGAAAACGTCAAAACCGCGCGCGGCCTTGAGCACGGCGTCGTGCGGTTCGCCGCCGAAACGGATGCCGAGGTTCAGATGGTTGGTGTCGTGTTTGCGGACCGCAGTGTTGATGGTGTCTACATAATGTTGAAACGCCGCGAGCACGAATTCTTTTCGCCGCGCGGGCGTGTCACCGCCGGCCAGAAAAGTTTTCAGCCGTTTTTGAATCTCACCGGCCGGGGCGGCGAGAATCGCGTCGCACAACAAACTTTCGCGACCCGGCCACGGCGGTTCGTTGCCGATGAAATAGCCGAGCAGGTAAGGATCGTTCTTGCGCGGATCGAGTTGCCGCGCGGCGGCTTCGTCCACCCGCCGCGCAAAATCGTCCGCGTAAACATCGGGCATCCCCATGATGGAATTGCCGGTCTGCCAGCCTCGCATCATCAAAGCATAAGGCACGCACGGCTCGCCCTGGTTCGTCGCACCCCAATTGTGCATCGTGTTGAACCCCCACGCGGTCAATCGTTGCGTCGTCAGCTTCGCCCATTGGTTCCGCCAATCGTCGCCGAAACGGCGCTGCAAATTCCCGGTGTAAAACGAACCGCCGGACGCGCGACTGACGGCGCCGGGTGCGGCTGGCTCAAGATTCGCCGGCGGCAATGCGGCGAACAAATCTTCGCGGCCTTCCACGCGCGTGCCCGCATTTACGCCGACGCCATTCACACCGGTGGAAAAAAACAGATGACCGTCCGGGTCAACGAACCACCAGTGCCCATCAATTTGTTCAACGCGAAAAAATCCGGTGGCCTTCGCGTGTGTGTTCAGAAAACCGCCGTAAGCATCGCGATTCGTTGGAATGTTTTTCAACGCCGTTGCCTCCGCGTCCCAGTTCTTTTTCAATTCATCAAGCGAATGAATTTTGCCCGGCCACTCGGCGTGTGTGTATTGGCCGAATTCATCCACGAGCGGCTTGCCTTCCAGCACCGCGTCGCCCGGATCGTTTGTTGCGAGCAGGACCGAACGGATTTCCAATGTCGGCGCGCCCACCGGGTAATCCATCCCGACGGTCAGCGCCGTCACATTCGTCAACGGGCCGTAACCGTCGCTATGAATGTTGATCCAATACGAAGTGCGCGGCTGATTGAAGGTCGCGGCGAGGTCAACGCCGTTGCCCGCCGGGCTGCGATAAAAGCGCAGCGGAATCGCCGCGCGCACCCAGACGCCGGCGAACGGCCCGATGCGTTTCGCGTAACGGCCGCGTGGCGTTTCAAGTCCAAGGTCGAATCGCTGCGACGACGAGGCCTTGAATTCGACCACGAGAAATTCGCAACCCGTCCAGTCGGCGGGCAAATTTGAATTTAGTTCGGCCAAAGGCCAGGTGTGTTCGGATTTCGTGCCAGTGAACGTCGTTTGCACCGGCAAAGCCACCTGCGCGAAGGCTATAAAAAATCCGACGGTGAAAACGATGGACAATAATTTTTTCATAACTTGCCGAGTTGTTCGAGTGCGATTTTTGCCCCGAAATGGTCGGGAGAAGCGGCGAGCGTGGCGGTAAAATTCGCGCGCGCCTTTTCCGTTTCGCCAAGCCCGGCGTGTCCCAGTCCGGCGATGTAATTCGCCGTTGCCGTCCGGCCATGCGAAGAAGGAGATTCACTCGTTTGCGTTTCCGAACTGTCACCGGCTGACGCGAGCGCGCCTTCGCCGGCGGTGACCAGTTCGTGGAAAATGATTTCAGCGCGGTCATTTTGGCCAAGCTTGCGGAGCGCGAGCGCCTGGAAATAATTTGCCGCGCGATTCGCCAGCGCGTTGCCGCCGCGCCTGCCGGCACCGCGATTTTCCGGCGCGGAATTTGTCGCGGCCTGCGACCACGCATCGCGCGCCAGCTCCATTTCACCAAGCACTTCGTGGACGCAGCCGATGCGGTAGGAAATTTCCGCCTGATGCGAGGTTGCGGTCTCTTCGTTCGCGCGCAGATTGGCCGGGAATTTCGCCGTGGCTTCAAAGTCGGCCAGCGCGGAGCGGTATTTTTTTTCATCACCCTGCCGCAAGCCGCGCGCGAGAGGCGCGTCGGCCCACAATTCGCCGGTGTTGTAAGCCGTCGCGCCTTCCCAAACGCTGAACGTCCGGCCTTCCAGCAGCGCGATGGCTTCGTCGGGCGCGCCGGAAATAATTTTCAGGCCGATCAGCCGCGCGCGTCCCTCGTCTTTTTGCAGGACCACTATTTGATTCTGTTCCAGCAACGTGAGACGTTTTTCGACGGGTGCCCCGGCGGCTTCATAAAGTCCATCCAGTTCGGCAAACTGCGTCGGCAGGGCGTCAGGCAGCGCGACGGCTTTTTCGAGAAACGCGATGGCTTTCGCGCGCGAGGCGTCATCGGATTTGTGCGCGAAGGCTTGCGCCAGATTGCGCCAGGCGATGGAAAAATCCGGGTCGAGCGCCACGGATTTTTCCCACAGCGCGACCGCTTCATCGGGCTGCCAGTCGAAGAGCAGATTGCCGAGGTAGTAAGGCGCGTGCGCGTCCTGCGGATTGGCCTCCATCGCGCGGTGAAGAACCGCGACCATCTCGGATTGAAACGGGAAGGCGTAATCCGGCGGCTGTTGCATGGCGGTCTGCCGGAATTTTTTCGCGTTTCCCGCGTCGCCAAGTTTTTCCGCAAAATCGCCGAGATAATAATAGACGAGCGGCGACACTTTGGACTTGTCCGGCGCGGCGGCGATGGATTGCGTGAGCACTTCGCTGCCATCGCGCCACAAACCGGCATCAAAAAATTCAGCGGCGACTTCTTCCGCGACGGTGGGAAATTCATTGAGCGTGCTGAAAAGTTCTCGGGCGGAAGATTTGTCGCACGCGAGCAGCCATTTTTCGGCGAGCAATCTGGCGTCGAGTGGATCGGTCTTGCGCGCCGCCAGCACGAGAACGTCGCGGGCCTCGGCCTCGCGCCCAAGCTGCCGGAGCATGGCAATTTTCAGACCGTAAGCGCGGACATTGAGCGCGTTGGCGTCAAGCGAACGGTTCGCCAGATTCAACGCGGCGGAAAAGTCGTTGCGCGACGACGCGATTTGCGCGAGCGAAAAATACGCGGGCGCTTTCCATTCCTGACTCCACGTTGCTTTGTAAAAAACGTCGAAGGCTTCGTCCGTTTTGCCCTGCGCCGCCAGCGTGACGCCGAGGTAATACTCCGGCTCGGCGTCTTTCGGCGTGGTGTATCGCGCGGTCAACCGTTCGAGCGCCCTGCGAAAATGCTGTTCGGCGTCAGCGAAGCTCGCGCGCTGCAAATCAAGAATGCCGAGGCTCGTGTGCGCGGCGCTGTCGCCGGGATCGCGCCGCAACAGTTCCTGCCAGTAAATCTCGCCGTCGCGGTGGGCGTCGTGAAATTGATCAATGCGCTGGCCGGCGAGAAAAAGTTCCGCGTTGTTTTGAATGTCCTGCGGCGCGGGAATGTTCGTGACGGCTGCCGGTTGCGGCGGCGGCACGAGTTTGATGGGCGAATACGCAACGAGTTCACGTCCGCCGGCGGAAAGCGACGCGCGCACGTCAAATTCCGAAACGCCCGCCGGCAATTGGATTTGTTTCGTGCAAGGCTTGGCGGGATCGATGGAAATTTTCTCTTCCAAAACGATTTTTCCACCAGCGGTCAATCGCGCCGTCGCGGAATCGTGCGCGGCGGTCGTATAAAATCCGAATTTCGCAATGCCATTGGTCACTTCCAGATTCACCGCCGCGTCGAGGTTCGCATTTTTAAGCCCGCCAATGTCGCGGAACGGATACCAGTTCATCTCGAACGCGCGGGTCTCGAACGGTTGCAGCCACGAGTAATCGGGCTGATTGTCGGAATACGCGCCGGTCATCAGTTCGATGTAAGGCCCATCGGTGTCCGTGAGGATATCATCCCACATGCGCCCGCGCGCGCCGCTGCCCCACGTCCAGAATTTTTTCCCGGGAACGACGTGATGCTCGGCGATGCCCGCAATTCCCGCCTGCCGCCCGTGATCGTAACCGCCAAAAAAATCATCCGTGTAATTCCACGCGAACATCGAGTTGGCGACGATATGATTTTTCCACCAGCTCACATCTACGCCGGCAGTGAAATCCGCGCCCGAATAACGCGAGTGCGCCACCGGCCAGGAGGCGAATTCGCGTTTGGCGTGATACGTGACCCATTGCGTATCCGGCGGAAAAATAATCTGATAATTGTCGTTTGCGTTCACCGCGACGTTGGCAAAACAAAGCATCGTGTGAACCACCGGCGTGCGGTTGAGAATCCGCACGGAGCACGTCAAGACGGACGAACCGGGGTGCAAGGTGTATCCGACCGCCCAGCTCATGCGGTCGCGGATTTCCATTTCGCCGACCCAAATCGTCTTGCTGCCGTCGGCGTTTTCCTCGGTGTGCCATTGCACCGGCAGAAACGTGCTCGCGCGGTGGTGATGCGGAATGTTCCATTCGATGCCGCCGGAAATCCACGCGCCGATCAGGCCGATGAGCGCGGGCTTGATGACGTGCTGACGATAAATGAAATCATAGTTGTCCGTCTTATCGAGCGCCGAAAGCAGGCGTCCGCCGATTTCCGGCGCGATGCCGATTTTCACATATTCATTTTCGAGATAGACAAGGTGATAATTCTTTTCACCGCGCTCGTTCGTGAGATTGTCGTAAAGCGGATACGGATAAATGCGGCCTTCCGCGCCTTGTGATTGGCGGCCAAAATAAAACATCGGGTTCGGATCGGGCGGCCCGGAAAGATACGTCGGAATGACTTCGTCGCGTTCGTAAAGCTTCACCGCATCGGCCCGCGCAGCGAACGGAAGCGCGAACGTCGCAAGGCAAATGAATTTCAGCAGCGGCAGGTGCCGCAGAATTTTTTTCATGGTCAGGCTCTTCGATGGTTAAGCGGTCGGTAAAACGCCGGGGTTGTCAGGCAGTGGCGTGATACGTTTTTATATGACCGTCCTGTTTTAAGCAATCCCATTCCGGCAACAGTGAAACCGCCTGTCGGCCAGGGAAGCGACGGGACTCGATAAATTGATTTTACCAGTTCCAGGAATCCTGCAAAACTTTCGTTGAGCATGAAAAATAAATTTACCTCACTCGCTTTCACTTTTTGCGGGCTCTTCGCGGCGCTGATTCTCCAGGCACTTTCGTTGCCGGCGGCGGATCTGCCGATGCCGAAAATGGAAATTGATTTGAGCCAGCCCGGCGTCAAGGTCAGCCCGGCGTTTTACGGATTGATGACCGAGGAGATCAATCATTCCTACGACGGCGGGTTGTATGCGGAACTGATCCAGAACCGCAGCTTCAAAGACGACACGAACAGTCCTGTGCATTGGTCGCTGGTGGCACCTGGCAACGGCAACTCCATCGCGCTCGATGAAACTCAGCCGGTCAACGCCACCTTGACGACGTGTCTGAAACTCGAAGCGAAAGTTGTTTCCAACGGTCGCGTCGGCATCGCCAACGAAGGGTTCTGGGGAATTCCCGCCGCACCAAAAACGACTTATCGCGCTTCGTTTTTTGCGAAGGCAAACAACGATTCCGCCGGGCCGTTGACGTTGAGCCTTGAAAGCGCGGATGGCACGACGGTTTATGCGACGGCGCAGGTTCCAAAAATTACCGGCCAGTGGGAGCGGTATTCCGTCACGTTGACCACTAAAAAAATCAAGCCCGCCAACGACGCGCGTTTCGTGATTTCAACGGCGAAGCCGGGAACTTATTGGTTCAATTGCGTTTCGCTTTTCCCGCCAACGTGGAAGGATCGTCCGAACGGTAATCGCGTTGATTTGATGCGGCATCTGGTTGATCTGAAGCCGAAGTTCCTCCGCTTTCCCGGCGGCAATTATCTGGAGGGTAAGACGGTGGAAACGCATTTTCCGTGGAAGGAGACGCTGGGAGATATTTCACAACGGCCCGGCCATACGGGGACTTGGGGCTATCGCTCCAGTGACGGCATGGGGCTGCTGGAATTTCTGGGGTGGGCCGAAGACATGGGTGCGGAACCGGTGATGGCTGTCTATGCTGGTTATTCGCTGCCCAGCGACGAATATCCCAGGGGCATCACGGTCCAGACCCTCGAACCGTTTGTCCAGGAGGCGCTCGACGAGATTGAATATGTCTGCGGCGATCTGAACACAAAATGGGGCGCGCGACGCGCGGCGGATGGGCATCCAAAACCATTTCCACTGCATTATGTGGAGATCGGCAACGAAGACTTTATCGGCGATGCGAAGTTGACTTATGATGCGCGGTTCGCGCAATTCTATGACGCGATCAAGGCGGCGCATCCGCAGTTGCAATGTATCGCCACGATTCCCGTGAAGAGTCGTGTGCCCGAGGTCATTGACGACCATTACTACGCGACCTCCGGCGAGATGATGAAGCTCGCGCACAAATACGATCATTATGACCGCACCAAACCAAAAATTTTCGTCGGTGAGTGGGCCACCCGCGAGATCACCAAGGTCGGGACGAACGGCACCGTCAGTTACAACCGGATGCCGTGGGAATACAAGGTATCACCGACGCCGGACTTGCACGCCGCGCTGGGCGACGCCGCGTTCATGACCGGCATGGAACGCAATTCCGACATCATTGTGATGAACGGCTATGCGCCGCTTTTGACGCGCGTGGAACCGGGTGCCTTCCAATGGAACCCGAACCTTATCGGTTACGATTCCCTGCGCAGCTACGGTTCGCCGTCCTATTATGCGCAAAAGATGTTCAACCTCCATCGCGGCGACACCGTGGTGCCGGCGACGATGACGGCCGAACCGGGAAAATTCTTTTACAGCATTACGCGCGACAGCGTCAAAGGCACCGTTTATCTCAAAGCTGTAAACTTGAACGCCACCGCGCAGACCGTGCAGTTTGAATTGAAAGGTGTGCGGAAAGTGGCCGGCAAAGGTCTATTGACCGTGCTCACCTCCGCCAAGCCGGACGACACAAATACCATCAACAACCCGGAAAAAGTAGTGCCGGTCACGACGAAGATCAAAGGAATGGGAACCAGCTTCACCCAAACGTTTGCGCCTTATTCCATCAACGTGCTACAACTGGAAGCCAAATAAACCGAAGATGACTATCCTCTCTCAAATTGAGATAAGTCGGTTGTCCGAGCAATCATGGCTGGCTGGTGTGATGTCCAAATGCTCTAAACTCATAAAAGCTCGCCCACACGTTCGGCGGCAATTCGGTGATCACTATCCGCACATATCTTCCACTGGCTGAAAATGTATCCGCATTCATGTTGGCGGACGTGGCATTATTGGTTTTATCAACAGCCTCGATCCAATGAAGGTTGTCCGTTGACACCTGGATGGCATATTTATAAACAGCATCTTGTTCCCAAATGATCCGAGTTTTGGTGATGACCGCAGTGCTGCCCAAATCAACTGTCCACCATTGCGGAACATTGCCGTTGGAAGCGCACCAGCGCGTCTGGCTGTTTCCGTCATTACCATTTTGAATCGGATTTTGCGGCTCCTGACTGCTGGCAAAGGCCGGCTTTTGCAAAGCGAGATTGTCGCCCTTGTCGGCGGGCACATCCGTCGCCGCGCGGGGAAACGCGTTGGAATCGCCGGCGCTGGCGGCAGAAGCAGCCGGCTTGAGAAAATTCCCGCGAAATACAAAAACCGCCGCCGCGCCGATTAAAACGATAACTACCGCAATGATTACTCCGAAGGAGAAGCCCTTTCTGGCGGGAATTGTTTTTGGATCCGGTAGTGCTGCCGATGAACCGGGCCGCTCGCCCATTTTGGTGCCGGTTAAAATGAATTTTTGCTCGTCCGACGTCGACGCCTGCGGCGCGGTGATCTTCTGGAAGCACGTCGGGCATTCCATCACCGTGCCAGCCTGCGACGAATCGCACTTCATGTGCTGTCCGCATACCGGACAGGCATATTTGTATTCGCTCATGGCTGTGACGGAAATATTCCATACTCGCGCGCCGACAGCAATGCGGTTTTTTCGGAACTAACTGCCTTTGAGACAAATCACGAATGAGAATTCTGTTCTGTCGTTGCCATTTTCTACGCGATAAAGGATGCGGTTGACTCCTGCCTTGAAGTGGACTTTGCGGTAGCCCTCGTCGGCACGCCAGGCCTTGAGCTGTTTGCCGCTGATCCAGATGATCTTGTCTTCAACCCAGACTTTGGAGAAGTCGTCGCTACCGATGGCCACCCATAGGTCGCAAGGTTGCTCAAACCAAAGTTCGGTGTAGGCGTAGTAAATGATGTATTGCAGGTTGCGGTGGGAGTTGGCTTTTGGACTGAGTTCCGGGTCCTTATTGTAAAGCGCGTTATAACCGGTCAAGGGTGGCATGATGTTGGGCCGTCCCGCCTGATAAAATTCCCAGCGAATGGGGATCCCCTTCTTGCCGGGATAGACCGCGTTCAAGTCAATGATCGTTTCTGGAGGAAATTGCCGGCCGATATTTGCGCGGCGGGTGTTGTCGAATGGGCCAATAATATACCAGCTATCAACAAAGACCCACTTTGGAGAGGAACCTTGGATGGCAATTCGGCGGCCCGGCCAGACAGTCATGGTCCCACCATCGGCAGCGTATGCCGCCATCGCATTGCCGAGTCCATCATCGGGGAACCATCCGGAGCCGCCGCTACCCG
>TBL_comb47_HYPODRAFT_10004449_pt1 | contig 16091 bp, 4 predicted proteins | sample TroBogypolimnion_40_FD_10682 | JGI IMG/M metagenome (IMG submission 10682)
CAAGGGGCCAGCCCCCACAGCCTCGAGGTCTGGCTCTGGAAGAACAACACGGCTACCGACCAACGCGGCGTCTTCGCGCTCACCGAGAACACCCCCGCGAACGGTGACGCCGAGAAATTCTGCGCCGGCGACCCGGCCTCGCTGCACAACAACGGCAAGGACCTCACCTGGAAAGGGAATTACCCCTCGAGCGGCGCGTGGCACCACGCCGTGCTGACCTACGATGGGATCACCGAAACCCTGTACCTGGACGGCGTGGTGATCAACAGCACCAATATCACGCTGAACGTCTCGGCCGCTACCTATTATCCGATGCTGTTCAGCGGCATTATCAGTGCGGCCCCCTATCAGACCAGCTTTAGCTTTAACGGGGCCATCGCCGTCGTGCGCGTGCATTCGGGCGCGCTGGCCGCGCCGGATGTGGCTGCCAACTTCGCGGCGGGCATCAGCGCGGTGCCGGTGGATGTGGCCGGCAGCTTGCTGGTGGACTTGAGCTACACGCGCGGCGTTCAGACCACTACCGGCCTGGTGGGCACGGATACCAGCGTGACCAATTGGCTCAACTACGGCGCATTGGGCGGTTCGTTTGTCCAGGCGGTCAGTTCCCCCTACGCGGGCACCATGGGCGCCGGTTACACCAACCCCCCGTTCCTGGCCACCAACGACTCCATTGCAGCCCCCAACTCTCCGGGCGGCCGCATGCTGGATCGCCAGTGTCCCGACCCCTGCCCAGTTGCAAGGGGGCAACACCTACAGCCTCGAAACCTGGATGTGGAAGAACAACTCGGCCACGGATCAGCGCGGGGTGTTTGCCTGGACGGAGAACACGCCCGCGAACGGTGACGCCGGGAAATTCTGCGCCGGCGACCCCGCGGCCCTGCACAACAACGGCAAGGACCTGACCTGGAACGGCAATTATCCCAACAGCGGCATGTGGCAGCACACCGTGCTGACTTACGATGGCACTACGGAGACCATTTACCTGAACGGGTTCCCGGTGAACAGCGCCACCAAGACGCTCAATATCTCGACCACCACTTACTACCCCATGCTCTTCAGCGGCATCATCAGCGCCGCGCCGTACCAAAGCAGCTTCAGCTTCAACGGCGCCCTCGCCGCGGTGCGGGTGCATTCCGGCGCCTTGTCCGCCGGACAGGTCGCCAACAACTATGCCGCGGGGATCAACGCCGTGCCCGGCACCTCCCTCCCGGTGGGTGTCCAGAGCCTGCCCGTGACCGGTCTCAGCGGCACCGGCGCCACGTTGAATGGCAACCTCGCGGTCACCGCCGACCCGGCCTCCACCGCCTTGACCTTCTATTACGGCGCCTCGGACAAAGGTCCCACCACGACGGGCTGGGATCACGCCGTCACGCTCGCGGCGCCGAATAACGCCGGTCCCTTCTCGACCTCGGTCACCGGCCTGACGCCGAACACGACCTATTATGTGCGCATTTACGGGGCCAATTCGCGAGGCAATGCCTGGTCCGCCCCAGTGAGCTTCCATACCTATGGACCGCCGATCATCGCGAACACCAGCGCCCTGCCCGCCGGTTCAGGGAGCGAGGTCCTCAACGGCTCCCTCAACCCGAACGGTTCTGCGACGGACGTCAAGGTTTGCTGGGGTCCCACCGATGGCGGCAATGTCATCGGCAATTGGGTCCACGTGATGGATCTGGGCACGCAGCCCCTGGGCACGGTCAGCCAAACGGTTTCTGGACTCTCCTCCATGGGTCGTTACTACTTCACCTTCTTCGCCAGCAACAGCTCCGGCTCGACCTGGGCGGCGCCGTCCCTGGCCTTCAACGCCCCCATCACGCTGCCGGCGGCCGACAGCGTGCTCTTCGCGTTGGATACCGGCAGCCTGCCCGGTAGCGGCGCGGCCTGGGAATTGGAACACGGTGGCCCCGGGTTGGGTGGCTGCCGGCATCCCGTTTGTTCCGATTGGAAACACCACGCTCACCGTGCAGCAGTATGGCGGCGTGACCTACGCCAACATTCTGGACGTGAACAACGCCGGCGGCATTTTTAACAAGTTCCGACTGGAAGACCCGGCGGTGCCCAACAGCCAATACACTACTCCCATCCTGCTCGGCAGCGGCGCCACCATCGTCACCGTCGTCAAGCCCGTTCTCACCGGATCCTCGGATGACAATTGGCAGTCGTACGTGGACGTTCTGTTTAATGAACTCTCCCTGGGGGTGTTGAATCATTCCGGGCGGATCTGCGTCGGGATCAACGACACGGCCAACACGGTGACTACGCTGGCGGCCAGCATTCCGAGCGGCCAGACGACGGTCCTGAGCCTCGTCGCGCAGAATAGCGGCGCCTTCGTGATCTATACCAACGGCGTCACCTGTTACTCCGGCAACGCGTCCGGACACCTGTCTTCCGGCCAATTCAACCAGTTGACCCCAGGGAGATTCGGCGCCTATTCCGCCTACATTGACATCGGGGGCGAAGATCCCGATAGCTGGTCGACCGAGAACGGCTTTATCGGCGATGTTTACGTGTATACGAACGCGCTGGCGGATGTGGATCGCCAGTCCCTGGAGTCGAGCCTGATGACCAAGTTCATCACCAACGCGACCTTGAGCTACCCGATCACCTCCTCCGCGGGCGCCAACGGCAGAATCAGTCCCCTGGGCGCCACGGCGGTGCTGCAAGGGAATAATCAGACCTACACCATTACCGCCACCACGGGCTTTATCATCAACACCGTGCTGGTGGATGGGGTGTCGGCGGGATTGGCCGGCGCCTCGGCGACCTACACCTTCACCAATGTGAGCGCCACGCACACCATCGCCGCGAGCTTCGTGGCCTTGCCGCCGCAGAATATCACGGCCACGGTGACGGGCACCGGCGGGACCATCACCCCGAGCGGCACCACTGTCACCGTGGCGGGGACGACGCCAACCTACAGCATGACCCCGATCTCCGGCTACGCGGTGAGCAGCGTCCTGGTGGATGGAGTTTCCCAAGGTGAGATCTACAGCTACACCTTCGCGCCGGTGCTCGCGCCTCACACCATCTCCGTGAGCTTCCGCGCGCTGAGCCTGAATGTGCCGCACACGGACCAGTTGATCGTCTCCGAGATCCCCGATGTGCTCCCCGGGAACAACGCCACCCTGACGAGCTGGCCCACCTACGTTCCCGCCGGCCAGGCCTTCGCCTCCCAGGGTGGCAGCCCGAATCTGCCGATCAGTGAGACGGGCATCGCCGGCGGCAACGGCACCAACATCTGGGAGTACAATTACGGCCTCGGCAATTCGGGTCAAACTACCGGCAACGGGTTCCGTTACACCGGCGCGGGCGGAACGCACGCTACCTACACGACCCCGATTCCCTGCTCCGGCGCCACGATCGTCGCCGTCGTCTCGCCCGAGTCGGCCGGTGGCGGGGACGCCTGGGATGCCATTTGCAGCGTGTTTTACAATCGTTTGAGCCTGAACCTCTTTAACGGAGGCGCCAACGCCGGCAAGGTTCAGGTCATCCTCAACGGGGCCTTTTTTACCAGCAGTGGTGCCATCGCCGCCGAGTCCACCAACGTGTTGAGCCTGGTGGTCGGCCCGGACGGCTCCTTTAGTGTCTACGATAACGGCGTCCTGTGGATGAGCGGTTCCGGTTCGGCCTTGACCAGTCTGGTGCCGGGGGTCCCGGGCCCCTACGGGGACTACATCGAGATTGGGCGCAATGGTGTGGACGGGTGGTCCAGCTTCAATGGCGCCATCGGCGACGTGTTCCTCTACAAAACCAACCTGGCGGATGTCGATCGCAGCCAGTTGGAAACCATCCTCATGAACAAGTACAGCATCCCGCTGCCGCCGACCTACCAGTGGGCCGGACCCGACAATGGTAATTGGAGCAGTCCGGCCAATTGGCACGACGTCCTGCCCGGCGCCGGCAACGTGGCCGTCTTTTCGGCCAGCGGCAACGCCGGTGCCACGGTTCAACTCGACACCGCAGTTACGGTCAACGGCCTGCAGTTCAACAACCTGGTACCCAACACCATCATCGCCTCGACGCTCGGCAATTTGTTGACCCTCGACGCCGGGAGCATGACCGACCTGGCACCGCTCACCACAGCCGGTGGCAATCAAACCATTACCGCGGCCGTCGAGGCCCCCGTCGGCGTGAACAAGACCGGCCCCGGGAAGTTGACCCTGTCCGGTGCGGTTAACCTGGGCGATGTCAGCACCACCGCCCTGGCGTTGAATGTTGCCGGTTTGGGATCTGAGCTGGTACTGGCCGGCCCGACCACCTTGGCCCTGGCCAAAGGCATCCAGGTCACCGGCAATGGCACACTCACCATCACCGGCTCGCTGACGACCGGCGGCGGCGATCAGATTATCGGTCAAAACAACCTGCCCGGCCAGGTCGTGCTCAGTGGCACCGGGTCCTGGACCCATACCGGCGGAGGCGCCTTCGTGGTCGGCAATGACGGCGGTGCGGGCTGTATTGGCACCCTGACGGTCAACGACAACGCCACGCTCGATCTGTCGGCCGCCACCGGCACCGGTCTGAACCTGGCCAACGGTTGGGGCGGCGGCAGTTCCGGCACGGTCGTTCAGAACGGCGGCACCATCAAAACCCTTCCCATCGCCACCGCCTGGGTCGGCGGCGCTGTCAGTCCCGGCGTCGTTATGGGGAATTGGGTGACCACTCCTTGCTACGCCGAGTATGACCTGAACGGCGGCACCCTGATCACGCCGAATATCTATAACGTCAATACCGCCAACGGCTTTGGACCTGATCCCTTGCTCGCGCCCAATGGCTCTGCCATCTTCAAGTTCAACGGCGGCGTCATCGAGGCGACCCAGGATGACTCCAGCGACCCGCTGGTCGTGGCGGAAGGTTCCACCAACCTGATGGGCAATCTCTCACATGCCTACGTGCAAAGTGGCGGCGCCAAGATTAATACCGCGACTTTCAACTGCGGCATCAACCAGTCCCTCGAGCATGACCCGGCGCTGGGCGCCACCCTCGACGGTGGCTTGACCAAGCAGGGCCTGGGCACGCTGGCCCTCTATCAAAACTCGACCTACACCGGTCCCACCAAAGTTCAAGCCGGTGTGCTGGCCTGTGCGATCGCGGGCGCCCTCGGTGGCGGCGCGGTGGACCTGAGCGCGGGCACAAAGCTCGAATTGGATTACGTCGGCACTCGGGCCATCTCGCAACTGACCTTCGGTGGCGGGACGCCGCAATCGGCGGGGACCTGGGGCGCCACCGGTTCCGGGGCCGCGCATATCGATGACCTCCACTTCGCGGGCACCGGCACCGTGAGCGTTCCGCTGTCGGCTCCGATCTTCCCAGTCAGCGGGCTCGTGGTGACTGGCGGCGTTCCGTCTTTCAACTTCGCCACGACCGCCGGTTATAAGTACCGCGTGGTTTACAAAGCGGACCTGACGACGCCTGCCTGGCTCCCGGTGATCTCGCCGCCGAATAACCCGGCGCCCGATGGTTGGAGCGCCGTTTCGACCGGGGCCCCCATGACCATCACCGATCCGGGTGCCACCGGCAGTCCACATCGCTTCTATCGGCTGCAAGCATCGACCCCGTAACGCGGTTGTGCCTGCCGCCCACGAAACTACAGTGGCCAACCCTCAACCAAAGGCCGGAGGATCGCTCCCCCCCGGCCTTTGGGTCCGCCGAGGGGTTGCTGATCCCGGTTCGTTGGATCATAGTAAGAAAAAAAATATGAAAGGAGTTCGACCCAGGTCTATTCGCAGGCCGGCTTCGCGCGGCTTCACCCTCATCGAGTTGCTCGTGGTCATCGCCATCATTGCCATTCTCGCGGCGATGCTGCTGCCAGCCTTGTCCCGAGCCAAGACCAAGGCCAAACAGGCCGGTTGCCTCAGCAACCTCCACCAGATCGGCCTCGGCTATGTCATGTATATCAGCGATTACAAACAGTATCCCGGCAGTGGCGGCTATTACGGTGGGCCTTACACTTATGTCTGGATGACGCGTATCCTGCCCCTGATGAATAACCGGGGGGCCTTCCGCTGCCCGGCCGCGGCCCCCAATAGCGCGTGGGACACCAACCTCAACCTCACCCTGGGAGGCACCTCGGAAAACGGCACTTACGACCCCTTCGCCGTAACTTCCAACTCCCGCTTCTCCCTGGCCGACAATGACTGGGGCTTGGACCTCGGGCACCAGCCGACGCTCGGGGTCGGCGGCGACGTTTCCGGCGGGGTCTATGCCGGGCGCGTCACCGAAGCCATGGTGGCCAGGCCCTCCGACTTCATCGTCATTGGCGATGTCAAAGCCCAAGCCAACGCGGCCTTGATCAGCTTCGACGCGAACCTGGACCCCACCGACGGCAGCGCCGGCCACAGCCAGTGGCCGTCCAATCGACACAATGGACGGATTGACTTTCTCTACGCTGATGGCCACGCCGACGGGATCGGTAAGCGGCCCGACGTGGTCAGTGCTTCCAACACGCTCTGGCGCCGACGGTGGAATAACGACGACCGCGCCCACGACGGGGTGGACGGGGACGCCGTGGCCTCGTGGACCACCGATCCCGTGGCGGCCGCCAGCGTGGATCCCGCTTACTAGTCCGTTCCAATCATGAACTGCTCTCCCTGGACGCTCTTCCGTTGGGCCGGNTTCTCCGTTCTCCTGTCTTGGGGCGGGATGAGTTCCCCACGCGCCTTACTGGCTCAAACCTATCTCGACAACCAAACCCTCTACTTGAACCAGGATCCGAACACGGAGACCCGGCGTTCCGACCACATTCGGGTTTGTTTTGGTCATTTCAACCGGGATACCAGTGTTCCTATGACCGAGCAACTGGCCCAAGGCAACCTGGTGATGTACGAGCAGATGTGGAACCGCTGGGTCATCGAGTTGGGCCTGCACGACATTAATGTGTCCGCCACCACTCCCGACGGCAACAAATACCGCGCCAATTTCAACTTCTTGATGACCTGGAATGATGGAGGTGGTGGCGGGGCTTATTCCAGCATGGACGCCAACGGGTTTTTCTATGCGATGGCCAACACCACTTACTGCCGTTACGACCCGCCCTCCGGAGCGACCCCGCATGAGTTTGGGCATGTTTGGCAGGGAACCGGCGCGGGCTTCAATGGCACGGACAGTTCGGGCGCCTGGTGGGAGGAGGATGCCAATTGGATGCTGCTGCAGTTCCTGAACACTTACCCCCAGGCTGCTGGCTACATCCAAAATGGAGTTTACTTCCCCGCCCATGGCCGGGATTACTATGACTCCTGGCCCATCTGGGAGGCCGCGCGCGAAGATCCTCGTTACGGTCCGGCCTGGGTCAACAACGTATGGACTAATGCCAACCCCACCCAGCGGGTCAGCGAGTTCATCGTCGACCGGATGATCCGCCTGGATTCCTCCGGCTCCGCCGACCGAGCCGGGGCGATCAATGACCTCTGGGGGAACCTGGCGAAAAAGCTGGTTACCTGGGACTTCGAGCGCCAGGAGTGGCTGGCCACCGCCAACAGCGCCGACGACGGCAGCGATTGGTATTTCTACCAACGCTGTCGCACCCCGCTCGTGGCCATGCCCGGCACCAACGGTTGGTACCGGCCGGCCCGGGCCCACCTGCCCCTGGAATTTGGCTTCAACCTCATCCCCTTGGCGGCCACCCCGGGCACCACCGTTACCTGCAATTTCCAGCCCCAATCCGACCCGCTGCGCCAATCCGACTGGCGCGCCTGCCTCGTCGCGGTCAGTACGAACCTCATCAGCCCCATCAACCCCAATGGTTACGCCAGTTACTCCAGTTTGTGGAACCTCGGTGCCAACTCGATGACGCTGTCGGCGGACCAAACCAAACTTTACCTCGTGGTGATCGCTACTCCCCGGCCCCAGAAGCTCCGGAACAGTGATTGGCAGGCCTACCTCACCGAGGCCGGTCTGCAGTTTCCCTACGCCGTGTCATTCACCAATGCGGCGCCCCGAAACGTGATCTACCCCGTGCAAAGCCACACGGGCATGACCCAGCACCCCAACGGCGGGGGATGGAAAGCCAATACCGCCGTCGTGGATGCCACGGCCTACCTCGGGCCCAATGCGCAAGTGTTGGGCAGTGCCCAACTCAGGGGCTACGCGCGGCTCGAAGACTACGCCGTCCTCCGGGACAGCGCTCAGGTTCGGGATTACGCGGTGGTCTCCGGCCACGCGGTGGTCCAGGACACCGCCCAGGTCTATGCCAACGCCAAAGTCAGAGACTGGGCGCGCGTCTTCGGCAACGCCCAGGTGTACGGCAATGCCCGGGTGATCGAGCACGCCAACTGCGGCGATAGCGGCAACCTGGTGTTTGGCAACGCCGTCCTCAAGGGTACCACCTACGTCTATAGCCCCTCGACCTTTAGCGGATCGCTCATCTGTGACGGCGACACCGCCAACGGAGGCACCGGCGACCATGGCGTCCATTTCGGCTGGCAGTGGGGGCAAAACCCGTCGATATTCTCCGGCTTGACCGACAACCATTACCAGTATTGCGGTCTAACGTTCGAAAACACCGAGCTGGGAATCACGAACAATCCCGTGTTCGCCGCGGACGAATTCGGGATCAACCACGGTTTCCTCATGAACGGCTGCCGCTCCACCATCGACGCAGGAGCAACGCCCCGCGGTGGCTATGTGTTGGCCCTCAATGGAACCAATCAGTACGTGGAACTGCACAACTCGGTGAACGACTTTAAGGACACCACCGTCGCGCTCTGGTTCAAAGCCACCGGCGGCGTCAGCGACCAGCGGCTTTGGTCCTTTGGAAATGGCAGTAACAAGGCGATGTACCTCACGCCTCATGACGCCGGTTCCGGCGGCCTCCGTTTGGTGATCTCTAACGCTCTGACCGGCACGGTCGTGGACGGTGGAGTCATCCCAACCAACGTCTGGACACATGCCGCCGTGGTCTTTAGTGGCAGCGCCAGCAACTGCACGCTCTATGTGAACGGACTGCCGGTGGCGAGCCAAAGCGGCCTTACGCTGTTTCCGGAGAGCCTTAACGCCCCGCTCATGGAGAATGCCAATTACCTTGGCCGGGGCAACGCCGGTAACTTCTTCCAGGGCAGCGTGGACGATTTCCGGGTTTTCATGAGGTCTCTCAGTGCCGCCGAGGTGGCCGCTCTTTACGCCACGCCGGCTCCGGCGCTGGTCACCCCGGTTGCCGACTCCCCTCCCCCCACGCCCACGTGGTTAGTGGCGCCGGCAGCCCTCAACGATAACGCCCTCACCATGAGCATCGCCCCCACCAACAGCGCCCTGGGGTGGAGCGAGTATTACTTTCAATGCATCGTCGGCGGAGGCCATGATTCGGGCTGGGTGTCCTTCAACAAATACACGGATGTCGGTCTCGCCCCCGGCACCGCCTACACCTACACGGTGAGGATGCGGGACCAAAGCGGCAATCTCACGGGTGCGTCGGTCCCGGGGACCGCCACGACGCCGATATCCAGCTCCGGAACCGCCAGTTTCGCCTATGGCCCCATCGGCATCGCCAACGGCCAGATCACCATGACCGCCGCCACCCTGACCAACGCCAGCGGCAAAGCGGAATACAAGTTCGACCGATCGGGCAAGTCCAGTGGTTGGCTGGGATCCCCCGCGTGGACGGACACGGGCCTGTCGACGGGCGCTTTCTACAACTACACCGTCACCGCCCGGGACGGACGCGGCAACACCAGCGCCCCGTCTGCCGCCCTGAAGGCCTTTGCCGTGGACAACGCCGCGCCCCTGTTGCCCGTGCCCGTGGCCCATTGGGTCATGCAACCCTACGCCACCATTACCAATTCCATTTCCATGACCGCCCAGACTGCCACAGACCCGAGTGGCGTCCAGTACTGGTTCCACTGTGTCAGCGGCGGAGGCCCCGACAGCGGGTGGCAGTCCAGTTCCACGTTCGTCACCCCGGTCCTGGCGGACGGAGCCTACGCGTATCAATACCAGTTGCGGGATCTATCCCCCCAGAACAACACGAACCCCTCTCCGGCCACCACTTATACGGCCACCATCAAACCCACCACCGGCTACCACACCTACACTCTCAGCCAGGTCGTCACCAATCCCGACGATTACCTCGTCAGTTTTCCTGCCACCGTGATCCGGGTCAATCCCAGCAGTTACTCGGTGAAAGACCTGGTCAGCGGTGCGGCCATCACGGTCGAACCAAACACGTCCAACCTCGTCACCGTCGCCGGCCTCGCGCTTAAGAACGTTACGGTCCACGGCCACCTCTATACGCGTAGCGGGTCGCGGATCGTCACCTACGCTGCCGTCGCTTCCAACGGGATCCCCGTCCTGTTTGCCATCTCGGGCAAAGTGACTAACTCCCTGGGGGCCGGCATTTCCGGCGCCACCGTCTATTTCTCGGACGGTCCCAATGCCTCCAGCAATTCGGTCGCCTCAACCATCACGGACGCCAGTGGCAACTACAGCAAGGGGGTCACGCCCGGTACGTGGTATGTCGCCGCCGGCGCCGGCGCGTTCAACACCTCCGCCGACAGCCTCGTGGTGGTGGCCAATAGCGCGGTAGCGGGCGTCAATCTCGGCCTCGTCTCCAACGCCGTCATCCGGGGCCTGGTCACCCATTGGACCGGCGGGACGATCGCCCCCGGGGCCTCCGTGTTCTTCTCCCGGTTGCCCGGGGCCTCGGGCCACCCGGTCTTCACCGCTGCCGCCGCCGCCGATGGAACCTATGCCCAGCCCTTGCAGAACGGGACCTGGTACCTCGCCGCCGGTGGCGCCGGGTTCTATCCGACCCCGGACCTGGTCGTGACGGTGGCGGGCACGGACCTGGCCAATATCAACTTCGCCGTGAAGAGCAACGTGCGCAACATCCCGCAGCCAGGGCTGATCTACTTCTCGGCGGTCACGGATTCCCTGCCACCGGCCGGACAACTCGCCGGCAGTTGGCCTGCCTACCTGCCGGCGGGCCAGAGCCTCTCCCCGATCGGCAGCCCCACCACCGCTCTGCTCGGGGGCGTCAAATGGGAGCAGAACCACCGGATCACCTCCAACGACGGCTTCCTGGTGTGTGATTACTCCGCCAATCCCGCCCCCAGCATTGCGTGCCATGGCGTCACCATCCTGGCCGCCGCCGCACCTGTGTATTGCTCGCCGGGCGGCGAAAACCGCGGCGAAATCGTCGATATCCTGTACGACCGACTGGCGCTGGCCATTAGCCATCCCGACGGCCGGCTGATCGTTGCCGAAAACGGCAACTGGGGGATCTACGGTCCTGCCCTGGCGAACAACACCCCGGTGATCCTAAGCCTGGTGGTGCAACCCGATGGCTCCTTCGTCTGTTACACCAATGGCGTGGCCGCCCTGACCCATGGCGCCAACGGAGACTTCTCCAACGCCCTGACCCCGACGGACACCGTCAACGTCTTCAAGCGTTACGTGAACCTCGGCCGGAACAACCCGGACGGATGGAGCGCCTTCAACGGCTACCTCGGTGACGTGTTCGTCTACACCAATGCCCTGGTCAATGCCGATCGCCAGCAACTCGAGGCCGACCTGACCGCCCGGTTCATCTCCGTCGGATACCAAATTGCCGCCTCCGCCAACACCGGTGGAACGCTCAATCCCAGCGGAACGGTCTACGTTGCCCCGGGGGGCACACAGACCTTTACGATCTCGCCTTCCGCCGGGAACTTCCTGACCAGCGTCGTGGTGGACGGAGTCTCCCTCTCTGCGACCAACCGCTTCACCTTCACGAACGTGGTCGCCAATCACACCCTCGCCGTTACTTTCGCCGCCCTGGCAGTTCCGCCCATCTTGACCATCACCCCGAACTCTACCGGGGGGCTCGATCTCACCTGGCCTGACTCGTATACGGGGCAATTGTTGAGCTCGGCGACCCTCGGCGCGAGCGCAACCTGGGCCGTTGCCGGCGCCACCCCGGTCCATGTCGGCAGCCTTTACAAAGCCACGGTGACGCCCGTCGGCTACGCGACTTTCTATCGCCTGGGACCAGGATCGCCCCCGTGACCCACCTCACGGGAGCAAGCGTCGCGGCGGGCTACTGTGGCCTGTTGTGGTTGCTACCGGTTAAACGTGGAAGCGACCCGGCAGGAAAGCCGCAAATCGCGGGCCAAGGGTAGCTTGTCCCTATTGTCGGAGCCAGACGGCGTGAGCCATGTCGGCTGCCTTGGCGGCTTGTGTCATTCCAGCCCCTCACTACCGGCGACCAGTAATGCTCATCTGGATTTGGGCGGGGGCGGTAAAGGGAGCGAACGTCACCCCGCCGTCGAATGAGATCGAGAGGTCGGCCAGCGCGCTGAAACTATTAGTGAGCGTCACGCCCACGGGCGGTGGTGGGAAGCTCGCGGTGAAACTGCGGAGGACGAGGTTTTCGATGGCTAGGTTGACGGTAACTAACTGAGGATAGAATTCCACCCCGCCCGGCGGGGAGAGGTGCTGGCCAGCGGTCGGCGGGAGAAGAAGCTTGGGAAACTCGTTCGGCGGCAGCCCGCCGACGAGAATCAACGGCAAGGGACCATTGGCGGCGGGAATCCAGATCACGCCGCCGTTTAGGGTAAGTTCCGTGAAGACGTTGCAGAAGCTGCTGATGGTGAAGTCGCCATTGGTCAACGGCCGGATGAGCGTCACCCCGGGAGAGGCCAGGGCGGGACTTTCCCGCAGCATCAGGCCCGGGGGCAAGCCGCCGCCGGAGATGTCGAGGCGCAACCACTCGGTGTCGTACAACCGATAGTCCGGCGGATTGGTGGGCGCGGCGGCGCGATAATAAGCCTGGAGGTTGGTCGCTGCCGGGTCCAGGCACTGCCAGAGTCCGTTGGTGTCGGCGATGCTCGTCGAGATCGTCGTCCAGGTGATCGGCGGGCAGAGATTGGTGGCGCTGAACAACCAATTGGTCCAGGTCGGGACCCCGGCGCCGCTGAGGACCACCGCCCCGCCGCCCAGGTTCGTGATGCCGAGGATGATGGGGGCCAGAGCGTTGTTGCCGACGAGGTGGAGATAGATCGGCACCGACACGTTAGTGAAGGAGTCGCTCACGGTATAGGTAATGAGGTCTGGCCCGACATAATCGGGTTTGGGCAAGCAGACCAAGTTGGTGCCCGACACCAGCGCCGCGGTGCCGCTATTGGTGCTGAGCCGGCTGATGCCAACGATGGTCAGCGGATCAAGGTCGGCGTCCCGATCCTGGGAGACCAGGGCGGCGACCGAGAGGACGAAAGGCCGGTTCACGAGGCCCCAGAACTCATGCACGCCCGGCACGGGGGGCGTATTCACCAACTGGACGACGCTGCCCGTGCTCCCGAGGAACACGCCGCCGCCGGCGTATTCGGCCAGGACGCAAGTAAACCCGTGGGGAAGCCCGGTCGAAGTGACGCAGGCGAGGCCGTTGGTGAGGGTGACGGGCGCGCCCATCGCGACGCCATTGGTGCGAAAGGTAACCACGCCACTGGGCGGATTCGTGCCCGGCGGAAGCGCGCTCACCGTCGCCGTCAGCGTCACGCTCGCACCCGGCAGGGCCGGGTTGGGTGACGAGGCAATCCCATTCGTCGTGGAGATGGGGTGGTAAATGACGAGATTGATTTGATTGGTCACACTGTCATCAATGACGGCGACGCCCGGAACGGGAGCGCCGCTCAGAAATACGGGCGTGGGGTTGAAGCCGCCGGCCTTGGCGCCGCTGTAGTTCAACAGGCGATAGACGCCCGCTCCTAACGGGTCCGATCCCAGCACGGTGATGGCCACCACGTTGCTCTGCAAAGCGAGGTTGCCGCCTACGACGATCAAATCATTGGTGCCGCCACCGATGGCGGTCGAGTTGGTCAACTCGAAGTAGTTGGTGACGCCGCCCGCGAGGTTCAGATCGTTTTGGAAGGTGAGGGTTCCCGTCCCGTCTCCCGGTTGGAGGCGGGCCAGACTGGTGCTGGACACATTGCCGCTGATCGTGCCGCCGCCTTGCAGCGTTTGGGGCCCGCCCGCGCCCAGCACCCAGCCGCCGCTGACCGAGGCGGCATCCAGGTTTGCACCCGCGGCCACATCGATGATCGCGGAATTGGGGAGGGCGGCGGTAACACCGAGCGCTAACGTGCCCTGGCTGATCACGGTAGGCCCCGTGTAAACATTATCTGCACCGCAAAGCGTCAAACGTCCCCCACCGATTTTGGTGACCCCGAACCCGCCCGCCACCCCACCGCTCAACGCCAAGCCGAGCCCGGCAGTGACCCCGATGGTGGTGTCGGCGGCCAACGTCACCGGCCCGGCGAAAGTGTTGCTGCCGCTGACGGCGTACAGCGCGCCACCGCCGCCGCCCGCGCCGCAAAGCGTCAGCGGTTCGGCGGTAGCATAGTTCACCCCACCCTGAAGACCCAAGGCGGCCCCGTTGCTGACGACAGTGCCGCTGCCGGCCCCGCCCAGCGCGCCATTGGCGGCGATCCACAAGCGGCCCGCCCGGATGACGGTGAGGCCGCCGTAGGTGTTGGGAGCCGACAGCGTCGCCAGGCCGGCGCCTTGCTTGGTGAAGCCGCCCGCTCCGTTGATCGCCCCACCGGAAAAACTAAAACTGGTCGTCGAGTTGTTGACGGTCACTGACCCTGGCGCCACCCCGCCGCCGCTGATGGTGACATTAGGATTGCCGGCGCCGTCGGCGAAGGTCACCAAATCGCCATCTCCGTATTTGCCCAGATACCCGCCGACATTCCAGTTACCCGACGCGCTGTCCCAGGTCGCGGACGAGGCGCCCACCCAGGCGATCTGCGCGCCCGCGTAAGTGAGATCGAGCGTGGGGCCACAACCGGTGTTTTCGTGGGACGCAAAGTCGCCGTCGGCGATGCTGTCGCTACCCAGGTAACCCTGGGTATAAAAGCCCAAACCGTTGTTCTCCTGGCCCCCGTACCATTGCGCCACCGACGGTTGGACACTGAAGGGCACCCATTGTTGCGGGGCCAGCGCATAGGGGACGGTCCCGCCCGTGCGCTTGATCCACTGCCGCCCGTTGCCGTCGTCCAGGCTGTCATAGAACCCGGCGTAATTGGCCGTCCAGGCCAGGGTGTCGTTGGCATCACGGTACCAATAATTGACGCCGTGGTTGGCCAGGCCGCCACTATGCCCGCCGCCGCTGCCGCCGGTGTTTTCATACCAACTGTAGCCGGGCTTGATGCGGAGCGGGGCGACCTGGAGCGCGGTGTTGTTGTAGTTCATTTCGTAACTGTCCACATACCACAGCGAAAGGGTGGCGCTGGCCACACTCTGAAAGGTCAGAGGCGGAAGCTCGAAACGCATGATGATGACATCGCCGACCCCGCTCTCATATTCCCCCACGTAGAGGTCGTAGTCGGCGCCGTAGTTGTACTTGTTTTGGTAATCCATCCAGGAATCGGTTACCCCCTGGTAATAGCCGCCGCCCACTTTGGGCGTCACGTTGTGTTTGAGCGAAAGCTGCGCGGCGGACAACCCGCCCGCCGCCTCGATGGCGAGCCACAGCGGCAGGCCGCGCCGGATGAAAGCGTGCACGAAGCCGGCGATCTGGTGGTGGCGGTTGGACCCGAGAGCAGTCTGACAAATCGTTTGCATACTCAATTTCCGGTTTCCGCCGGTCCTGGTTTTGGAAGGCCGGCATGAGTATACTTAGGCAGAACCCGCGGACGGTTACATGCCAAGTGAGGATGCGTTCGCCGATGCCGACTGGCCGCCCGTGCCGCCCTCGGGTGGGCCGGCTGGGGGGGCGCCCCTGCCGTTCAGCTCAGCGCAACGCCGCATACAAGTCCTGGACTTCCGCCTCCACTTCCTCGGGTGAGTTGGCGGTATTGGCGATTTCGGTTCGCACCAGGTCCCGCAGTCGCGCCCGCAAGCGGTGAACGGTCACCTTGAGATTGCTGACGCTCATCCCCAAGCGCTCCGCCGTGGCGACGCAGGTCACTTCGCTGTCGCCGGTGAGGTAGGCTTTCAGGTGGCGGAAGAGCGCTCCCTTACCGGCGGCGGCCAACTCCTGTTCGAGGCTTTCCAAGGCGTGACGGATCAACGATTCGGCCCAAGCCAGGTCGAAGGCCTTGTCCGGGGTGGTCGCCTCGGCGAATTCCTGCCGGCGCAAGAACTGGGTGTCCACGGCGTCCAAAGAGACCATGCGGACGCCCCCG
>TBL_comb47_HYPODRAFT_10004452_pt1 | contig 16082 bp, 12 predicted proteins | sample TroBogypolimnion_40_FD_10682 | JGI IMG/M metagenome (IMG submission 10682)
GATGCGGCGCTCGTCCAGATCGCAGATCATGCTGCCGACCGTCATGCCCTGGTCGGCGGGCGGCTCGCTCTCGTCCGGATGCCCGCAGATGGCCTGGTCCGGCCCGGGCTCGTGGCAGCGGAGTACGCGGGCCACGAGGTCGACGGGGTCCTCCTCGTCCTCGAGGCCCTGGGCCAGCATGCGCTCCGCGGTAGAGAGCCGCACACGCGACTCCACGTAGTCCGAGCCTTCGAACGGCAGCATCTCCGGAGAGACGTAGTGGTTGGTGTGGGCGGCGTAGCCGGCGGCGGAGTGGTCCCTGAAAGCGCTCGCCGTCGCCGAGGTCTCCACGTCCCACAGCGCACCGCCGGTGTCGGCGAAGAGATGGTTGGTGCCGCGCGCCCGGCCTGCGAGCAGCCCGCGGGCGCGCGCCTCATCCACGCTCGGCGCGCCGAGCGTCGCCCGGCGCACGAAGACGTTGGGGACGCCGAGCCGGTTGTCGGTGGAGTGGACGGAGTTGCTGACGCTGGCGACGCCGTGCGAGTTCATGCCCAGCATCAGGAGGTAGGGCGCGCCGGCGATGCCCATCACGCGCGTGCCCTCCGGGTCGGTGAGGTCGAAGAACACGTTGTTGACTGCGTCGATCACGTACCAGTCCATGTTGTGGCCGACGATGTGACGGCCCTGGCCGGCGACCGCCACCGCGGTGCAGTGGTCGCCGCCTCGCGACGACGCCGGAGCCGCGCCGTGGAGCCCCTCGACCGGCTCGCTGCAGGTGAACTCCTCGCCGCAGTTGAGGACGAGGAGCTCGGAAAGCGGGAGACCGGCGCCCTCAGCGAGGCCCTCCAGTTCGTCCCAGTACTGAGGCAGGGCACGGCGGGCGTGCTCTGCGTAGGCGAGAGACGCGCGCTCGGCGGCGGCGAAGGTGAGCCGGCCGCCGGTCATCGCCTCAAAGTCGCCGCGGAAGAACGCGACCGCGGCGCGCACCTCGTCGCGAGCGCCTTCGCCCACGGCGCGTCCGAGCTCGCGGTAGGAGCCGCGCGCCTCGATGTGTACGAACGGGATCGCCATCTGCCCCATCCCGGTGGTCGTGCTGCCCCAGCGGCCGCCTCTCCGAGCGGCCGACCTAGTCTACAACGCCAGCGCTCGGCGCGGGTCCGGGATCTCCCCGGCCCCGATCTCGGCGGCGCACGCCGCGATGAGATCGACCAGCGTGGCGAGCACGTCGTCCGGCAGGCCCACGGGCTCGCGGTCGACCAGGTCGGCGACCCTCTCGGAAGCGAGGTCCACGAGGCCGCTCCGGCCCGAGGCGAGCCAATCGCTGAGGCCGCCGCGATAGCCCAGGAGCGGCGTCACGAACTCGCTGCGGATGTAGCGCCGCGTGTGCTTGGTGCCCAGGAAGCCGCGGCCGGAGAGCACGCCGTCCACCATCGCCTCCACGTCGAGGGCATCGGCGTCCCACGGCCGCGGCGTGAGCGCGTAGAAGACGTTGTTGAGCACGTCGTCGTCGATGACCAGTACTTCGAGCGAGCTGGCGACGCCGGCCTGGAGCTCGCCGATCCCCGACAGCAGCCGCGGCCGCGCCGCGAGGCCGAGCAGGGCGTTCACGGCGCGCTCGTAGCCGAACTGCGCGTCCACGACCTTGCTGTCGCTGCAGGGACCGTAGCAGTCGCAGGCGAGCCCGCAGCGGCGCGCGAGCAGGACCGCCGCCACTGAGGCGACGCCCGTCTCCGGCGTGCCGGAGACGACGACGCCGCTGCGCGGGTCCACGGCGCTCAGCCGCGGGCCGTAGTAGACGGGCGTGCCGGGGGCGGCGAGCTGCGTGAGCACGACGCCCGAGAGTACCTCTGCGTTCTGCTGGGCGAGGGCGGCGGAGATCGCGCCGGGCGCGGTGGTCGCCGCGGCCGGGCACGGCAGGATCTCGACGACCACGCCGCCGCGCCTCACCGCGGCGACGAGCGCGTCGGTGACCTCACCGCCGAGGATGAGCGGGCTCACCGGCGAGAACGCGAGGTCGATCGGATAGACGCCGCCGGTCCCGTCGGCCCCCGTGACCGCCGTCGCCATCTCGTGCAGGTAGCGCGCCTGGAACGGGTGCGAGATCCCAGGCCCGCCGAGCGGCTTGTCGGTCTCGAAGGCGAGGACGAGATACGAGTACAGGGGCTCCAGCAGGTCGGGCACGTCCTGCGGTTGCCAGAGTGACGTGACCTGGCTCTGGTTCACGAGGTGATGCATGACCCTCGTCGCCAGGACCTGGTCGTGAAGCGTGGCGCGGCGGCCTGCGCCGGTGCGCGGATCGGCCACGTCGCGAGCGCCGCCCATGTTGTGGACGTAGGTCGGGCCGGGAGCGGCGTCCATGAGCATCGCCCGCGCCGGGTCCCGCGCCGCGAGCGTGTAGGACGGCGGGCAGGCGGCCAGCGCGTCCTCGACCGCGCGGCGCGGGATCAGCACCCTGTCGTCGGCGGCCGCGGTGCAGCCCGCGGCAAGGAAGAGCTCCCGAGCGGCCGGCGACTCGACTTTGATGCCGGCCCGCTCGAGCAGGGCCAGCGACGCGAGGTGGATCGCCTCGATAGCCTCGTCGGGCCAGATCTCGGCGACTGGGTCAGTCATGGGTCACGTCCTCGTCACGGTGGCGGCCCGCGCCCCGGGCGGCCATGCGGCTCTGTGGACCGCGCGGGGCCGGCATGTCGCCGGCCCCGCGCACGGTCAGTGTGTCACTCGCCGATCCTCAGGCAGGAGGCGTAGTGGTCGCCCCCGATGAGCTTCTCGGGGGGGTCTGTCTCCTTGCAGGCGTCGATCGCGTCCGGGCAGCGCGGGTGAAAGCGGCAGCCGGACGGGATGTCGACGGGGTTCGGCGTCTCGCCCTTGAGGATCACGTGCTCGCGCTTGGCGAGCGGGTCCGGCACCGGGATCACGCTGATCAGCGCCCTGGTGTAGGGGTGCTGCGGGTTGGAGACCACTTCCAGGGTCTCACCGATCTCCACGATGCGGCCCAGGTACATCACGGCGATGCGGTCGCTGATCGCCCAGGCGAGCGAGAGGTCGTGGGTGATGAAGATGTAGGTGACGCCCATCTTCTCCTTCTGCTCGACCATCAGCTTGAGGATGTCGTTGCGGATGGAGACGTCGAGCGAGGCGACCGGCTCGTCGGCGACGATCACGTCCGGCTCGAGCACCGTGGCGCCGGCGATGCAGACGCGCTGCCGCTGCCCGCCGGAGAGCTCGTGCGGGTAGCGGTAGAGGTACTCGGTCGCCGGCCGCAGGCCGGCTTCGCTGATCGCCTTGATGACGCGGTCTTCCTTCTCGCGCTCGCTCGAGGTGACGTTGTTGACCTCGAGCGGCTCGGCGACGATGTCGAAGATCGTCTGCTTGGGATTGATCGAGTTGTAGGGGTCCTGGAAGATGATCTGCGCCTTGCGGCGGTAGGCGTGCAACGTGCTCGAGGTGAACTTCTCCACCGGCAGGCCCTTGTAGAGGATGTGGCCGCCGGTGGGCTCCTCGAGGCGGAGCATCGTGCGCCCCGTGGTCGTCTTGCCACAGCCCGACTCGCCGACGAGCGCGAGGATCTCGCCCTGCTTGACCTGGAACGAGATGTGGTCCACGGCCTTCACGAACTTCTTCTCGTTGGAGACCATGCTCTTGAAGAAGCCTTCGTGGATCGGGAAGTAGACCTCGAGGTCGCGCACGTCGAAGAGCACGCCGTCCTTGGCCGTGGCCGCGGCGAGGTCGGACGCCTTGACCGAGCTCTGGTCGCCCTGCTCCCGCACGGCGGGGGTGTCCTTGGTCGTGGCCATCGTCACACCCCCTGCTTGGCGAGAATGCAGCGCACGAAGTGGCCCGGCTCGACCTCGATCAGCTCCGGGTGCTCGGTCTCGCAGCTCGCGAGCTTCACGTCGCAGCGCGGGCAGAACCCACAGCCCGCCGGCGGATTGATGAGGTTGGGCGGGTCGCCCTTGATCGAGCTGACCATCTCGCGCTTCTCGTGGATGTTGGGGAACGCTTTGATGAGCAGGCGCGTGTACGGGTGCGTCGCGTTGTTGAAGATGTTGGTCGTAGTACCGCTCTCGACGACCTCGCCGGCGTACATGATGACGCCCTTGTCGCAGGTCTCGGCCATGACCGAGAGGTCGTGGCTGATGAGGATGAACGACAGATGGAGCTCCTTGCGCAGGCGTGCGATCAGGTCGAGGATCTGCGCCTGCACCATCACGTCGAGCGCGGTGGTGGGCTCATCCCCGATCACGAGCTTGGGGTTGCAGGCCAGCGCCATGGCGATCATGGCGCGCTGGCGCATGCCGCCCGAGAGCTGGTGCGGGAAGTCCATCACGCGTTTCTGGCTGATGCCGACCAGGTCGTAGAGCTCCCTCACGCGGACCATGGCCTGCTTCTCGCTCAGGCCCTCGTGGAGCTGGATCGGCTCGGCGATCTGCTTGCCGGTCTCCTGGACCGGGTTGAGCGCGTTCATGGCCCCCTGGAAGATGATGCTGATCTCCTTCCAGCGGATCTTGCTCATGCCGTATTCGGTGCGCTTGGCAAGGTTGCGTCCGTCGAAAAGGATGTCGCCGCTGACGATGCGCCCGTTCTCGGGGAGCAGCTTGAGGATGCTGAGCGCGGCGGTGGTCTTGCCGCAGCCGCTCTCGCCGGCGAGGCCGAGGCTCTCGCCCGGCTCGACGACGAAGCTGACCTTGGTCACGGCCTTGACGTCGCCGGCGCCGAGCTTGAAGTGCGTCGTGAGCTCGCGCACGTCGAGGAGGCCGGCGTGCTCGAGGCGCTCGACGGCCTTCTTGTCGCCCTTGGCCTTCTTCTCGGGGGCTTTGGTCTTCGCCTTGGGGCTCATGCGTCCTCGCCCCCTTCCTCATCGTCCTGGATGTGACCGCCGACCCAGCCCGCGCTCTCCGGGCTGCCGATGCTGCCGCCCGCGGGTTTGTCGAAATCGGGCATGGCGTCGTCGGTTTGCTGGCCCGGAGTGAACATCGCGGCGCCGCCGCCCACGCCGGCGCCGCCCATGGCCACGGCCGGCGTCTGGGTGCGCGCCGAGAAACGGCTCTCGGTGCCGCTGTCCTCGCGCTTGCGCAGCTTGGGATCGAGTACTTCCTCGTAGGCGGTGCCGATGAAGGTGAAGGCGAGCACGACGAGCACGATGGCGATGCCCGGCGGCAGCAGGTACCACCACGCGGGCAGGCCGGCGGCGCCGTTGATCCAGGCGTTGCGCAGCATCATGCCCCAGCTGAAGTTGAGCGGGTCGCCGAGGCCGAGGAAAGAGAGCGTGGTCTCGGAGAGGATGGCGATCGCCACCACGAGGACGAGGTTGGCGAAGATGAGCGGCATGACGTTGGGGAGAGCGTGCTTGCGCATGATGTGACTGTTGCTGGAGCCGATGGCGCGCGCCCGCTCGATGAACTGCAGCTCGCGCACGCGCAGCACGTCCGAGCGGATCACGCGCGCGGTGCCCGGCCAGCTGGTGATGGCGATGATCAGGATGATGATCCCGTAGTTCTGGCCCCAGGCGGCCGCGAGCACCATGGCGAGCGGGAGCCAGGGGATCACGAGGAAGGCGTCGGTGAGGCGCATCCAGACCTCGCCCTGCCAGCCGCCGTAGAACCCCGCGATGATGCCGATGCCGGCGCCCACGACGGTGGACCCGACGGCGGCGAGAAGACCCACCACCAGCGAGATCCGGGCGCTCCAGACGAACTGCGCGAGCACCGACTGGCCTACCTGGTCGGTACCGAAGAGGTTCGGCCAGTACAAGGTCGGCGGGTGATAGGCGAGGAAGAGCTGGCCCGTCTTGGGGTCGGCGAGCTGCGCGTTGGGGTCGAGGAGCGCGTGGCTGATCAGGAACGGGGCGAGCAGGGCCATCGCGGTGAAGAAGAGAAGGATGCTGAGGCCGAGCATGCCCTGCCAGTTGCCGCGATAGAGCCTCCACACCTGATGGGTGTTCCAGGTGAGGAGCTCGGCGCGCTCGGGGTTGCCGCGCGCCCAGAAGTAGGCGGCGACGCCGGCGAGCACGACGACGACCGTCTGCATCACCCAGTCATAGGAGATCGCATCGGCGCCGGCGGACCAGCCGGAGGCGCCGCCGCCGGCCAGGAAGGCCCACACACCGATGACGACGCCGATGACGATCACCAGATAGTTGAAGACCACGGCCTTGCTCTTGCGCACGAGGCCGAGGATGCCGACGGCGAGGACGGCGACGGCCACCAGCACCAGGATCCAGGCCGGGTAGTTGGCGACGGTGCTGGAGACGAAGCCCTTGAGCATCGCGCCCAGCCCGTCCGACCAGTAGACGTTCTTCGGGTACTTGATCAGCTCGAGCACCAGCCAGGCGACCGGCGTCCAGAAGAAGATCCAGTTTCTGAATCGACGGGGGATCATGCGTGCACCCTCGGGTCGAGGTAGTAGTACATGATGTCGGCGATGAGGTTGGCGATGATCACGGCGATACTGGCGATGAGGAACACCGCCTGCATCACGGGGTAGTCGCGCTTGTTCATCGAGTCATAGGACAGCAGTCCGAGGCCGGGCCAGTTGAAGACCGCCTCGGACAGGATGGCGCCCGACATCACGAAGCCGAGGTTCATCATCACGATGGTCACAGTGGGCAGCATCGCGTTGGGGACGACGTGGCGCCAGAGGACATTGTTCTCGGAAAGGCCCTTGGCGCGCGCCGTGAGGGCGAAGTCCTCCTTCATGACGCCGGTGATGGAGCTGCGCATGATGAGGTGGTATTCGCCGACGTAGGCGACCGCGAAGGTGAAGGCCGGCAGGAAGAGGTGATGCATCAGCGAGGTGAACGCCGGCCAGCCGGTGAGGTCGACGCCCGGCTCCGCCATACGCCCCGTCGGGAACCATCGCAGTTTGGTCGAGAACAGCATGATCATGAGGAGGCCGAACCAGAACGTCGGCATCGCGTAGAGCACCATGCCGGTGTTGGTCGTCACGACGTCGAAGGTGCCGTTTCTTCGCCACCCCGCGAACACGCCGGTGATCATGCCTATCACAGTGGCGAAGATGGTCCCCACCCCGACCAGCAGGACCGTGGGCCAGACGCGCTCTGCCACGACCTGCGACACGGGCCTCTTCTCGGCGAAGGACATGCCGAACTTGCCCTGGATGGTGTCGCCCCAGTAGAGGACGAACTGCTGCCACATAGGCTTGTCGAGGTTGAAGATCGCGCGCTGCTTGGCGACGCTTCGGGGGGCTGCTTGCCCTTGGGCAGCAGCAGGCGCGCCGGGTCACCGGGCAGGATCCTGAAGAGCGCGAAGTTGAAGGACGCCACCAGGATGATGGTGAGGATGGCGTTCAACACCTTGCGCACGAAGTATCGTCGTTTGTCCACGGTTATCCGGACCCGCCGTACGCCCAGCCCCGAACGGCTGCGGGCCCTTGCCTCCTTCTTACTGCAGCGATTGCCTGACCCGAGCGGTGGTCGACGTGGAGTCGTGGTCGCCTCGGAGAGGCGCGCAAGAAGCGCCGCGACGGCATGACGGCGCCGGCGCGACGGGTGTGACGAGCGCGGGCGGGAACGCTGATGGCCAGCTCGAGCAGCTCACTGACGTACCCCCAGAGACGACGCCGGGACCCGGCCTGCGGACAACGCTGGCCTCCGGCCGGCGCGCCTGCCAATACTAGTCGCCCGCCGCGATGCGCGGCAAGCATGGCGCCTAGGCGCCATCGGGGAGACGCGCCTCGCGCCCGTGGGCATGCATGATGGCGACCAGGCGGTCGAGGGGCAGCGCGAAGGCGGTGTTGCCGTCGCGCCCGACCGTGGTGTGCGCCGCGCAGATCGAGTTCACGACGCTCTCGGCGGTGGCGTCGACGGCGCCTTCGAAGAGCTGCTGCATCTGCTCGTTGGCGACAGAGACCGCCGTGCGGAGCTCCGCCGATGCGCGCGGCGCGCGGCGGACGGTGGAGAAGGCCACCATGATCTCGCCGCTGCCGTCCGAGGCGTAGGAGCCGGTCAGGGCCAGGCCGAGCGCGCAGCGCTTGGCCATGCGCTCGCACTGGCGGGAGCTGAGGGGCGCGTCGGTCGCGAGGACGACGATGCACGAGCCCTGGCGGTTCTCGACCGGCATCAGGTCGGCGATCTCGCGCCCGACCGGCACCCCGTCGATCTGCAGGCGGTGACGGACGCCGAAGTTGGCGAGCGCGAGGACGCCGACCGTGTAGTGGTGCCCGTGCGCCTCCACGAGGCGCGATGACGTGCCGATGCCGGCCTTGAAGTCGTAGCAGCTCATGCCGGTGCCGGCCCCGACGCAGCCTTCGGCCACGGGGCCGGCGGAGGCGCCGTCGAGCGCTTCGCGGACGTGCTCCTCCTTTACGTGCATGCCGCGCAAGTCGTTGAGAAAGCCGTCGTCGCACTCGCCGACGGCCGGCATGACGGCATCCTCGATGCCGGCCAGCGGGTTGCCGTCCATCATCCAGCGCACGGTGGCGTCGTAGACCGCGCCGGCGCTCTGCGAGTTGGTGAGCAGGACCGGCGTCTCGATGAGACCCCACTCGCGGATGGCGCTGATGCCGATGAGCTCGCCGACGCCGTTGGCGGCGAAGGCGCCGGCGACGACACGGTCGTGCCAGATGCCGCCGCCGTGCGGGAAGATCGCGGTGACGCCCGTGCGGGCGGGCCCGCTGCCGGAAGGCAGCTCTGGCCCGCCCCACGAGACGGTGGAGTGGCCGACGGCGACGCCGGGGACGTCGGTGATGGCGTTCAGCGGGCCGGCGGGCAGCGTGCCGACGGCGACGCCGAGATCGCGCAGACGGCAGCGATCGGGCTCGCCCACGCGACTACTCCAGGATGCCGGCCCGATGAGCCTTGAGGTAGTTGCCGCAGAAGTTGTCCTCGCCGCGCAGCGCCTCGACGGACTTGATGTTGGCCATCATCGCCTTGTTGCGCACGTCGACGATCAGGCCGTCCAGGCCGAGGCCGGCGCACATCGCCACGAAGGTGCGGTTGAGGAGGGCGCGGTTGGGCAGGCCGAAGCTCACGTTGCTGAGGCCACCGGTGGTGCGCACGGGCAGCTTCTCCTTGACCAGCTTGAGCGTGTCCATGGTGACGCCGGGCGCGCACGGGTCGGCCGACACGGCCAGGACCAGCGGGTCGATCCAGAGATCCTCCGCGGGGAGCCCGGCGCCGGTGCACATGTCGTAGAGCTGCTTGGCGACGGCGAAACGGTCCTCGGCGGTCGGCGGGATGCCCTCATCGCTGAGGCAGAGGCCGACGACCGGGCACTTGTACTTCTCGATCAGCGGCAGCACGGCGTCGATGCGCGGCTGCTCGCCCGAGATCGAGTTGATGAACGGGACCTTGCCGCCCTTGTCGATGACGTGCTGGACGCCGGCCTCGAGCGCGGTGGGGCTGGCCGAGTCGACCATGAGCTGCATGTCGGTGACGCCCATGACGGTGTCGATGAGCCACGTGAGGTCTTCGATCTCGTTGCCGCCGGCGACGCCGCCGTTGACGTCGAGGAGGCCGGCGCCGGCCTCGACCTGATCGGTGGCGAGGGTCTTGATGAACTCCGCGTCGCGCGCCTGGATCGCTTCTGCGACCTGCTTGCGCGTCCCGTTGATCGATTCACCCATCAACAGCATCTTCACAACCTCCACGACGACATTCCGGGACGAACGTCTCCGGAGTATACGCGAACGCCCGGCCTCGCGAGAAGCCGGAGGAAGGACGAAAAGGAGAGCCCGGCGGCAGCCGCGGGACCGGAGGCAGCAAGGCAGATGCCGATGCGCGTGGATGGCCCTCCGGACGCGGGTCGGCGGGGCTTCAGTCGGGCGGCACGATCCAGACGGCCCCTGCGCGACGCCGCTCGCGCGTGCGCCGGTCGAGGCCCACGGACGCGCTGTCGCGCCGGCGCTCGCCGGCGCGGCGGTCCTTGACCACCTCCACGCCGTCCCGCCCCCAGAACAGCTGGCGGAAGTGCTCGTAGAGCAGGTCGCGCTGCGGGCCCGTCACGACGAGTCGGTAGATGGGGTCGGCCCCGATGCCCATGTTGTCATTATACCCAGGCGAGGCCGCGACGGACCTGCCGCCGGCGACCTCGCCCGAGCGCGGCTCAGCCGTAGGTCACGTACACGGTCTTGGTGCGCGTGTAGAACTCGATCGCCGAAGGTCCCTGCTCCTTGAACGTGTTGGCGCTCGAGAGCTTGAAGCCGCCGAACGGCGCCTGGAGAGCAAGGCCGGTCGTCGGCTCGTTGACCTTAACCACGCCGGCCTCGATGCGGTCGACGAAGGTGAGGGCGCGGCGCAGGTCGTCGGTGACGACGCTGGCGGCGAGGCCGTACCCCACGGCGTTGGCCTTGACGATGGCGTCGTCGAGGTCGCGTACCCGCACGATGCCCACCACCGGCCCGAAGATCTCATCCTGGGCGAGACGGCTGCCGGCATCGACGTGGTCGAACACCGTAGGCTGAACGAAGTGGCCCTCCCCGCCGGCCCGGCCGCCGCCGGCGAGCAATTCGGCACCGTCCTTCTTGCCGATCTCGATGTAGTCGAGGTCGGTCGCCAGCTGGTCCTCGCTCACCGCGGGGCCCATCTGCACGCCGGCGGCGAGGCCGTCGCCGACCTGGAGCGCCGCGGCGGCCTCCGCCAGGGCCGCGGCGAAGCGGTCGGCGATGCCGTCCTCCACGATCAGGCGACTGGTCGCCGTACAGCTCTGGCCGGTCAGGCCGAAACCGCCCATCACGGCGAGCTTCACGGCGAGCCCCAGGTCGGCGTCGTCGAGGACGATGGTCGGGTTCTTGCCGCCCATCTCAAGCTGGACGCGAGCAAAGTGCTCGGTCGCCTTGCGATAGATGCCGGCGCCGGTGCCGTGCGAACCGGTGAAGGTGAGGCCGCCGACGAAGGGACTCGCGGCGAGCGTCTCGCCCACGGCGGCGCCGGAGCCGGTGACGAAGTTGAGGACGCCGGCAGGCAGGCCGGCGTCCTGCAGGCACTCGACGAGCTTGAGCGCCGTCAGCGGCGTCGCCGACGCCGGCTTGAACACGACGGCGTTGCCGTAGGCGAGCGCCGGCGCGATCTTCCAGGCCGGGATGGCGATCGGGAAGTTCCACGGCGTGATGACGGCGACGACGCCGAGAGGCTCGCGCCTGCTGAACAGCATCGCGCCGGGGGCGTTGGCCGGCAGCACGTCGCCGGCGCGGCGCCAGCCCTCGCCGGCATAGTAGCGCAGGATGTCGCGCGCCCGCGTGACCTCGCCGCGGGCCTCCGCGAGCGTCTTGCCCTCCTCGCGCGTGAGCGTCGTGGCGATGTCCTCGAAGCGCTCGTCGACCAGTTCGGCGGCCCGAAACAGGAGCGCGCCGCGCGCCGGGGCCGGCGTGGCGGCCCACGCCGGGAAGGCCTCGGCGGCGGCGGCCACGGCGCGCTCGGCGTCGGCGGCGGTCGCGCTGGGGAACGTGGCCAGCACCACGTCGCTGTGCGCCGGGTCGCGGGTCTCGAAGCTGTCGTGATCGGACGCGCCGACCCACTCGCCGCCGATCAGGTCCTTGCAGATGTCCATGTCGCCACCTCGTCGCGTGCGCTTGCGGCCTCCGTCGCGCTCACGATACTACGGCCGCCGACGAGCGTGGCCGTCGGGGACCGTCGTCGTCGTGCGCCGCGCCGCGCGCGTCCCGCCGGCGCTTCCCGGCGGACACGCGCGGCCGCGACGCCGGTCAGGCGCCGGGCAGCGGGACCAGCGCCCGGTCCGAGAGCCGAAGCGTCTCGCGGTATCCGGCCTGACGCGCCGCCGCGATGCCCTCGTCCCAGAGCCTCCCGACGTGCTCGGCAGCGTGGGCGTCCGAACTGATCACGAGCGGTATGCCCCGCTCGCGGGCGCGGCGCAGGATGCCGACGGAGGGATACATGACGCCGGCAGGGTCGCTGATGCGGTCGGTGTTGAGCTCGATCGCGGTCCCCGACGCCGCCATCGCGTCCAGCGCGGCGTCGATCCCGGCGTCGACGCCGGGTCCCGGCTTGTGGCCCCAGAGGCCGATGTAGTCGAGGTGGGCGATGAAGGCGAAGCGCCCGAACTCAGCGGCACGGCGCACGGCCTGGTAGTTGGCGGCGAAGAGCGTGTCGGGATCCGACCAGCGGGCGTCCCCGCGCTTGGCGGGGTCGTCGAAATCGAAGCCGCCAAGCACGTGCACCCCGCCCACGACGTAATCGAACGGATAGGCCGGGAGCAGCTCCGCGAACCCTGCCTCGTGCTCGGTCACGTAGTCCGCCTCCACGCCGAGCAGCACGGTGATGTCGTCGTGCCTCGCAGCGACGCCGCGGACCTCCGCGACATAGTCGTCCAGCCGCTCGAACGGCACCGACGCCGCGTCCCACGCCGAGTGCTCGACGCCCGAGAGGTGATCGGCGATGCCGATCTCGGGCAAACCCAGCGCCACGGCGCGCGCCACACACTCCTCGACGCTGCCGCTGCCGTCCGAGTACGTCGTGTGCACGTGATAGTCGCCGGGCGGGGCCGGTGGCGCTCCGCCCCCTGTCCCGCTCACTCCTCCACCGCGCGGCCGCGGCTGCGGCGCACGAGCACGACGACCGCAACGATGACGACGACCGCGGCAGCTGCCAATGCGATCCAGATCGTGCTCGAGGAGGACGAACCTCCGGCCACGGCCGCTGCCTTGGGCTTGAGGTCGATGTAGCTCTGCCGGTCGAGGAAGTTGTTCCACACGCTCCCGTGCATGTACGGCTGCCAGCCGTCCCACTTGGCGGTGTTGACCGCCTGAAGGACCGACGGGTAGTCGAGCACGATCTGCGGCTGCTCGCGATAGAAGATCTGCTGCATCTGCTCGAGGATGGCGAGCCGCTTCTGCGGGTCCATCTCCTGGTATTGCATGGCGGTCAACTTGTCGTACTGGGCGTTGGACCAGCTCATCTCGTTGTAGTTACCGATCTGGTCCGTCGTGAAGCAGGCGGCGGAGTCGCCGGGGTCGACGTAGCCCATGAAGTCCCAGAGGGCGAGGTCGTAGTCGGGCGCATAGGTGTTGCCCTTGTAGTTCCAGATCTGCGAGTCCAGCTGGCCTTCGTCCACGACGCTCAGCTGGATCTGCAGCCCGATGCTGCGCAGCCAGCCGGCGATCAGCTTGCCCTGGATCTCGCTGGCCGGCGAGATGTCCCGCGACCACAGGCGAAGCTTGATGGGCTTGCCCTTGTAGTCGCGGATGCCGTCGCCGTTGGTGTCCTTGTAGCCGGCCTGGTCGAGGAGCTGCTTCGCCTTGGCGAGGTCGAAGCCGATGTAGTCCTGCGCGCTCGGCTGGTAGTACGGGTTGGACCCCGCAGGCCAGCCCTTCTGCGGGTAGATGCCGGTGCCGGCTTGGGCGAGCCCGCTCCAGCCGAGCTCGGCGCACTTCTTGCGGTCGATCGCCCAGGCGATGGCACGGCGGAAGGCTACGTCGCGCAACACCGGATTGCCCAGCGAAGCGGGGTTGTCGTAGCAGTTGATGTCGATGTATTCCCAGTTGTAGAGCGGGTAGGCGATCGGCTTGATCCCGGCTGCGCCGCCGAGCCGCTTGAACTGTTCGGGCGGCACCACCTGGGCGCCGTCGATGGCGCCGCTCTTGAGGTCGGCGACCATCGTGTCGCTGTTGGTGTAGTACTCGAAGATGACCTGGTCGAGCGTGGGCCGCTTGCCCCAGTAGCGGGGGTTGCGGACCATCTTCACGTACCCGTCCTTCTTGAACTCCACGGTCTGGAAGGGACCCGAGCCGATGATCGGCACGGGGTTCTGGAACGTGTTGCCGATGGCCTTGGCGCCGACCTTGCCCCACACGTGCTGCGGCAGCACGTAGATGTACACCTGGGTGGTGAGCATGTTGGCTTTGGGCTTGGAGCAGTACACCGTGAGCGTGTGGTCGTCCGTGGCCACGGCCTTGGTCACGTCTTTGAGGTAGACGGCGAGGCTCAGCTTGTCCCTGATGATGGTGTTGAACGTGAACGCCACGTCGCGCGCCGTGAGCGGCACCCCGTCCTGCCAGGTGACGCCCGGGCGGATGTGGAAGGTCCACACCTTGTAGTCGGGAGAGGTCTCCCACTTGTCGGCCAGGCCGGTCTGGGTCGACGGCTTCCCGTCGGCGCCGAACGCCACCAGCGTGTCGTAGTTGAGCATCCAGATCTCGTAGGAGTTGCTGTAGCCGACGAAGGGGTTGAGGTTCAGCGGGCTCTCGTCCCAGCCGAGCCGCAGCGTGACCGGCGAGGCGGTCGGCGACGGCGTGACCGCCGGCGACGGCGACGCACTGCCGAACGCGACGGCCGCCAGAAGGGCGAAGACGGCCAGCAAGACGGTCACCGTGATCGTCAGCGTGACGACCCTGTGATGAACGTGCCGACTGTTGCCGGGACCCTGCATGGCGGAACCTCCTTGCCACGGTCGGCGCCGCGCCGTCACGGCCGCGGCCACCACGATGTGCGCGGACGGTAGCCGCGCGTCACGCGGCCGTCAAGCGACATCGTGCCGCGCACCCGGGAGTCTTGGGGACCACCGTGAGCGCACCGTGAACGTGCGGTGAGCGGCCCTTCGGCAGGCCGCGGGAGAAGGCGCGAGGGCCGGCGGGGCGCAGTGAAGGACCGCGCTGCGTGGACCTCGCCCCGGCTCGCCGGTCACGCGGGCGGCAAGGGCACCCTCAGCGCGTCACCGGGGCCGCACCGGACCCCTGAAGCGCCTCCGCGAGCGACCGCGCCGCGCTGAACCGGTGGTCGAAGAGCGCGTCGTCGCTCGGAGTCGGCTGAGTCGAGAAGACCGCCATCACGAATTCCGCCGCGCGGTCGACGTAGAGGAACTGGCCGAAGATCCCCACGCCCATCAGCACGGGGCCGCCAGGCGGCGACGCGGTCCAGAAGTTGTTGCGGTACGCCGGCGACGGGACGACGTCGGAGTCGCCCGGCGCTGCCGCCAGGTCATAGGCCTCCCGATCGCCGTTGCGCTCGGCGTCCGCGATGAACCACTCGGGGACGATCTGACGTGTCGGGCCGCGGCCCCCACGGCTGATCATGAGACCGAAGCGGGCGAAGTCGCGCAGACTCGAGCAGAACCCGCCCTCGAGCTGGGCACTGCCGGCACCGTCGAGCGCGATGTAGGCGTCGTGTTCCGTGCCGAGCGCGCTCCAGATCTCCCGGCCGATCAACTCCGGCAGACGCATGTTCGTGACGCGCTCGAGCAGCCACGCGAGCACCTGGAGGTTCAGCGACACGTAGTGCAGCGCCCCTCCGTGCTCTCCTTCGCGCCGCGTCTCCACGGCGTGCTCGTACGACGACCCGGGCTCGTCGTCCGCGCGGCTCGGGCGAAAGCCGTACAGGCGCTCGAGGCGCATGTACTCACAGTCCTCGTCGGCGTAGTCCTCGACGTACCGCACGCCTACGCGCATGTCGAGCAGATCGCGCACCGTCGCGCCGCCATAGCCGCTGCCCACGAGCTCCGGCACCACCTCCGTGATCGGCGTCTCCGTGGACAGCAGACCCTGCTCGATGAGGCAGCCGGCGACGCAGGCGCCGAGCGACTTCGACACCGACTGATAAAGGTGCGGCGTCTCCGGAGTCATGTCAGCGAAGTAGCGCTCGTACACGACGCGGCCGCGATGGACCACGATGGCCGCGTCCGCCCACGTGCCCTGAAGCGCGTCTGTCAGCGTCCAGGATCGGCCGTCGCCACCACGGACCAGCGTGCGATCGAGGTCCAGCAGGTCCTCCGGAAGCTGATGGACCGGCCCGCCGCCACGCGACACGTGCGCCGTGGGTGCGACCTCCCGGACGTGCTGCATGAACCACCGCGTGTGCGCCGGTCGATAGACCTCCGTCAGCCTCACCCTCGCCGCCCTGGGCACGGGAAAGCCGCGCATCACCAGATGATCGTCGTCCGCGCCGCGTGTCATCGACCGTCGCCTTTCAAGCCGTCGTTCGCCCAGACCGGCCGGGCGCTGCCGTTGACGGTGCTCGCGGTCGAAGAGACTCGGGATCGCGCCGTCGTCCGCCTCGGTGGCCTGCGCGCCCGCTGAGACCGTGCCCCGCGCCGGACTGGCGAGTGCCCAGACCTGCCATGCCGGAGACGCTAGACGCGCGCGCGACAAGGGTCAAGGCGCGTGGCCTCGCCGGCGGGCGGGCACCCCACGAGAAAGCG
>TBL_comb47_HYPODRAFT_10004453_pt1 | contig 16081 bp, 7 predicted proteins | sample TroBogypolimnion_40_FD_10682 | JGI IMG/M metagenome (IMG submission 10682)
ATATGCAGATCTACTATCGCGATCACCCCGAAATGGGAGGGTATATTTATGTGGCACTGCGCGCTCCCGACAATACCTGGAACGGTTTCTACACCGGTTATGCCTATCCCCTGATGCAGAACATGCTTCGCCAGTTTATGCTTTTCGGTGATGTTGATCCGAACAAAAAGTTCATAATGGGTTACTCGCATGGTGGTTATGGCGCCTATGCAATGGGACCAAAAATGCCCGACTACTTTGCAGGCATTCAGGCCAGTGCGGCTGCCCTGGCAGATGGCGCTTCCGCAATCACGTTAAGGAACACCGCCTTCTCAACCATGGTTGGGGGGAACGACTCCATGTTTGGACGCCATAAGCATATCGTCGATTTTGACAAAAAAATTCAGGAATTGCGCGGTAACCGGACCGATATTTATCCTGTTACTGTTCAGATCATTGCCGAACACCCACACTCGGGGCTGCCCGACAGGGACAAGATCGCAGACCTGTATCCCAATGTCCGAAATCCTGTGCCCGGAGAGCTCACCTGGCGCCTGAGCGATCACGTCATCCATGACTTCTTCTGGCTCCATACCCCGACACCTGAAGCAGGAAAGGATTTTAATGTCACCTGCAAGGATAACCACCTGACTGCAACAACCGATCTCACAAAAGCCTCCATCTTATTAGACAGCAGACTCATCGATTTCAGTAAAAAGGTGACGCTTGAACTCAACGGCAAAGCAACCACATTCAAGTTGAAACCTAGCCTGAGAACACTTTGCGAAACGATGCAACGACGTGGTGATCCGGAACTGGCGTTCACTGCAGAGTTTACATTGCCGCTGGAGTCACCTTTGAAACAATGAACTCGTTGCAGATCAGGGTGCCACATGAGCTAATGAAATTTTATTTGTCACATTATCTGACACATACATTATATAATACAGGATATGCCATAGGCATATAATATGGGTAGAAGGATAAAATCATAATTGATATCTCGTCCCGTAGGGGACGAAATCTTGCATGTCAATTTATTTTTCTACCCATCCGTCAACTGACGGATCCCTCACGGGATAAATAAATAATTGTAACCAATTTAAAAATAGATCAACCTTATAGAAACCGGTAAAACTAATTCCACTAATGAGAACAATACAAAATTGCCTGATTGCATTTCTTCTGCTGATCGCTTTTCAGCCGTTTGCCCAAACAAAATTGCCTGCAGGTTATGCTGACCGCAGCCCTTCACTGGATGTTTTACCGGGATTCGTGAATCCTCCAAAAGGATTTGGTGATGTTCCGTTTTTCTGGTGGCAGGGCGATACCATTACCCAGGAGCGTTTGACCTGGCAACTCGATCAATTATCTAATAAAGGAATCTCCAGTCTTCAGATTAACTATAGTCACCAGGATTCAGGGGGAGTCTCATATGGTTGGTCCAACCCAAGTAAGCCTGCCCTTTTTACTCCCGAGTGGTGGAAACTGTTTAAATGGTTTGCAGCAGAAGCTCAAAAGCGGGGAATGACCGTTAGTCTGAGTGATTATACCCTGGGAATTGGTCAGGGTTTCGCAATGGATGAGGCCATCTCATCGAATCCCGATCTGAACGGATCAGAATTACACAGCGGCAAGAAGATTCTTACCGGAACCGGTAACCTGCAGATGCCTGACAATCTGCTTACAATCACTGCATTTAAAATCAAAACCGACAACTCCCTGATCATTGAATCGAGAAAAGATCTGCTTTCCCTGGTAAAAAACGGGAGTCTTGCTTACAGCTTTGGGAAGGAATCATGGAAAGTGATTACTGTATTCTCTGAAAAACTAATTCCCTCCTATGATCCGATGAATCCCCAAAGTGGAAAAGCATACGCTCACTTCTTCTTCGATAAATTTGAAAAAGCATTAAAAGAAAGCGGTGCAGGAGCACTCGATTTCTTCTTTTCTGATGAACTGAACTTCAGGGTCGGGGGAAATCTGTGGGATAGTTACTTTGCCGGAGAGTTCAAAAAGCGCAAAGGCTACGATGTTGTTCCCTATCTTGATGCCTTGTATACCAATATTGGAGCGATCACCCCAAAAATAAAACTCGATTATAACGATGTATTGGTAAGTCTGAGCGAGGAAAACTTCTTCAAACCCGTTTACCAATGGCATCAGGACAGGGGCTTGATCTTCGGTTGTGATCACGGTGGTCGCGGTAAAGATCTTACCGAGTTCGGCGACTATTTCCGGACTCAACGGTGGAACCAGGGACCCGGATCGGATCAGCCTGGACTTGCCAAAGATATCATCAAGGCAAAAGTAGCCTCCTCCATATCCCATTTGTATGAGCGCCCCCGTGTCTGGCTCGAAGGATTCTATGGCAGCGGCTGGGGAACAACCTCTTCGGGTGTGACCGATGCTATTTTTGGAAATTTTGTGGCCGGGTATAACCTCTTGTCTTTTCATGGTTTATACTATTCCACAATGGGTGGATGGTGGGAATGGGCCCCGCCATGCAATCACTTTCGCATGCCTTACTGGAAACAGATCGATCCGTTGATGAATTGTGTGCAGCGGTTAGCCTATTTATTATCCCAGGGGGTTCACAATTGCGATGTGGCCATTCTCTATCCCACAGAACCTGTAGTTGCAGGACCTGAGGGTAAAAAATCGGTGAAGCTTGCTTTTGATGCAGGAGAACAGCTTTACAACAAAGGCGTTGACTTCGACTTTATCGATTATGAATCGCTTGCCCATTCAGAGGTAAAAAACAAGGAAATAAACGTTTCAGGCGAAAAATATAAAGTCCTTATTGTCTCTTCAATGACGACCATTCGTTATGCTTCCCTTCAGAAACTTGCGGCGTTTAAAAAAGCAGGTGGTATCATTGTCAATATTGGGGAGACTCCCCGCGCTACTGAAAAAGATGGCGCCAATGATGTGGAAACGTCCAAACTCGTTGCAGGGATCTTTTCAAAAGGTCCAAATCTGATTCAATGTGAGGATGGAAAAGCTGTTCAAAAGGCGATATCGGGGAAATACGCCCCTAACTTTAAAGTGCTGACCGATCCGAAAGAACGTCCTTACGTGATGCACCGCGTAATAGGGAAGCGTGAAGTGTTTGCGCTTTATAATTTTGAGGAAGGGACCAAATGTTTCTTCAAAGCTAAAGGGACACCCCAGCTATGGAATCCATGGAACGGAGAAACTGCTTCAATTTCAAAATTTGCTGTTGCTACCAGCGAGGGGACTGAAATAACTTTGCCTTTAACCAAAAGCGAGATTCAGATCATCGTGTTCGATCATGAAAACCGCATCAGTAAAAATGTGATTCAACCGGAAAAGGTGATCAGGCAAACTGATCTGGGCAATACCTGGGATTTCGAACTAAAACCCTCACTCGACAATCAATGGGGTGATTTCCAGCTACCTGCAAAGAAGGAGATGCTTGGGGCACAGGTTCGTCAGCTCTATTTGAGCGAAAACAAAAACTATACGGGAGGAAAACTCACCCTGGATAATTCCTGGACAAATGTCACCTGTGCTTTTGGAAAACAATTTCTGAAACTAGGACCACTGCCAGCTGCTCCATTAGAAGACGAATTATTGAAAGCAACACCACGGGATGAAAATGGTGTGGTGACCCTTTCTGGGGTAGAACAACATTGGAAACCGTATGGCTTTTCATGGAAACAAGGGGTTGAAGGCGACCCGGGCCACCAGGGTTATCATGGATTAAAAGGTAAAATGTACGATAATTTCATCCGTTTGGGGGCCCTGACAACTGTTAAAATGTCAAAGAAAAGACTCCCTGAACCCGAAGGAAAATATTACCTGCTATACTCAACAGTCATTGCTCCGGCCGATGGGACTTATGACTTGCTGATGGGGGATGAAAAACCGGTGATTCTGTTTGTAAACAATTCGAAAACAGCTATCAGCAGCAAAACCCTGAATTTAAAGAAAGGGGCAAATCAGCTGTTGATGATGTATGACAAGTCTTGCGAAACATACCTGGTTGTCCGCCGGTCTGGGACACCCCGTCCTGAAAAACAACAGGTTGCTATGAGTTGGTACGGCGATTCTGGTGTATTGCCTTTCGATTGCTCGTCCGGATCCTCCTCTTCAGGACTGTTTGCCTTTGAGTCTGCCCCTGGTTTACGTTCATTGACGTTTAACGCCTATGGGAAAGTTTCGGTCTGGTTGGATGGTGCTCAGGCACAGCTAATACCGGGAACCAAACAACCGGACGGCTTAACCGCATACACCGTGAGCCTGATAAATCCGAAAATGACAACTTCACAGGTGGTGATCAAAATTGACTACCAGCCGGGTTACTGCGGGGCAGCTGCTTTGCCGCAATATATCGAACAACAGTGTGGCAAAAGCTCCATAAATCTGGGCGACTGGTCAAAAATCGACGGATTAAAGGCCTATTCCGGTGGCGCATGGTATCGCAAGACAATTTCGCTTGATGCACAGGATTTAAAAAACAAACTTGTGATCGACCTGGGCGACGTGGTATCCTCAGCTGAATTGCTGATCAATGGCAAAAGTGCCGGCATTAGGCTTACACCGCCCTGGAAATTTAACATTACCCCATTTGCCAAATCAGGAAACAACCAAATAGAAATACTAATTTACAATACGGTAGCAAATAATTATACAACGGTCCCAACCATGTACCGCGGTGAAATTAAATCGGGATTAATCGGACCGGTAAAATTAAACTTTGTAAAATAGAGAAGTAATTAAATCATAACGTAAAGCAAATTAAAATCAGGCATTTATGACAATCAAGAATTCCAGTATAATGGTAATAATCAGCATAATATTGGCATTCATGTCATTCCCTGTGGTCAGGGCGGCATCCCTTTATAATGGTAATCGGGCTGGAAACGGTCCGGTTACCACGGTATCGGATGACCCCGTCTATTTGTTCCCCTACCAGTATGGACGGGAATATTTCTTCCTTAGAAGCGGAAGAGCTAAGATGGTCATTCAAACCGATAAGGCCGGTATTGCTCCGGCTTTCACTTATATGCTTTTTGATGCTGAACAGCCGGGACAGACGGTCAGAAAAAAAAATGCGCTGAATTATATTGCGGGAACCAACTTCTCCCAAACTTCACTGAAAGTAATTATTGGGAAAGTCGAGTTTTCAGCCCTTGGAAACAATTCCGAAGCCCGGTGGGTCACATGGGATCACTCTCCTGCGGTTGAATTATCCTGGTGGGCTGGTGGAATCCGGGTGAAGGAGATCTTCGCGGCCGGAGCCAAACAGGGGAGTTTCGACCGAATTATCGCTTTGACCAGCGCAGATATGGCAGGAGATGACACTTTAACCATCGCCGCACTGGCCGGATTGCCCGAAACAGCCCCCGTTCCGATTAAGAGAGGCGAGACCATTACACTCAAAAGAGAGGTTGCTATTCCCTCCCTGCTGACAGACCAAGCAAAAGATCAATCCATAAACAAGTTATCCACCATATCGACCTCCGACAACCTTATCCGTTCACTATACCGGAATGCCTCGTTTGCACTTCCCGGAATGGTTTCGCCTAATGGGCGAATGGATGCCGGCGTCTTTGAATACGGAAATCAATGGGTACGCGATGGTTCCAATGTTGCGATGGGTTTGATTTACAGCGGGTCTTTCGAAATCGCCAGGGGATTGCTCAATTACATCCTCTCCGACCTGGTATCTGACGAAGGGACTACTGCCATAGCCGGAGGATTTGATGCCCCCGACAGGGAACAATTTGACCAGATGGGTGTGTTGATGAACGCATTGAAACTTTATCGTGACTGGACCGGTGATCAAACGCTCTTAACCAATTATAACAAAAAACTTCTGGCCCTTATCGAGCGCCCTATGAATCACGTTTTCCGCGATTCTACGGGGATGGTCCACAACAAAAGGGAATTTTGGGAACGGACTTTCAGCGACGGTTACGAGATGGTCTATCAGGTCTATATGATTCAGGGACTAAGATGTGCCTCCGACCTGGCCAGAGACCTTGGCGTTCCGGAAAAAGGTTCGGAGTGGAGAAAGCAATCCGATGTTTTCCTGAAAGCGATGCTGCACCATCCTACCCGCTCGTTAGTGGATCAGGGAGCCCTGATCAAGCGTAGAAATGTGAACGGGGAAATCGCCGATCTTTCAGAAGGACGGAGAAAAGCAGGAAAAAATGACGCTCCCGTTCCCACAGAATACTATCACAGGCTGAATCCCGATGCTACTTATGCAATTCCCATTTTATTGGGGATTATCGATCCGTTATCAGACCTGGCCAGGCGATCACTCGATAAATTGGAACAGATCTGGAATGCACGCTGGAGCATGGGAGGTTATGAACGGTATCACTCCAGTTCGCAGGAAGACCAGCCGGGACCATGGACTTTCGGAACCGCCTTTATCGCGCGCGCCCAACACGATGCCGGACTCACAGACCGGAGTCGCCGTTCGCTTGAATGGCTTAATAATATTCAGGGGGGAAATGCAGGAGCCTGGTTCGAAGAGTTGCCGATAAACCGGAGCCAGGTACGCTTTTGTGGTATCGTTCCGTGGACCTCGGCAGAGGTAACCTCCTTCGTAATCCGTCACTGGCTGGGAGTGAAGATCGATGGTGATGAGTTGATTATCAAACCAAATCTTTATGCAGATACCAAAAATGTTTCAACAGACCTAAGGTTTCGTCAGGAAAGGCTGAAAATACAGATTGACCGGAACGGCAAAAAAGAGGTAATGAGGGTAAATGGTAAAGTATTGTCACCGAATAAAGCAGGAGAATATAAAATCAAGATAAAAAACAAGCTATAAAAATTTAAGTTATGTCTGAACAAGCTTCAAGAAGAGATTTTCTGAAACGCTCGGCAGCTATCACTGCAGGGGCACTTATCCTTCCCCAGATTATCCCCTCAACAGCACTGGGTATGGGAGGTAAACTTCCACCTAGCGACAGGATGGTTGTAGGTGCAATTGGAACCGGGCAGCGTGGAATGGCCAATCTCAGAGACTTTTTAGGACGGCTAAAAGAGGTGCAGTTTGTATCTGTTTGTGATGTAGATACCAATCACGCAACCAGGGCCAAAGAGATGATCGATAAAGCCAACAAAAACAGCGATTGCCGGGTCTATGGTGACTACCGCGAGTTTCTGGAAAAAGAGAAACTCGATGCGGTATCGATTGCCATTCCCGATCATTGGCATGGCCTGGTTTATATTGCAGCCACCGATAAAAAACTGGATGTTTATGCCGAAAAACCATTGGCCCGAACAATATACGACAGCAGAGCAATTGTAAACGCTGTAAAACGGAATAATGTCATCTGGCAAACGGGAAGCTGGCAGCGGTCGAGACCAATCTTCCACCATGCCGCAGAACTGGTTATCAATGGGCGCATTGGAAAAATTTCGCGTATTGAAGTTGGATTACCTGATGGGGGAAAAGGGATAGGGACTCCTCCGACAATGGAGGTGCCTGCAGAATTAAACTGGGAGATGTGGCTCGGCCCAGCCCCTAAAGTCCCCTTCCGGGGTGTCGTCCATTGGAACTGGCGCTGGATACTCGATTATTCGGGCGGACAACTCACCGACTGGGCCGGTCACCACATTGATATCGCACAATGGGGAATCGGAATGGAGCGTTCAGGTCCCATTGAGATCTCCGGCGAAGGAATTTATCCGCGTGACGGAATCTACAATGTGCCGGTCGAATATGATTTTTTATGTAAGTATGCCAATGGCATTGAAATGAGGGTTGCCAACTCCTCCCGTTTGCCACACGGCGGTGGCGCCACCTGGTATGGCGAAAAGGGGTGGATCAGCGTCGACCGAGGCAGACTTGATGCATCCGATCCGCAGATTTTGAAGGAGGTTATCGGAGAGAACGAGATCCATCTTTATAAAAGTGAAGATCATGTTGGGAATTTCCTTGAATGCATCAAGTCCAGAGGGGAGACAATAGCCCCTGCTGAAATCGCTCATCGCTCAATCTCCGTTGGATTACTGGGTGAAATCGCTATGACAACCGGTCGAAAAATTCAGTGGGATCCTGTGAAAGAGGAGATTATCGGAAATCTGATCGCAAGTCGTTTACTGTCACGCCCCTATCGTCACCCCTGGAATCAACCAACTATTTAATTACAAATATCGGATGATGAAGAAGAAGTTATTTGGACATAGATTAACACTTTGGATTTTTACGCTGACCCTTTTCCTAGGTTCTGCCCAGGCACAAAACCTGCAACCGGTTGATTATGTCGATAATTTCATCGGCGTACGGTCAGAAAAAGGAAATTGTGTGATCGGACCTCAATTGCCATTCGGTTCTATCTGTCCAAGTCCCCAAACCCCTAATGGGAGAGATGACGGTTATCATCCGAAGGAACCCATCCGTGGTTTTGGTCAGTTGCAACAGAGCGGCACTGGTTGGGGTACCAACGGACAGGTATTTATCTCCCCCCAGATAGGTTTGGCAATTGCCGAAGAGAGTCACGATTCTCCAAAATCGGAAGAAACGGCAAAACCTTTCGAATACCGGGTGATGCTCGAAAGGTATAACATTGGGGTAAGCCTTACCCCATCCTATCATTCGGCAATCTATCGGTTCAGCTTCCCAAAATCAGATAATGCCCATATTCTCCTGGATCTGACCCATAATTTACCAATGGATATCGCCACCTATATTCATGGAAATGTGTATGAAGGTGAAGTGAAGATAGACAAAACTGATAAAAATCTGCTCACCGGATATGGAATCTATGAAGGTGGTTTTGGGCAGGGTCCATACACTGTATATTTTGCGGCCCGGGTAAGTAAAAATCCGGTAAGTTACGGTACCTGGCTGAACGGAAAAATTTCAACACGTTCGTTTCGGCAAACCATTCCGGTTAAAAATGACCGGGTTGGCGCTTATCTTCAGTTCAATACAACAGAAAACGAAACTGTTTATCTCAAAGTTAGCGTATCGTATAAAAGCATAGAACAGGCAAACGAATGGCTAACCGCCGAAATTCCGGATTGGGATTATGAAAAAGTAAAATCAGCAGCAAAAACGATCTGGAACAATACCCTTAAAAAGATTGAGGTGGAGGGCGGTTCCGAAAAGGATAAGCGGATTTTCTACACGGCCTTGTATCATTCACATCTGATGCCCCGCAACCGGACCAATGATTCAAAGGTATTTGGAAAAGATGTCCCTGTCTGGGATGACCATTTCGCAGTCTGGGATACCTGGCGAACATTATATCCGCTGCAGGTGCTGCTGAATCCCGATATGGTCAGCGGTACAATCAATTCTTTCATTGCCCGGATGAAAAAAAACGGGAAGGTAAAGGACGCTTTTGTGAATGGCAATGAGATGACCATGGAACAAGGGGGAAACAATATTGACAATATTATTGCCGATGCATTCGTGAAAAAAATTAAGGGAGTGGACTGGGAAGAAGCCTACAAGGTGCTGAAATTTAATGCGGATAATGAACGACTGGGAAGTTTTGCCTGGCGAAAACAGGACAGCATACTGAATAAATACAAACAAACCGGATGGATCCCGGCAGGTAAAATGTCTACCTCCATGTCACTTGAATATTCGTATAACGATTATTGTATTGCCCTGGTTGCAAAAGGATTGGGAAAAACCTCCGATTACAAAAAGTATAACGAAAGAAGTAAACAATGGGTTAACCTTTGGGATCCTTCGGCTGAAAGTGATGGATTTAAAGGATTTATGACTGCCCGAAACCTGGATGGCACTTTTGTGAAACTTGATGTTAAAAAATTTGCCGGTTCATGGAATAACTATTATTACGAAGGATCTGGCTGGGTCTATTCATGGTTTACACCTCACCAGTTCGACCAACTGGTGAAACTTAACGGAGGAAAGAAAATATTTGTCGAAAAGTTGACCTACGGATATAAAAACAAACTGCTCAATTACGACAACGAACCCTCCTTTCTCACCGCCCAGGCCTTTCACTATGGCGGACGATCTGATCTGACAAGCTACTGGACGAGAGCTGTCATGAATGAAAAATTTACCGAGGATGGAACTTTCGATAACGACGACAGCGGGGCAATGAGTTCGTGGTATATCTTTTCTGCGATGGGATTCTTCCCCAATGCGGGTCAGGACTTCTACTATTTGCATGGATCGCTATTTAGTAAAATTACAATCCATCTGGCAAATGGTAAGAATCTGGTCATTAATGCCGCCAATGCCAGTGCTGAAAATATTTATGTCAAAAGTGTGAAGATTAACGGGGAAAAATATACCCATTTCGCCTTTACTCACGATATGATTAAAGACGGCGGGACGATCGATTTTGAGATGAGTAAAACAGCAGAAATAAAATAAATCATTTTCGACCTGAGAAAAATGTCAAACAAACCAAACAGAAGAGAATTCCTAAAACGCTCCGCAGCTATTGCAACGGGAGTTGTGGTACTTCCGCCAATTATCCCTTCAACAGCATTGGGAATGGGGGGAAGACTCGCACCAAGTGATCGGATTGTCATGGGCTGCATCGGCACGGGCGATCAAGGAACTAGCAACTTAGAGGATTTTCTAACCCGTTTGAAGCAAGTTCAATTTGTTGCAGTATGTGATGTCGATGCAAATAATGCCAGGAATGCTAAAAGGCTGATTGATACAGCGCACAAAACAAATGACTGCAGAATACATGAAGACTATCGTGAGTTCCTGGAAAAGGAAAAACTCGACGCGGTATCCATCGCTTTGCCCGATCATTGGCATGGGTTAATCTACAGTGCGGCAGCGAATAAAAAATTGGATGTCTACGGAGAAAAGCCTCTTGCCCGAACTATTTATGATAGTATGGCAATCGTAAGTGCCGTAAAAAAGAATAACATTGTCTGGCAAACGGGTAGCTGGCAACGATCAACCGCAAATTTCAGAAGGGCAGCCGAACTGGTAATCAATGGAAGAATAGGAAAGATTATTTCAATTGATGCCGGACTACCCGACGGGAACAGGGGTGTAGGAACACCTCCGGTGCAGGAAGTTCCGGTTGGCCTTAATTGGGAGATGTGGCTTGGCCCGGCGCCAAAATCACCTTTTCGGGGAATTTGTCATCAAAATTGGCGTTGGATACTTGACTATTCCGGCGGACAGCTTACCGACTGGGCCGGTCATCATATCGATATTGCACAATGGGGCATTGGCATGGAACGGTCGGGACCTGTTGAAATTTCCGGAAAAGGAATATATCCTCGTGAAGGATTATATAACACCCCGGTTGAATATGATTTCAACTGCAGGTATGAAAATGGGATCAATATGAGGGTGGCTAATCATTCACGACTTAAACATAAAAAGGGAGTTGTATGGTACGGCGAAAAAGGGTGGATACATGTCGACAGAGGTGTTCTTGAGGCCTCAGATCCTAAGATCCTGCAAGAGGTGATTGGCGAAAATGAGATCCATCTCTATAAAAGCGATGACCATATTGGAAACTTCCTGGAATGCGTTAAATCCAGGAAAGAAACGGTTGCTCCGGTTGAGATCGCACATCGCTCAATCAGCATTGGGTTATTGGGCGAAATAGCGATGACCACAGGGCAAAAAATAAATTGGGATCCGGCAAAGGAGGAGATCATCGGAAACCCGATAGCAAGTCGCCTGTTGTCGCGTCCCTACCGTCAACCATGGAATTTACCAACTATCTAATCTGAATCTTCAATGAAAAAATTATCCGGGTTTATTTTCCTGCTATTCCTTATTTTTATTCAACCCTCTTACGGGCAAACTGTTGCCCCAAAAGAACTCTCCTGGGATCAGCTCGCTGCTCAATACGAATGTCCGAAATGGTTCAGTGAAGGGAAGTTCGGAATCTGGTGCCACTGGGGACCGCAGTGTGTTCCGCAGAGTGGCGGAGGATGGTATGCCCGGCACATGTATATGGAAAATGTTGGCGGAGAACAGTTTGGCAAAAATGCTTATCCCTATCATCTGAAAACATTCGGTCACCCTTCGGAATTTGGATTTAAGGATGTCATCAATCTTTGGAAGGCTGAAAAATTCAATGCCGACTCATTATTACGTTTCTTTAAAATGAATGGGGCCAAATTCTTCGTAACCACTGCCAACCACCACGATCATTTTGACCTGTTTGCCTCCACCTACCATCCCTGGAATTCGGTAAACATGGGGCCTCACAAAGATATCGTCGGTGAATTTGAAAAAGCAACCCGGAAGCTTAAGCTCCCCTTTGGCGTCACCTCGCACGACAACCGTTTCTGGAGCTGGTGGTTGACTGCTTTTGGCGCAGACAAATACGGCCCAAAAAAAGGGGTTAAATATGACGGTTACCTGACCAAAGCAGATGGAAAAGGGAAATGGTGGGAAGGATACGATCCTGCCGATCTTTACGGACCTCCGCCCGAAAAAAGAACTCCTGAGCTTGAAATAAATATGAAGGAAAATTATTTGAAACGCCATCTCGAACTGGTCGACAAATACAAACCCGACTATTTGTATTACGATGCCTATGACTTCAATTACGGGGATTACGGAAAAGAGGTAACCCGCAGGCTCTATAACAACAGCCTGAAAATGTATGGTAAGATAGAGGCCATTCAGACCATTAAACGGAAAATAGCGGGGACTGTGTATGATGTCGAACAGGGGACCTGCAATACAATTCAGGATAAGCCGTGGCAATCGGAAATCACTTTTGGAGACTGGTTCTACATCGAAGATTCGCACCGGCAGCATGATGCACAATCGATTATTCAGATGCTGGCTGACGTGGTGAGCAAAAACGGCACACTTTTATTGAATGTTGAGTTACGGTCTGATGGAACGATTCCCAACACCCAAAAAGAAGTTGTTTCCTATATTGGTGACTGGCTCAGGATAAACGGGGAAGCCATTTACCGAACCAAGCCATGGCGCATCTTCAGGGCCGGCTCCGGAATGCAAAAGGAGGTTAAGCAAGGGGAAAATATTGCCAACGCCAGCACCGAGGCGATAGCCAAAGCTGCCGAAGGTGAACATTACAATGCCCGGACCATCGACAGCAAACCTTTTGCCTCTGACGAGGTCCGGTTTACGACCAAAAAAGGGGTTTTATATGTGATCGTTATGAATCCAGTCCCCGGCAGTTTGAAAATTTCCGTCCTTGGCGCCACTGTTCCTGATAAAGGGATGAAAATAAAATCGGTGGAACTTCTGGGAATTAAAGAACCCCTGAAATTTGAACAGTCAGCAAATGAACTTTCGCTGGATATCCCTGCTGACATATATGATATTCCGAATCAATTCAGCCAGAAATTACCCATTGTTCTGAAAATAATCAACTAGTTTATTTTGTTTAACACCAAATTATGAAAAGCACAATTCTGCTCATTTTTTCATTTACCATGATGCTGTTAATTAATGGCAGCAGGGTGTGTGGACAAATGACCGGTCTTGAAAAATGCAATGTGGTCTGGGAGAGTCCGGGTATCAACTCCTCCGGCTCGATGCCTTTGGGTAACGGTGATATTGGGATGAATGTCTGGGTCGAAGAGAACGGAGACCTCTTATTCTACATTTCCAAAACCGATGCCTGGAGCGATGCGGGGCGCCTGCTGAAACTGGGACAGGTGCGGATACGCCTTACTCCGTCACTGGCAATCCGTCCCTTCCGCCAGGAACTGCAGATAAACAAAGGGCAGATGATTATCCGGAGTGGTCCGGAAGGATCGGTTACAAAATTGCGTGTTTGGGTGGAAGCGAACCATCCTGTAATTCACATCGAAGGTGATTCACAAATTGATATTCTGGCCAGTGTTGGTCTCAATGTCTGGCGAAATAAAGACAGAGATGTACAGCACGATAACAGCGCCTCGGGCATCATTCGTGGCGGAGTGCCAATCATTGAAAAAGCTGATGTTGTTGTTCCTGCCAAAGACAACCGGATGATCTGGTATCACCGCAACGAACTGTCGGTTTACCCGATGACCATGAAGCTCCAGGGACTTGAGAGTCTGATAACGACCATACCAGATCAGCTCATAAACCGCATATTTGGTGGTTGTATCAGCGGCGATGGGTTTGTCAGTACCGAACTCGGCGATGCCACACAAACACTGAAAACAGTCCACCCAACCCGCCGGATTAACCTGGCCATCCATGTTCTTACGGCTCAGACCGATACCCCGGATCAATGGATGAAAAAACTAATTGACATCATTGCTGTTGAAAAAAACAGAGGCCTAAGTAAGGCATGGGCCGAACATTGCAACTGGTGGGAAAACTTCTGGAACCGAAGCTGGATCTATGTTCAGACGCCCGAAGACAAAACTCAGGCGACCGACTCAGAGTTAGCCTCCAGACTAATTGAGCGTGAAGAACTTCAGCTCATCGGAAAGAAGGGGTTGCACGGCAATACACATATTTTGCCTGCAGTAAGCGCTGAGCCTGCTGGGATCGTGGTAACCAGGGGTTACGCCTTGCAACGGTTCATTACCGCTGCCGGCGGAAGGGGCGATTACCCCATCAAATTCAACGGATCGATCTTCACTGTAAATACTTTTAGACCGGAAGAGCTCTCTGATGCCGATTACCGGACCCACGGTCCCAACTACTGGTGGCAGAACACGCGGCTTATCTACTGGCCAATGCTCCGAAGCGGCGACTTTGACATCTTGAAACCACTATTCAGGATGTATCTCACAATGGCGCCAATGGCTAAGGAGCGGACGAAAATATATTATCAGCACGAAGGTATTTTCTTTCCCGAAACGCTGACCCCCTGGGGTACCTATTCAAATGATGATTATGGGTGGAATCGCGAAAACAGGCCGGTTGGACTGCTGCAAAACAACTATATTCGTTACTACTGGTCCGGCGGCCTCGAACTGACGGCTATGATGCTCGACTATTATGATGCCACTCAAAACAAGGCATTTCTTCGCGACACTTTGCTCCCAATCGCAACCGGGGTAGTCACATTCTTCGATCAGCACTGGAAGCGCGACGAAAAAGGGAAGATTCGTTTTGACCCGGCCTGCTCTTTGGAGTCGTGCCATCTGGCCGTAAATCCGATGCCGGAAATTGCAGGATTGAACTATATCCTGCCCCGATTACTGGCATTACCTATCACTGAAATCATTCCCGCTACGCGTGCAGCATGGACAAAAACACTTGCCGACCTTCCACCACTGCCAATGACCGGCGGCGATGGAGAGAAGGTACTTGCTGTTGCAGAAAGTTTTAAAGACCGGCAGGGAGATGAATTACCCGAACTCTACGCAATTTTTCCTTACAGGCTCTTTGCCCTTGGAAGTCCTAATTTTGAAATCGGCCTTCGGAGTGTTGAAAAATATGTTCCACCTCAGCCGAACAGGGTTTATCCGCTAGAAGGATTAATTGGCGGCTGGAGACAAAATTCGATCCAGGCAGCTTTCGCTGGGAAAGCCGATCAGACTGCAAGGTTGGTGGTATCCAATTTCGCCTCCTACCATTCCGGCAGTCGGTTCCCCGCTTTCTGGGGACCCAATCAGGACTGGGTACCAGATCAATGTCACGGTGGCGCATCTATGCTGACATTACAGTCAATGGTGATTCAATCTGATGGTAAAAAGATCTTCTTATTCCCTGCATGGCCGAAAACCTGGGATTTGAATTTCAAACTTTACGCACCTTACAACACTACCCTGGAAGGGGTTCTGCGGAATGGCAGTCTGATATCACTGAATGTATCCCCTAAGTCCCGCGCAACAGACATTATTAATCTTCTCGGCAAATAAGAAAGAACTATGAATAAACTAAATAATTTCAGCACTTTATGAAGAACATTCTTGTTGTTTTTTCATTTCTTACAATAACCCTTTTTGCTTCAGGAGTCAATATTGAAAACCTCCGTTGCGAGTACCTTACCAATCCATCTGGCATTGACATAGTTAATCCGAGGCTGAGCTGGATCATCGAATCATCTATGCGTAGTGAGCGGCAAACAGCATACGAAATTCTGGTCTCCTCATCAGCCGAAAAACTCGCAAAAAATCAGGGCGATTTCTGGGATAGCGGTAAATTGAAATCGGATCAGACCTCACAGCTGGAATATTTGGGAAAACCTTTAAAGTCCGGTTCTCAATGCTT
>TBL_comb47_HYPODRAFT_10004454_pt1 | contig 16081 bp, 9 predicted proteins | sample TroBogypolimnion_40_FD_10682 | JGI IMG/M metagenome (IMG submission 10682)
AGTCCTCGCCCGTGCCGGAAGGGCTGGACAACTACTGGGGCCTCCAGATCCGTGCGGCGCGCGCCGTCCGCACCGTCGATCCCGACACGGCCATTCTTTTCGAAGTCGACGATTGGGACAGCCCGGGCGGTTTCCGCTTCGTCGCGCCGGTGGACATTCCGCGCGTGGTTTATCAAGTCCACATGTATGAGCCCCACGCGTTCACCCACCAGAAAGTCGAGAGCTCAACGGTGCCCGAGCTCCGTTATCCTGGCCTGATCGACGGCGTGCCCGTTAACAAGGAGACCTTGCGCAAGACGCTTCAGCCGGTGCGCGACTTTCAGCTCGCCTACAACGTCGCGATCTACGTTGGCGAGTTCAGCGCCATCCGCTGGGCGCCCGGCGCCTGCGACTACCTGCGCGACTGCATCGACATCTTCGAAGAATATGGCTGGGATTGGAGCTACCACGCTTTCCGCGAGTGGGACGGCTGGAGCGTCGAGCACGGCTCCGACATCAGCAGCCACGAGCCCGCATCAGCGCCGACAGACCGCCAGCGCCTACTGCGCGGCTGGTTCGGAAAGAACAGGAGCCCGTAATATGCCAACTGCCGGACGTCAGATGCTCTGGTGGGGACGCTTCGATCCCGCTTATTCGCGCAATGGCGTGCTGCGCAAGCACCTCGCCGCGCTGGGCTGGGGCGTCACCGATTTCTTCCCCCGCTTCTGCCCGTTCGGCGACATCGAGGCGGCGCTGCGCCGCCTGCCGAAACCGGACGCCGTGTGGGTGCCATCATTCCGCCAGCGCGATGTGGCGGCCGCGCGGCGCTGGTGCGACCGCAAAGGCGTCCCGCTGATTTTCGACCCGCTGATCAGCTCCTACGACAAGCAGGTGTTCGAGCGCTGCAAGCTCGCTGAAGGCAGTCGTGCGGCACAGCGGCTCCTAGCTCAGGAACGCGCGCTCTTTGCGAAAGCGGACATCCTGCTGGCGGATACCGCCTGCCATGCTGACTTCTTTGAACAGACGCTATGCGTATCCAAAGAGAAGATCCACGTGGTCTATGTGGGAGCGGACGAAACCCTGTTTGAAGCCGTTCCCGCTCGCGCCTCAGTGGGGCCGGTCGAGGCTTTGTTCTATGGCAGTTTCATTCCGCTGCACGGAGCTGAAACGATCATCGAAGCGGCACGCGTCTATCAAGGCCCGCCGGTGCGCTGGTGCCTGCTGGGCGACGGACCCGAGAAGCCCGCGTGTGTGACCGCCGCTGCGGGGCTACCCCATGTGGCGTTCGAGAATCCCATTCCGTATGCGCAACTGCCCTCCCGCATCCTTCGCGCTGACATCCTGCTGGGCGTGTTCGGCACGACGCAGAAGGCCGGCCGCGTGATCCCGAACAAGGTGTTTCAATCGCTGGCCTCCGGCCGTCCGGTGATCACGCGCTCCTCAGCGGCATATCCTCCCGAGACGCAGTCCTCGCCTGCTTTCGCCTTTGTGCGGCCGGGCAATCCGCAGGCACTGGCAGCCGCCGTTGCCGCGTGGGCTCTGCAGCGCGAAAGTTTAGCCGGCCGTGCGCAGACAGCCCGCGCGCTCTACGAAACCTATTTCTCGGCTAGGGTTGTGCGCAGCCAACTCGCGAGGAGCCTGGAAGCGCTCCGCCCGTCGCGTCAAGCACGGCCGTGACATCACTTGTAGGCCAGCCCATCCTGCCTTGACCACAACGGCAAAGCGTGATACTTATCTATGTGTATGGGATCGTCTGATCACCAAATCTGGGTTAAGGTGCTGTACAGAACCAGTCTCGCGCTGCGTGGCCGAGGCTGGGGAGATGCCTTCTGCCCCGGCAAAGAGCCCGTATGGGGGCCTTGCCGCTTCATTTTCGACCCGTTCGAGCGCGAGTACGACTGGCTGGTGGTGGTGGACGACATGCCGCGCGCCAGCGCCAACCTCTGCGGCGACCCCAGGGCCATCGACACGCCGTCATGCTCGCGAAGCCGCACCCTTTTCGTGACGACGGAGCCCTCGACGATTACCCGCTACGGGAAGCACTTCGTCCGGCAGTTCGGCCATCTGCTGACCAGCCAGGAGGCGAAGGCTCTGCCGCACCCGCACGCCATTCGCTCCCAGACGGGCATGCCTTGGTTCTACGGCAAACCTTACGACGAGATCAAGCGCACGCCCCCCCTTCTCAAAACGAAGCTGTTCTCGACCGTCTGCTCCTCGAAACGCCAGGGCCACACCGTGCACGCCAAGCGCTATGAATTCACGCAGCGCCTGGCGCAAGCGATTCCCGAGCTTGAAATCTTCGGGCACGGGGTGCGTTTCGTCGAACGCAAAGCCGACGCCATCGATCCCTATGCGTTTCATCTGGCGATCGAAAATCATTGCGCGCCCCATCACTGGACGGAGAAGCTGGCTGACACGTTCTTGGGCTATGCCGTACCGATCTATTACGGTTGCCCGAACGTCTTCGACTATTTTCCGGAGGGCAGCCTGATTCGAATCGACATCAACGATTTTGAAGGCTCGCTGCGCATCATCCGACAGGAACTGACCTTCGAGAACTATCAACGCAGGCTGCCGGCCGTTCAGGAAGCCAGACGGCGCATCCTGGAGCTTTACGGGCTTCCGGCTTTGCTCAGCCGTACGATCACCGAATTGGAGAAAACGGGGCTGAGCAGTGAGGTCGACCGTTCGCGCATTCTCAAGAGACGCGTGATGCGGTTCTGGCATCCGCAGGACTTCATACCCTTCGCCGCCTGGCGCATCCGCAACTATGTTCACGGACTCTGGGTGAACGGCGGCCTGCGCGAGTGATGGTGCGCGGGGCTGACACGGAACCGCGCTCACTTCAGATACGGGGCTAGGCTCTGCACCGCGCCCGAAATCTCGACGTGCTCGTAAAACGGCAGGCATTCCCGCACGTTGACAGCAGGCGGAAGGCCGTCCGCATAAAAGGTGGTGTCATAAACCGTGCGCGACCATGGGCCGAAGGGCGCGGAGCGCACCCAGTTGGTCGCGCCGAAAAGCCCGATCGTCGGGGTCTTCATCACCGCCGAGATCTGCATAGCTGCGGAGTCGGTCGAAACCGTCAGATAGGCGCCCGCCAGCAGGTGCTTGAGCTGCTGAATCGACGTCTGTCCCGCGCGGTTTTCGGTGCGGCCCGCAAGCTGTCCCGCAAGGCCTGCCACATAGTCGCGCTCGTCCGCTGAGCCGGTCAGGACAAAAGGCAGGCCGAAGCGGTCATTCAACACCTCGCTGATCTCGCGCCATTTCGCGGCGGGCAACCGCTTGGAGAGCCACGCCGCCGAACTGCCCATGTTGAGCACAATGTAGTCGCGCGGCTTAGGAACAAACGTCAGATCCAGCGGGCCCATCAGTCCCGACGGCGCGATGATTTTCTGCCAGGCGTCGACCGCCGAGTAAACATGCGACGGGAACGTGCGGTCACACACGCGGCCCGCGCCAGAGAAACGCGTGATCACGCGGCTGCGGTCATTGCTCTGCAGGTCGATCAGCACGTCGAGCCGCTCCCGGCGGAGAGCGCAGATAAAGCGGAACAAGGAGCCTATCGACTTGTCTTTCAGCACGACAAACGACTCGAACTCGTCGCACAGCAAGGCCTGCCCGAGCGGCATCGTGAGGATGACGGGCTTCACCGTCAGCGCCCGGATGAACGGCAGCGCCAAGGCCAAGTCGCCGAGCGCGCTGAATCTGATAACGCCTGTTTTCATGTCATGAGAATCGCTCTTGTCAGGGAAATGCACGTAGCATACTCTCCCGCCGTTCGTTTGTCACGGGCTAGGTGTCCGGACTCCGCCGCTCAGGGCGCGGTCGAGGAACGTGTGGGCTTCCTGCCGCCACGCCTGCACCTTCTGCGAGACCTCTTCCCACCGTATCGGTTTTTCGGCTAGAGCTAGAATACGGGATTCGTCGAACGAGAACAACAGGCGGTCACTCAAGCCCAAGCGCTCTGCCAGCGAGAAGATCCGCTCGTTCATGCCCGCGTATTTTCCTTCGAGCGGAATGCAGATGAAGGGGCGCTGGAAGATGATGCTGAAGACCATGCCGTGAAACGAGTTGGTCAGGACGAAAGACGACCGTTTCATTTGCCCCAACCACTCGGTCGGCGTGAGGCAGCGCGTGCGGGCAGCGTCGCGAAGCGGGTGATCTGAAAAGGGTATCACCGTCTTCCACCCATGTTTTCGAATCAGGACCGTTCGCACCTTACTGAAAGGCACACACGGTGTCCACCGGTATTCGCACTGAAACAACACACTGTCCTTTTGCGGACAGCGGGCGTCTTCCGACATCCGAGCCCAGTGTCCGGCCTCTAGCAGAAACGTCGGGTCAGGCAACCAGGCGGATGGAAATCCGAGGTCGGCGACGATGTCCACGCCATTTTTTTCCCGCACGCTGATGGCGTCGAACCGCTTCAAACAGGCAGCCACGCTTTCCCGCAGCGAGGCGTCCACAGATTTCGCACCCCAGCTCGCCGCATATGAAATACGTTTCGCCGCGGCAGCCCCAAAATCGAGAAAGAACAATTTGCGCAGCGCACTGTCCGAACACGCGCCGGGGCTCCAAACTTGGTCGCTTCCGCACACATACGCGTCAAAGCGGGGCGGCTCCGCGAGGAACTCTTGAAGCCGGCACGGCACACCATTCTCCGAGATAAAATGGGTGTTGCGAAAGGATGCAAAAGCCCGGCCCTTGATCATTTCCACAACAGCTTTGACCGGGCGCTCAAGCGCTTTAAACGGGCTGCCTTTTCTATCCCCGCAGTTCACGCGGAGGATCGAGCTTTCATGCCCCATCTGTCTTAAATACGTTTGAAGCGCATACGCCTGCAGGACGCCTCCATAGTTGTTCCCCTCGCAGAGCGTCATGATGCCTATTCTCATGTTGTTCCTTCGGGGTTATCGACCCGCCATATGCCACAAAGCCTGCTTGATAAACAGCGTCATCTTCCGGCGGAAAGAGAGCTTCACCATTCTCAGCAAGAGGCTGTCGATTCTCTGCTTCTCTAGCCGCTCGAAGAAAAGGGCGCGGTCAGGATGCGGACGGCAGGACCCTGCGATCATCGCGTTATTGGAGATCGCGTGCTCATAATCCGAACTGCGGATGTCCATGTTGTCTGCGCACGCGCGGAAAGCCCGCTCTCCCTTTGACGAGTTCACGAACACGAGCGACGTGCCCAGATCATCGTCGAAGCCAGGGAATCGGCCACCCACTCCCCAATAATCCGCAAGCGTTAAATCGCTAGTCCCTCTCAGTTCTTTGAACCGGCATGCGTGGCAGGCAGGACGTAAGAAAAGACTAGAGAGAAAGCCTCTTAAATAGATTTCTTCTTTCACGGTTCCCTGATATTCGCGCCCGTCTTCAAACGAAAACGCAAGCGCGAACCTGTTCCACCCGCAGTCTTTTCGCCGAAAGGAAATCGCTTGTGTTTTCGAATGATAGCGCTGCTCAAGCGCCCTTTTCCAAAGCTCGAAAACAAGCGGCGACGGCACCCCGTGACACACGAAATCAACGCACAACAGCTTGTCGTGATCAACTCCCAAATAGCCGCGCAGTCCCGCAATCTGGCACGGCGTTCCCGAGAAAAGGACGTGCCGTCCAGACCCAAGGTGCTGACGCACGCTCTGAAAGACGTTGTTCAAGTCGCTTTGCACGTACTTCGACCCCCTCAGCCGGGCGAGCCCGGCAGCGGTGTCCACCCCCATGTGCAGGACATGAAACTCAGAATCAAACCCAGCCCCGAAAACCACTCCACCCTGTGCAAGGACGCGATCAGCAAGAAGCGAGAAAGCTCCGCCCGAAGAACTCTCCTTCCGAACCGTTGCGCATGTGTTCTGCACCGCACAGACAGAGATTGGCCGACGGGGAGCGAGCACATCCGGACCGGCAACAGGGCAGGCTTTCGTGCAGAGACCGCAGGCGACGCAGCGCGTCTCGTCGATGGAAGGTCTCAGGAAACCTTCCTTGTCGGGCCGCATGGTGATGCACATTTGCGGACAGATGGCCACACAGGCGGAGCAGCCCGTACAATCTTCTGTCGGACAAAGCAGGGGCATCATCGTGTATTCCTCGCCGCGCACACGCTTGTTCCCGAGGCGACGCGCTGTCGGGCTGAAAAGTCAAACATGACCCCGTCGGCCTGATTTCTTTCCTCAGTATATCCCAAAAAGAAAATCGTCAATTCCTCCTGCCAGATTACTTTATTAATAATAGACGCCTTCCCTGTTTGCGTCAAGCGAGCGTCTCAGCATAGTCGCGGTCAAAGAAATAGCAATCCATCTGGCCAAAGAAGACAACGACCTTTCTTTCTCTTGAATGCCCGACACTTATCACAGCGCCTCGATGGCCGTGCCTAATGAGGTGGCTGGCATGCTTTGATTTCCACACTTCGAGAGGTGTGGAATTGGAGAGGCGACTGCGTAATCGCGTTCATCCGAGACGAAATAGGTTGCGGTTGCTATGGACAGTTCGGTGCACCTATCAGAACCGAGGACACTCTTGTCCTCGGCTTTCATTTGGAACAGGGACACTCCTGTCCTTGCTGCGGGACAGGAGGCGCGAGCAACTTCTGAAGCGCATTCATCACGCCGTTACACCGAATCGCAGATATGTCAGGCGCTCGCCATCAGCTCGGCCACCAGCCGGGTGAAGCGCTGCGGATTCTTGAGCGAAGAGCCTTCGCCCAGCAGAGCTTGCCCGTACAGCAGCTCGACGTAGTCCGCCAGCTTCGGATTATCCTTGTTCTCCGCGAGCATCGTCTTCATGCGCTTGAGCAGCGCGTGCTCGGGGTTGAGCTCCAGCAAGCGGAGCTGCTTGGTCACCTCTTGGTTCATGGCGCGCATGAGGCGCTCCATGCTCGCGTTCATCGCGTGCTCGTCGGCCACCAGGCAGCAGGCGGAGTCGGTCAGGCGCGGCGACAGGCGCACCTCGCTCACCTCGTCTTTCAGCCGCTCCTTGATGTAGGCCGTCAGCTCCTGATAATCGCCGGCAGCGACCTCCAGCTTCTTCTTGGTGTCGGCCTTCTCCTCGTCCGTGCCCAACTCCAGATTGCCCTTGTCTACGGCGACCAGCTTCTTGTCCTCGAAGTCGTGCAGGCTGTCCACCACCCACTGGTCGATCGCATCCACGAAGAACAGCACATCGTACCCGCGTTTGGTCAGCGCCTCGATGTGCGGCGAGTGACGCGCCGTGTCGATGTCCTCCGAGATTAGGAAGTAGATATCCTTCTGGGTCTCGGGCATCGCGGCGACATACTCTTTCAGCGACACCAGCTTGTTGCCCTCGCTCTTGGCCGAGCGGAACATCAGCAGGCCCTTGATCTTGTCGGCATTCTCGTAGTCGAAGTGGATGCCCTCTTTCAGGACGCGCCCGAAGGCCGCGTAGAACGTCGCATAATCCTCGGGCTTGTCCTTCATCATCTCGGCCAGCGTGGAGAGGATCTTGCCGGTGATGTTGCTCTTGATCTTGCGGATCACCGCGTCGTCCTGCAGCATCTCGCGCGAAACGTTCAGCGGCAGGTCGCTCGAATCGACCACGCCCTTCACAAACCGCAGGTACTCGGGCAGCAGCAGGTCGAAGTCGGCGCCGATGAACACGTTGCGCACGTACAGGCTCAGCCCGTGCTTCTTGTTCGGCATGAGCAGGTCGAAGCCCGACTCTTTCGGCAGGAACAGCAGCGACTTGAACTCGACCGCGCCCTCCACCGAGAGGTGAATGGTCTTGAGCGGCGGGNGATGGTCGTGCGTGAGGTGCGTGTAGAACTCGCTGTACTCCTCGTCCTTGATCTCGCTCTTGGAGCGCTTCCACAGCGCCTTCATGGCGTTGAGCGGTGCGGCGTCGTCCTTCGGCGCCTCGCCCTTTTCGCCGAAGCGGATCGGGTATGCGATGAAGTTCGAGTACTTCTTGACCAGCTCCTGCACGCGCCACTGGTCAAGGTACTCATCCATGCCTTCGCGCAGCTTGAGCACGATGGTCGTGCCGGGCTTGTCGCGGGCGGCGTCCTCCATCGTGTAGTTGCCATCGCCAGAAGAGGTCCACTTGACCGCCTTCTGCCCTTCGCCGCGCTTGAGCGTGATGACGGTCACCGTCTCGGCCACCATGAACGACGAGTAGAAGCCCACGCCGAACTGCCCGATGAGCTCCGGGATGTTGGTTTCAGCCTTCTCTTTCAGCGCCTGCGCGAACGCCTTGGTGCCGGAACTGGCGATCACGCCAAGGTTTTTATCCAGCTCCTCTTCGGTCATGCCCACGCCGTTGTCGGCGATCACCAGCGTCTTGTCTTCCTTGTCGGCGATGATGTCGATCTTCCACACCGGCGCGTCGGCGATCATCGTCTTGTCAGTGAGCCCGAGATACTGCGCGCGGTCGATCGCGTCCGAGGCGTTGGAGAGCAGCTCGCGCAGAAAAATCTCTTTTTTCGAATACAGCGAATGAATCACCAGGTCGAGAACCTGCTGGATCTCGGCCTTAAAGGTATGCGTCTTCTTACTCATGGTTCGTTTGGTTTCCTTTCGAATGGTTGTAGTTTCTCGACTGAATCGAATCAGTCGATTGAGTCGATTCAAGCGATTTAGTCGCGGCTGCGACCGCCGATGACCCCGGCGCGCATCAGATAATACAGCAGCGTCAGCAGCGAGCCCACGGCGCCTGCAAGGTAGGTCAGAAAAGCCGCATTGAGCACGCGGCCCGCCTCGGCCTCTTGGCTGGGCGAAACGATGCCGGACGAGACCAGGTGCTGCTTGGCGCGGGCGCTCGCGTCCCACTCCACCGGCAGCGTGATGATCGAGAAGATAAAGGCCACCGCAAACATCGCGCAGCCGACGAGCAGCAGCGGACGGAACATGAAGCCCGCCGCAACCACATAGAAAGCGAGCATGCTGCTGATGTTGGTCACGGGGACCAGCGCCGTCCGCAGCACCAGCGGCACATACTGATGCGCGTGCTGCAGCGCATGCCCCGCCTCATGGCAGGCCACCCCGACCGCAGAGAGCGAGTTCGATTCGTACACGTCAGGCGACAGCCGTAACACCTTCTTGCTGGGGTCGTAATGGTCCGACAGAAAACCGCTGGTTTCTTCCACCTTCACATCGAAAATCCCGTTACTGCGCAGCATGCGCTCGGCCGCCTGAGCCCCCGTCATACCCGAGTAGCACCTCACCTTCGAATAGCGGGCGAACGTGAACTTCACCATCATCGAAGCCAGACCGGCTAAAACAAGCGCCGGAACCATGACGAAGATCATGTACTGTGTGTCGAAAAACATGAAACACCTCTCCTTACCTCAACATAGGCCTTTTTAATAGAAGCAAAAAACATACCATGCAAAAAAAGGGGCACTTTCGAAGCGTCCAAACGCCAAGCCGGGACATCTTGTCCCAATGGGACTGTGACAGTTCAGGACGCCATGATGCTGATCTGACACGCAGTTAGCCGAGGGCGATCAAGCTGCGGTGGTCAGCCGTAGCCGACTCCTTCGCTCAAAGCGTACAATCCAGAATAAAAACGTCCAATGGTTTCTTAATCTCTCCCTTTCTCGTTTGAACCTGTTGCTCAAGGTCGGTTTTTGCGTCCGAGGGCGAGTTCCAAACGCTCTTCTTCACCTTTGTTTTCCACGCCGGACAGTGGAACCACGCCAACAGAAGAATGCCCGCATCCGCACGTCCTGCGGACATATAGCGGCCAACCAACTGGTCGGCGATAGCGGTTTTCGCGCTCTGATTCCAACTGCATTTGACTTCAATGCATAGACTTACTTTCTCATGACAAATCGTCTCACAGTCGATCCAAATATCAGCCAGCGCCCCAGGCTCTCCATCCTCAGCCGATTTACATCTGATCTCCACCTCGCGATTGGCAAACGTCGAGGCAGGCAATCGACTCCGCAGGAAGCGCTCTAAATGGCCGGATAATTCCTTTTCCTTTTTGGGCGACTTGGCGACGGTGTCCCAAATATCCACAACCGCAGGCGCTTTCCCTTTCAACCAGACCTGATAGTCGTTCAGCAAAGATAAGATATGCTTCTGCAGATCGCCGACCGACGCGATGACCGTCTTTTTCTCTTCCGTCAACTCGTGAATCCGATCCACCGACAGCGTGGGCAACCTCGCTGCAGCCTCATTGCGTTTCGCGGTCGCGACATGCCCCACAAATCCCCCTGGCCATTTAGCTATTAACCCTTCAACAACCCGTGCTGAACCCTTTTTCCCTGACTCGATAAGGACATTCAACAATTTCCCCTTAAAGTCGTAGATGTGATCCAGCACAGACGGCGTGTAAGATGTCCACGGCTCATGCCGAGGGCATTTTTCCGGAGGATACTGGCTATCGAGCCACTCGTAGACCTTTCCGATCTCATCTGCTGACTGCGAAAAGAAGGCGTCTCTGAAAACTCCATCGCCATGCCCTGCGAGCGCGTCGGCCGAAGTCTCCAACCATCGCCGCCCCCAGTCCGTATGCCCGATCAGTATTTGAAGAAATGCGGGGAAATACTTATCGGCATCCAGTTGCAGGGCGTACCGACGCAAAACATCGTAGAACGGGTGACCCAACTGGATAGCAAACCCGTCTTTCAGCCGTTCGTTTACACGACGTCGCGTGACTTCCGGCTGATATTGCGCAAGACAGGAGAGAACTTGATCGCAGATAGGGGTTTCAACCGGTTTATGGTTAACATTCGGGAACTCAGAGAAACACCGGACCGGCTGTATATCAATAACCCCGCATGAACCGGAACTGAAAAAGGCATCCCAGACGGCCTCCGCCTGAGCCCCGCTCAACCGTTCCCCCCATGCGTTTAGAACGGACACCCCATACTCGTGCGGCAAACAGCGAATCAACGTGTCCTGCGCCACGTCCGGAAACCTCCGTGCCAGATCATCATACAGTTCTTGACAGGCATCGTTGAAGTGAAACCTCAGGAGCTCGACTGCACATTTGCGCCAAACTGCTTCTGGTAATCCTTCATAAATGTCCGGCTTGACGCGCTTCAGTGTAATCAAGGCCCGGTGCCACGCCAAGTCGCTGCCCTTCACTTCGGCATCTCCCGACAGAGGCGTATCGTAGAGGAAGCGTTCGGCCAGCCGAATCAGGCGTTCCCGCTCAATATCCGCGAGTTTTCTCCAACCGATTGCTTGGCGAAAATCTAGTTCTTCCCAATTCTTGAAGTTTCCCTTTTCCGCATAGAGGTGCGTGGAAATTCCAATGAAAAGTTCCGGCGGCGTCTCATCCGTTGCCAAGTCGTCCTTGATTTTGCGTTCCACCTGTTGTTGCCAAGTGTCCCACTTCGCCGCCTTTTCTTCCATAACGGCCTTGTGCTTACTCTGCGTTTCATCCCGCCGCTTTCGATATTCTTCCCCCTCTGCCAGCATTTCCCCACAGGTCTTAGGAAAGAGATCCGGCCGAGCGACATGTATCCGGTCAACGATCTCGCCCTGTGTCTCCAGAAAACGCTGATTCCATGAATACTGCAACACCTGCCCCCATTGCTCCGTATTTGCATCAAAGGGTGCCGCGAGAATGATATCCGCCACATGGACGAGATCGTCTTCATTCTGAATGAGTGCAAAGTCCACTCCGAGAGCGATGCCTGACATGGATTCCAACGCCTGCCTCGTAATAAATTCCCGCAGAATGGCGAAACGCAACTCGCGCTGTCCGGCAAAAGCTTCCCGAGACCATCTGCATTCAGGCGGGATCCGATGATCCCCAAACAATTCCACATCCGCACCTGAGAAAAACGGACTTTCATAGTGCTTGTTCGCCGCGAGATACCCGTCCGCCAAAAGCGACACAAGGAAATCCGTTCCGCTAACCGCTGCGTGATTCCAGAACCGCGTGTAAACGGCTCGCGCCCCCCCCTTGACTTCGTCCCCTGCGAAATTGCCAGGTGCCTCCGCTAACCATGTGTTCGCCCATGCCAAGGGTTTAGAAGAGACTGCGGGATCCAGTCGTTCCAGCAGCGGTCCGAAGAAACTGTAACTCAGGAAGGAACGATACCCGCTTGTTTCCACAGAAGACATGCTGCGCGGTCGAACAACAAACGGCAAGACCTCTTCAACCGACAACACATCTGGCCAGCAGACACGAAGCAAAGCCCCGCGCCACCTATCGCTCGTATCTGCCAAGCAGTCAAGCAGCGGACGCAGACGCCGTTTGATTTCAATATCCGGGCAGCGGCTGAGCGCGTACACGGCATCCTGACGCCGCGCATCATCCTTGGTTTCGTCCAGAGCGAAATCGGCAAGAAGATCCCAGTATTCGCAGGCGCGGGCAATATCAACGGCCAATTCGGTCGCCCAACGGTTGCCTTCGAAATCGGGAGCGGAAACAAAGGCCCGTAACGTCTCCAGCGTGGTCTCGGACTTGAGAACGCTCAATGAGCGTCCACCGCTCCACCACAGTTGGGACAGCACGGATTCCGCCCCGTCCAGCAATGCCCGACAAAGCCCGTCCATCTTTAACCGCGCCAAATCGTGAGTCAGAAAGCTCTCCGGCGACAGCTCAAACACCTGATCGGCTAATGCCGCATCATCCGTCATCAGCCACTGGGCGACACCTGTGCGCTGCGCGAACAGACAGCGGTTTTTCCGGTCTAGCAACAGACTTTCCCATTGACCGCGAGGAACATGACGACGGAAGCCATCGGCAGCAAGATAGTCGCCATACATTGCATGCGCAAACCCGTCGCAACCACCGCCCCACGACGCAAATAAATGCCTCACTGTTGTCTCTACCAAATCGGGGAGAACGTCCTTCCCGTCTGCAAGAACCGACACGGGCAAGGCCGATGGCGGACAATCCGTTTCCCGTATCCCCATGAAAACGGCGTTCTTCCCGGACAAACTCAGGTTTAGCGCGATCCATGCGGCACAGTCAAAGATCTGATCTTTTGAAAAACGACAGGCGTTCGGATCCAACGCTTTTGTTGACGAAGGGTTGTTATCGCAAAGGGACAGGATGCCTTGCCGCCAAATTTCCCGCGAAGACCAAGTGCCCCCGTCTTTATTTTGCTTAAACGCCTTCAGGACAAAATCACAGCCGAGAGGATTGCCGCAAATACTCCAAAGGTCATGTTTCCGCAATAGATCCTCGACGGCGGAGACATCATGCTTTTCTTCCTGCGCCCGAGTCTTGATGTCGTCTTCTGAAAAGGGAAGCAGGCGATACCGAACCAGCTTTTTCGACGCCTCGCTGACGGCCGCGAGTTGGCGGCATTCGCGTGAGGCGATCCATACATGGATATCGTCTGGAAGTTCCGGGATACACAGACAAAGTGTTCCCGCCAAATCCACTGCTTCATCCAAACCATCCAAAATCAACGTGTGTCCCGGATCCGCCTTGGCGACACATTCGAATTTACCCACTAGTCCCTGCTGATTTCCGGAAAAATAGGCCAGCCTGACAAACGTTGCCTTGCCGGTCATTTTGCGGTTCAATTCCTCCAAAAACTTACTCTTGCCCATGCCCCCTTCCGCAACAAGCAAGCCGCTGCGAGGCGTTGACACGAGGTCGTCAACGGTAAGGGGCGACGCCATCTCAACGTCAGGCGACGCGCCCATACGCTGTATGAACCGTTTGATCATGGCTGAGCCGGGCGCTTGACAATGACTTTGAACTGAGTGCCGTCGCGGTCATCGATGAACTCGATTTCTGGGTACGCCTGCAACGAACGGATAATTCCGCTTCCCAGTCCCCGATATGGCAGGATTTTAGCCGCGAACGAAGCCAAGATAGGATTCCGCATATTGGAGATACCTGCCTTCATATTTTCGACCGTCATGCTGTTGGGTAGATGACCGGGGCTAATAATCTCGACTCGGTTTGAAAAAAAGAAGATCCTGATCGGCGCGGAAACAAAATAATCGCGGTGGACGAGCGCATTTGCTACCAGTTCCTCCCAGACGAGAGGGGGAATTTCCGGTTTCCCGACGGAATTGACAGACTGGCCCGCCTGATAGTTCCGCATGTTGTTACGCAGAAAACGAACGGCCTCTTCAAACATCTGGGCGATATTGCCGGTGATGTCCTTACTGTCAAAATAATTAGTTGCATCAATCGATTCGCCTGGATAGGAAACCGCCTTGATGATAAAGGCGGGGAGACGCAGGTGAGGCTCCGTGGCAAAAAGAAGTGTCCCTGCAATATTGAGCCGTCCATCAGGCGCACACAGGTCGAGGTTACTCAAAACTCGTGAAAATGGAACGCCAGCCTTTTCGAGCGGTTTGCCAAACTGCATCTGAAAGATCTGTGCGAAATACAGTCGGTTGATGTTGTTTTCCGATGTGTTGGCAACGGCAGTGGCATCGGCGTGAACCAGATCGGCATTCTGGAACATGCGCTGAAGTTCCTCGCGGGCCAACGCCTTGCGGTTATCAGCCCCTTTCTTCACCCAGAAATTGCCATCCTTGTCCTGATACGGTTTGGCAATGCCCACAGGGATGCTGATGATGACAACTAGCCCGTTCTGCGTCTCAATATTTTCGGTCAGAATTTGAGGCTCGGGCCGGACGAATTGCGAGGCGGCGTTGGAGATGCGCTTATTGAGTTCGGCCACTTCGCGGGGGGTCAGGCCGGACACTGTTCCGTCGTCCGTGACGCCGACAAAAATCTGGCCGCCATCACAGTTGGAGAACGCGACGATGTCCTCAGCAAGTTCCATTTCCTGCTTGATGACGCGTTTGAACTGGTGGCGGCTGTCTTCTCCGCGACGGAGTGTGTCGAGTAGTTCAACGGCTGTCATAGTTCGACTCCTTATCGCATGAATGTTAGGCTATCTGTGTCGCGACCTCACCAATTAGTTCGCCACGATGTTGATCAAGCGGTTGGGCACGCAGATGACCTTACGGATCGTTTTCCCAGCCAGTGCCTCCTGCACGGACGGCTGGGCCAAGGCCAGCTCTTTCATCAACGCCTCTTCCGCGCCCGTCGGCATCATGACGCGGGCTTTGGCTTTACCCAAGACCTGCACCAGAACCTCGACCTCATCGTCCTTCAGGAAGTCCGCGTTGTAGGCGGGCCACGGTGCGTACGCCAGCGTCCCGGTGTGTCCCAGCGACTCCCACAGCTCCTCGCACAGGTGCGGCGCGAACGGTGCCAGCAGCAGCACGTACGCTTCCGCGGCCTCGCGCGGCAGCGGCTTGCCGGCGCCCGAGAACTCGTTGATGAAAATCATCATCTGGCTGATCGCCGTGTTGAAACTCATGGTCTCGAGGTCGTCTGTGACCTTCTTGATCGTGGCATGCAGCACGCGGCGCTGTTCGGGCGTCACGGGGTCGGCGGTGACGGGCTGCTCGACGATCAGGCGGAAGGAGCGCTTGAGGAAGCGGAACACGCCCTCCACGCCCTTGGTGTTCCACGGCTTGACCGCTTCGAGCGGCCCCATGAACATCTCGTACAGGCGCATGCTGTCCGCGCCGTATTCGCGGATCACGTCGTCGGGGTTCACCACGTTCTTCAACGACTTCGACATCTTGGCCGGGAACTCGATCAGCTTCTCGCCCGTCTCCTTGTGGAAGGCCCCCTCCGGGCGCATCTCAACCTGATCCATCGGCATCAGCGCGCCGCGCGCGTCCTTGTACGAGAGGCCGAGAATCATGCCCTGGTTGATCAGCTTCTGGAACGGCTCTTTGGTGGTGACATAGCCGAGGTCGAACAGCACCTTGTGCCAGAAGCGCGAGTAGAGCAGGTGCAGCACTGCGTGCTCCGCGCCGCCCACATAGAGATCGACCGGCATCCAGTATTTCTCTTTGACGGGATCGATCGCCATCGTGTCGTTGTGCGGATCGATGTAGCGCAGGTAGTACCAGCAAGAGCCCGCCCACTGCGGCATGGTGTTGGTCTCGCGGCGGCCCTTCATGCCTGTCACGGGGTCCGTGTAATCCAGCCAGCCTTTCGCCTTCGACAGCGGCGGCTCGCCCGTGCCCGTGGGCTTGAAATCCTCCATCTCCGGCAACATCAGCGGCAGGTCGCTGTCGTCCACCAGGCGCATGCTGCCGTCCGCCATGTGGATCACGGGGAACGGCTCGCCCCAGTAGCGCTGGCGGCTGAAGAGCCAGTCGCGGAGCTTGTACTTGACCGCGCCCTTGCCGAT